>Ga0208522_1002211_pt1 | contig 11819 bp, 12 predicted proteins | sample ETNtaG_25_FD_185763 | JGI IMG/M metagenome (GOLD analysis project Ga0208522, IMG submission 185763) | Marine microbial and viral communities from oxygen minimum zone, Eastern Pacific Ocean - ETNP201302SV86 (SPAdes) (version 2) | ecosystem: Environmental > Aquatic > Marine > Oceanic ... | reverse complement strand
TATAAAATGTGTAGTTGCATGTTGCACTATGCGCCCGAATGGAGTTTCCCTGCTCACAAGGTAATTTTCATGACAACCATAACTATTACCCTTTCCGTCAGAATTGTTCTTATAGATTATGATTTCTTCCCCTTCGGGAAGTGCCTCATTGGCAGCTGACATAGAGTTGATAAGTATTTCGTCACCTGCTCTGTCCCATTTGAGTAAAGAAAGTGGATCCAAACATTCAGGAGTGCTGAGCTCAGGATGTGCATGGTCAACGTAATATCGCGAACCGTTAATCAAAACAGCGTTAACTAAGTTTGGTTCTATTTCAGGGGGCAATGAACCAATGGGAGCAAATCCGCGTATATCAATATCAGGACTTTCGTCTAAGAAATCCCAACCAACAGTGGGTGAATACGGACCAACACCCGAATCGGATGTCTTACTTAGATAAGCGTTAATCAAGAAAGACGATGCGCTTATAGGGTTCGAATCCTTCACACCGCGATGGATTATCCCATATTCGGTTTCAGTTCCATAAATTCTTCGGAGTGCCACAATCGGACCTTAACTCAAGAAAATAAGAAATCTGCCTAAAGGTAAAAGAACGTGCCTTTACAGATACTGGCCAGTCGTGACAGTTTCAATAGAGCGGCCTCCGCTGTCCTTCGGAGCATCCGGAGCTAAAGTCCGAACATATACAATTCGTTCGCCTTTCTTTCCAGAAATTTTAGCCCAGTCGTCGGGGTTCGTAGTGTTAGGAAGATCTTCATGCTCTCTAAACTCTTGCCTTACGGCAGTAAGAAGGTCTTCGACCTGTAAACCTTTTGTGCCTTTGGCAAGGTCTCTTTTTATGGCTAGTTTTTTCGCTCTTCTGACTATGTTTTCAATCATCGCTCCAGATGCAAAATCTTTAAAGTACAAAACTTCTTTTTCTCCATTCTGGTAAGTGACTTCAAGAAACTGATTGACTTCTTCAGTGCTGTACATCGCGGCAACTGCTTCGTCTGTCATGGCCTTAAGTACTTTGTCTTGATCCCCGCCCCCGAGCGATTCGATAAGATCAGTGTCTACCGGTAGGTCAGTTGTAAGATACCGACTAAAAATCTGAGCGGCAGCAATTTCATCTGGCCTTTTAATTTTTATCTTCACGTCTAGTCGCCCAGGTCTGAGAATTGCAGGATCTATAAGGTCTTCACGGTTAGATGCTCCAATAACAATGACGTTCTGTAGTGTTTCCACTCCATCGATCTCTGCTAAAAGCTGTGGAACAATCGTTGACTCCATATCAGAGCTAATACCAGTTCCACGAGTTCTGAAAAGGGATTCCATTTCATCAAAAAAAACAATCACGGGCCATCCTTGTTCAGATTTTTCTCGCGCTCTCTGAAAAACTAGCCTTATTTGTCGTTCTGTTTCACCTACGTATTTATTAAGAAGCTCTGGACCTTTGATATTCAAAAAATAACTGCGAGCTGCGTGATCACCAGTCACTTCTGCAACTTTTAAAGCAAGTGAATTCGCGACTGCTTTCGCAATCAAAGTTTTACCACATCCGGGTGGGCCATATAACAAAATTCCTTTTGGTGCCGGCAATTCATATAAAGCAAAAAGTTCTTTGTGCATAAAAGGAAGTTCTACAGCATCTACGATCATCTCGATTTCACGATCTAAACCTCCTACATCTTCATATGTTTCATTTGGTATCTGCTCCAAAACCAGATCTTCAACTTCAGGCCGAGGTAAGCGCTCTAAAAGAATCCCAGACCTTTCATCCACTCGGACAGAGTCACCACTTCTCAATCCTGACTCATGGAGACCTTTAGCCATCTCTACTACACGTTCTTCGTCAGTTCTTCCCACGATCACGGCCCTCTGACCAGCGTCTAGAATTTCCTTTACTCTGACTATTTCACCACTGGTTTCCGGTTCACGTGAATCGACCACAACCATTGATTCATTAAGTATTACCTCGTCACCGATTTTCAAGCTTTCGACTATGGAGGGGAGAACATTTAGTCTCATTTTTCTCCCAGAAGAAGTAACGTCAGTAGTTCCATCAGTATTTATCTTGACTATTGTGCCATATGCAGAAGGTGGTTTTGAAAGGTTTTCTATTTCATCTCGTAGGCTCAGAACTTGTTCTCGAACTGACTCAAGAGTGTCGGCTAATTTGCCATTTCGTGTTTTTTCCTGATCTAAAGCGGAGAGAATTTCACGATTTTGTTTTCTAAGTTCATTAATTTTTTGAGCATTTTCTAATCTGTGCTTACGCAACTCTTTCACTTCGTCAAGAAACTCTTTATTTTCCTTTGAGAAGCTCTGTGAAAAGTTTTCGTCGTCAAGGTCAAATGATTTATCTGAAATATCTTTTGGATCTGTCATTTGAACTCCAATTTCATTTCTTACTGTGAAGTAATTCACGTTAATACATTTTAAAATTTATGCATATCATTCAGCAAAATTGGGTACGGAATTGTTACTATTTACGTAGGATAAATTACATAGATAAATCTTTACTTCACCCAGGAGGAAATATAAATGAAAGTTTGGATTGACCAAGATCTCTGCACAGGGGATGGTTTGTGCGAGGAAATAGCACCAGACGTTTTCGTGCTTCTCGATGATGGACTGGCTTATGTGAAAGAAGGAGAAAAGGTTTTTGGGGCGGGACCTGAAGGTCTTGCGAATGTTTCAGATGATCAGGTTGAAGCCTGCATCGAATCCGCTGAAGAATGCCCTGGGGAATGCATCTTTTTAGAAGCTGACTAGTTAAATCAGGGAATGCAATTAGTAGAACTGCTCAAATCAGGTTCTTCTCTCAATATTTTTTTAACCTCTGAAGACTGGACGGCATAAGCAGTCGAACCTCCCCCTCTGGAACGTGAAAACACTACCCCAACTACAGCAGAGTCTTCATTGAGAACAGGCGCCCCGGAGAAACCTGATTCAATTCTTGCTTCCAGTGATAATGCTTCTCGAGATTCTCCCGGTTTACCGAAAATATTTTTACCGACAGCTACTATCTTTTCTCGAATTTTGACTTCAGTAAGAACTTTATTCCCATCTTTAACAAACGCCAGTATTGTTCCAAATTCTCCTTCTTTTGCCTCAGCTAGTTGCAAAGGTTTACTTGAAAAGTTTTCACTTCTTAAGATCGCTAAGTCACTATTTGGGTCAAGTGAAATAAACGCAAGATCATATTCATCACCATTATGAATGATTCTCGGGGAATTCACCCCAGCGACAACGTGAGCATTTGTCACAACAATATTTTCCTCAACGAAAAAGCCTGTTCCGTATTGTAAAGAGTTACAACCAAGGCCCTTGATCTGAAATACGGAACCTTCCTCTTCTAAATCTGATACTTCACTACCTACTTGAGAATATTCCTTATCACTCTCGACTAATGATTCGGTTGTTATTTCTGTCTCAGAAGAGGCGCACGAAACAAGTACTAAAAGGATCAATTTAAGACAAATTGTCGAAGTTATTTTCACTTGTTAAGTAATCGCCCTGAACTTATAAAACCTGTATGAGCGACCATGCGATGGTCTGGTCTAACAGCTTCTCCGTCAATATGCCATCCACGATGTAAAACCTCAATGGTTTCCGCGAATGAAAATCCGTTATTTGCAATCGCTTCGCGAAACTTTATTGCTTGTTTTATTGAAGGAGTATAAGCGACAATAATCCCCCCGCTTAAAAGAGCTTCTTTTAAATGTGGTACAACTAACCACGGTTCTGGCAGATCGATAATAGCACGATCAAAATCTTGCTCTTCTATCTCCTCATAAGAATCTCTGAGTTTGACGCTGTACCTTTCTAGAGCATCCTCTCCAAGCATGACTCTTACGTTCTCTTGGGCCCTATTAGCAAAATCTTCTCTAATTTCGTATCCGAACACATTTGCTCCACTTCTCAATAACGCCATCGACAAGGCACCCGAACCAACACCTGTCTCGAAGACTTTTGCTCCCGGATAGACATCAGCGATCATCAGTATCGCTCCGATATCTTTCGGATATATGACCTGAGCGCCTCTCGGCATCTTTTTTATATATTCGGACATAGAAGGTCTGAACGACATATAAATAGAATTTGAACTTGATAATACCGACGTTCCTTCTGGGGCATTTATCAATTTCTCGTGAAAAACGACACCAGAATGAGTGTGAAATTCACCTCCTTCTTTGAGAGTTACTAGATATTGCCGTCTTTTCGTATCTATCAATAAGACTTGATCTCCAATCTGATATGTCTTATTCATCATCTTCCGAAACTTTGTGTCGCTTCAAATGAGATATCGAAATATTCTCCCCTATTCCAAGATCTTCAATTAAGTGATTTGATTTTTTTGCTCTTTTAGAAAGCCAGCGTAGAAAAGAAATAGCCCAGCCGAAGAAAACTATGGGAGCAAATAATTTATTTCTTCGCTTTAAAAATCGGAAAGTAATACGAAGAAGAATCTTACGAAATGACATTCTACGACCTCTTAATTTCAACAACAGTCGAAAGGAGTTTGCCTGCACGTTTTCCAGCAGTAAAAATCCCAAAAATCACCACAGCTGCTAATGCTGTCACTCCAATGATCGAGAAAGATGAGGTGTTAACCTCGCTAGGGAGAGACTCTCCAATAAAATCCTCAAAAGCTTCTTCAAGGTCCGCTTCAGAAATTCTTTTACTAGACATCTTTACCCTTTTTATTCAGGAGAGCTCTGACAACAAAAAATGTCATAGCTAACAGAGATAGTGAACCAGACAAGTAGGGAACCCATGAAAACCAAGCGTCCAATCCGTCGAATCTTTGAAGAAAACCCACTAAGCCAATTGAAATGAAAATACATCCAAGGGAAATGAACAGAGAAGCAATGAAAAGAAAAAGGAAGGAACTAAAGAGAGATTTGATCGGTTCTACGGTTTCTTGGCGAATGTAGTTACGGAGCACATCCAACATGTTCTCCAATTTTCCTTTTGAACTCATACAACAACGCTATCTTGTGAGAAGCCCCAGACCCTCTTATTCGAGAAGGCGAGAATTAGCAGTTTCTTCAATATTTACAAGGAATCTTTTTAACAGAGCACACCTTTCGTCAACTGAAACAACCTCTAATAATTTCTGAGAATCAAATGGTGTAATTGGAAGAATGGAGCTCATCTGAAAAGAACCCAACAAAGGTTCCTCCGAGATATTGATAGATATTGGTGCAACGTCATCCCCCAACTCAGCGAGAATAGCCAACACTCTTCTCATATGAGTCACGATTTTAAGCCATTCCTGTGCATCGAAGGAAATAAACTCTTCTTCATCTAAAAATGAAACTTCTGCTCTTGGGTAAGGAGAATCTTCAAGCCATCTAGAAGTCTCGATTCGTTTCGTTCCCTTAGTTATCAGCAACCATCTCCCGTCGTTTGATTTTTCCGAATCAATTATTTCTGCCAGAGTTCCTATGCTCTTACGAGTATCACCTCCCCCAACTTCACTTCCGCGTTCAATCAAAACGACGCCGAACTCTCTGTCATCATCAATTATTTCCTCAACCATTGTTCGGTAACGGTCTTCGAAAATATGTAAAGGTAAAATCTGTTCTGGGAAAAGGACAAGACTAAGCGGGAACATTGGAATGGTTCGTTCAGTCATTAAGAACAATCGGTTTTAATAAATCTATTGAAGGACCTTGCGGGTATTTGATCATTTCTAGCAAAATTTGATCATGTATATATTTAATACGACCTTTGTCCCCTTCAAAGTTAGTTATGAAAGCAAAACTTAAATTTCTATCAAAAATAGTATCGACACTGCCGGCAAGACTAATAACACCATTCAAAGAGCCTGTTTTCCCTCTTACAAGACCCTCCGCTGGCGTATCCAATAGTCTTTTTCTTAGAGTGCCACTCCTACCAGCCACCGGCAAACTTTGTTTCAATTGAATCGAGTGTGAACCACTGTCTAACAATTCCGTCAAAAGCTTACAAGTGACTCGATTTCCGTAATCAAGACCAGAAGCATCCAGAACTTCAACCCTTTCCATATCGTACCCTAAAAGCTCTAATGACTCAGCTACAACAGTGGCGCCCCCAGTAGATGTTCCAGGTTTTTCAACGTTAGCTGCGAGACCCTTGAGTAATATTTCGGCTGTAGTGTTATCACTTCCAAAAAGCATTTTAGAAATAATCTCTTTCATCGAAGGAGACTCGATCGAAGCTATTTCAAAAAAAGCAGTCTCCGGAGCTTCACCAGTCGAAGTGTCACCACTTACTGTAATTTCATTCTTTTCTAGAATTTCCTTCAACACACTTGCTGTGTATTCCGCTGGTTTGTCCGTCGGAGTGTTAAAACCATTCGACTCTTTTACAGGATCCCAACGAATGAAACCCGCATTTAAAGAAAGGGCACTTATTGGTCCAGATTGCATTTGGTCCGTATATCGAAATCTTTCTGGCCAAGTATCAACAAATCTCATATCGTCAAAAAGACTCTCATCACCAATAATTGATCCTTCGATATGATTTATGCCTGAGGAAACAAGCTCTAGGACAAAGTTTTCAATATTCGTATAAGGGAATGCATCTTTATACCGCTCTGCATAATTAGCAGTCATCAAAAGAGGGTCCCCTCCCCCAATTATCCATAAATTGCCTTTCAAGGTTCCATTTACTGGCTGTGTTTCAGAAATTATTTTGGTAGAAAACTTATACTCAGGCCCGAAAGTCTCCAAAAGAACAACTGCTGTTAATAATTTCTGAGTGCTAGCTGGAATTACAGGTTCTTTAGAAAGCTGCTCAAAAATTACTCTTCCGTCTTCAAGTAAATTAATACAAGACAGTCCAGGAAGTTCAGCTACAAGATTTTCGACTTCATTTTTAAGCTCTTTATCAGCGATAGGGGCTTGCAGAAAAACTGGCACCCTTCGAGCTGACAACAAAGGAGTTACTAGCGAATTTCCACTGTCAGAAACTGCAGGCATCAATTCTTTTCCACTTTGACCGTCCAGTGATTCCGCATTAAACCACGAAAGTGCAGACAGAATGAAAAGAACTAAAGGAACCAGCATCTTCTTAAGCATAAAATTCATGGTATTCCTCCCAGATGCCGTCGTGTGTTATGAGAGTCGATTTGCGGTAACTGTTAAATTATTTACTGAGACTTTAAGAAAATACCCTACTGAATGCACCGCGGCGTATACGGTAAGTCATACATGCTAGCTGCCGACTTTGAAGAATAGAAAAATGCCCTTTAGCGAAATTGATCACCGCTCAATTGCAGTAATTAAAGCCCTTGCAATGGACGCTCCCCATGCTGCAAAATCTGGACATCAAGGCACAGCAATGGCTCTTGCACCTCTTTCTCACATTCTTTGGACTCGAATCATGACCTATGATGCGAAAGATCCACTTTGGCCCAATAGAGACCGATTCATCCTCTCAGCAGGTCATGCCTCTATTTTGTTGTATTCAATGCTTCATCTAACCGGATATGAACTCTCATTGGAAGATCTGAAACAATTCAGACAATTAGGCTCCCTCACACCCGGACACCCTGAACGTGGTCACACTGCAGGTGTTGAAGTCACCACGGGACCCCTCGGACAAGGTTTCGCTAATGGAGTAGGAATGGCGATAGCTGAACGAAACCTCAGAGCACGTCTCGGAAATGAAATCTGTGACCACAACATATGGGTCGTGTGCGGAGATGGAGACCTATCTGAAGGAATCAGCCATGAAGCAGCTTCGTTGGCGGGACATCTTCAGTTAAACCGTCTGACTGTTATCTACGACGACAACCAAATAACGATTGATGGGAAAACTGATTTAGCACTATCTGATGACGCTTCTTTACGCTTTAGGTCTTACGGATGGAACGTAATTGAACTAGGTGATGAAAGTAATAATCTTGATTCAATTGAATCCGCTCTACTTGATGCCAAAAACGAAGAACAAAAGCCATCAATTATTATTTTAAAAACGCTTATCGGCGAACCTTCACCGCACACAAATACTGCCGCTGTGCACGGTTACTCTCTAAAAGATGACGAAATAAAAGAAACAAAAAGAATTTTAGAAATACCAGAAAATGAAACTTTTTGGATACCAGACGATGTCTTAGATTACTACCGAACGGCTGGCAGTCGAAGCGAAGAGATTCGCAAAAACTGGGAAGAACTGTCCTCTACTTTCGGCGAAAGAAGTGAGCTTTGGGCCACTCTTTCAGGTTCTGGCCTTACCCCAAACTGGCAAGAATCGCTTCCAACTTGGGAACTGGGAGAAGACGTTGCTACTCGAAAAGCGAGTAATGAATGTATCCAATCATTAATGGAATTTATGCCCGGACTTGTTGGAGGTGGTGCCGATCTAACTGGCAATACAGGTACTTCAATCTCAAACTATGGAATTCAATCACATGAAGAGCCAGAGGGTAGACAAATATTTTTTGGTGTAAGAGAGCATGCTATGGGCGCTATAAGTAATGGCATTGCTCTTCACGGAGTCTTATTTCCAGTGACAGGAACTTTCCTTGTCTTCAGCGACTACATGAGAGGTGCTGTCAGGTTAGCCGCTCTGAGTAATGCCAAAGGTGTCTTCGTTTGGAGTCACGATTCTGTTGCTGTTGGAGAAGACGGCCCAACACACCAACCCATTGAACACGCCGCCTCATTACGCGCAATACCCAATCTTGACGTTTTCAGACCAGCTGATGCCAACGAAACTTCATCCGCATGGGAGATTGCCGTTACTCACCCTGGACCCAGCGCAATGCTTCTAACCCGTCAAGATACTCCTGTGATTACAGATGCCAAGAACACAGATAGCGTCTCGAAGGGTGCATACATAATTCGAGAATCAACGACAGAAAACGCCCTTACCATCATTGCAACTGGAAGTGAAGTTGCTGTTGCCTGTAAAGCTGCGGAGGAAATCGAGCAAGAGCTTAGTTTTGGTGTGTGTGTTGTATCGATGCCTTGCATGGAACGATTCGAACGTCAAACAGTCGAATATCAACGAAGTATTATCAGTCCAACTGTTCCATCAATTTCGATCGAAGCAGGTTCAACATTCGGCTGGAATAAGTGGGCAGAGGTGACGATTGGTATCGACTCGTTCGGAACTTCCGCTCCGGGTGATATTGCTCTTACTGAATTCGGCATTTCTACCAAGACCCTTCTAGAAGCTGCAAACAGTTTGCTTAAAAATGGAGATGAAAAATGACAAGACTTCTCGAGCTCTTTTCGGCAGAAAACCAAAGTCCGTGGCTCGATAATCTGCGTAGATCTTGGATTGTGAGCGGTGAACTGGAAAATTGGATTAATGATGGGGTGCGTGGAATTACCTCAAATCCAACAATCTTCCAAAAAGCAATGACCGACACTACCGATTACGATTCACAACTAACCGAGTTGATAGCCTCTGGCAAGTCAGTTGAAGAGAGTTACTGGGAACTTGTTGTAGATGACATTAACGGTGCCCTTGACTTGCTCCGCCCTCTTTACGATGAGTCGGATGGGTTGGATGGTTTTGTTTCACTTGAAGTTGACCCCTCCTTAGCACACGACACTACAGAAACAATTACTGCTGCTCGCCATCTCCATTTCCTTGTAAATAGACCAAACCTATATGTGAAAATCCCTGCTACTTCTGCTGGTATTCCAGCAATAAAACAACTTATTTCTGATGGTAAGAGCATAAATGTTACTCTTATTTTCTCTCTTGACAGATATGAGGAAGTTATTGAAGCTTACTTATCTGGCCTTGAATCCTGTGAAGGTGACTTATCAAATATTTCTTCGGTCGCATCTTTCTTTATAAGTCGCACTGACACAGAAGTTGATAAAAGACTGCAAACTATCGGGTCAGATAATGCTCTTGCCCTTCAAGGAAAAGCAGCTATTGCCCAAGGTAGAGCCGCATATAAAATCTTCAAGAGTAGTTTCAGCGGTCCGAGATGGAACTCTCTGCAGGAACGAGGAGCGCGCCCACAAAGACCTCTGTGGGCATCGACATCAACTAAAAATCCAGAGTTTCCAGACACTCTATATGTTGATGAACTAATAGGACCTGAAACAGTCAACACTATTCCTGATTCAACTCTCGAAGCTTTCATCGACCATGGAAAAGTCGCTCGAACGATAGATTCTGATCTCCACGATCCTTCCTTGCTGGAAAAAATTGAAAAAGAAGGTGTCGACCTCCTTGAAGTTGCACAACTATTGGAAGAACAAGGAGTCGCTTCATTCATTGAATCATTTAATGACCTTTTGGAAACCCTTAGTCAAAAAGTTGCACACCTAAATAATTAAACCCTCAGTCAGTTTAATTATGAAACTTAGTGCTACTTTAGTGGGATGCAAGGTACAAACTGCTCGATCGAAGCGACTCTAAAAACCGTTGGTGATCGATGGACACTCCTCATATTGAGAAATATTTTTAGAGGAATTAAACGCTTTGAAACAATTCAACGAGACCTTGGAGTAGCTAGAAACCTGCTCAGCAAAAGACTTCAACATCTAGTTGAAAATGAAGTAATTGAACGCTTCTTGTATCAAGAAAAACCTGACCGCTACGAATACAGGTTGACAGATAAAGGACGTGCACTGTCCCCTTCACTTATTGCTCTCATGCAGTGGGGTGACCAATGGTGTTCCACAAAAGAACCCCCTGTCAGGTTGATACACGAAAATTGTGGTTCCCCACTGACTCATTCTGTTAAATGCAACACTTGTGAAAAAGATGTGCGCGCAAATGAAATTCGTAATCTTGATAAATTTACCGAACAGAAAATGAGCATCGGAGTCTCTAATGAAAACTAATGAGATTAGAAACCTGCCTACCGAAACTCTCTTTGAGTTAGCTAACTCAATCAGGAAAGAAAATTACCGCAACATAGTCACTTACAGTCCTAAAGTTTTCATCCCTCTAACAAAGCTTTGTCAAGATCGATGTGGGTACTGCACTTTTGCTGAACCACCTGCCCGCCTCGAAGCCCCTTATATGGAACCAGAAGAAGTCTTGAATATAGCAAAAGCAGGCAAGCAGGCAGGCTGCCATGAGGCTCTTTTTACACTTGGAGAGCGACCAGAATTACGTTACCCCTACGCGAAAGACTGGCTCTCCTTGCGAGGATACTCTTCCACTATCGACTACCTGGTCGCGATGTCAAAACTTGTAATGGAAGAAACAGGCCTATTACCTCACGCTAATGCAGGAGCCCTACATAAAGAAGAACTGCTTGCTTTGAAAGCTGTTTCTGCCTCTCAGGGCATGATGCTAGAAAGTGTCGAAACTGACCTAGCTTGCCACCGTAACTCTCCCGACAAGATACCCGAAAGACGCATCGCTACTCTCAAAAGTGCGGGTGAATTAGAAATCCCTTTTACGACTGGAATTCTTGTCGGTATGGGAGAAAGTAAGAGTTCAAGAATAGAAAGTTTGAAAGTCATCTCTGAAATCCAAAAAACGTTTGGGAATATACAAGAAGTGATAGTTCAAAATTTTCTTCCAAAAGTAGGCACTGCTATGCATAAGCACCCTCCCTGTCCAGAGAGTGACTTTTTGGAAACAATTGCATTGGCGCGGATCATTCTTCCCAAAGAAATTCATATCCAAGCTCCACCTAATCTTTCTGACGATTTTAGGAAACTGCTTACCGTAGGTATCGATGACTGGGGTGGTGTCTCACCTGTCACAAAAGACCATGTGAATCCGGAGCGACCGTGGCCGGATTTGGAAAAACTAAAACAAGTAACCGAATCGGAAGGTTTTGAACTCGTTCCGCGCTTAACAATTTATCCAGAATTCGCTTCTAACTTAAAAAAATGGGTTAGCAGTGATGTTTCTTT
>Ga0208522_1002204_pt1 | contig 11838 bp, 9 predicted proteins | sample ETNtaG_25_FD_185763 | JGI IMG/M metagenome (GOLD analysis project Ga0208522, IMG submission 185763) | Marine microbial and viral communities from oxygen minimum zone, Eastern Pacific Ocean - ETNP201302SV86 (SPAdes) (version 2) | ecosystem: Environmental > Aquatic > Marine > Oceanic ... | reverse complement strand
GCATAGTTTTGTAGCATCCATAAACCAAACACAGTTGTAACTATAAAGCTCGGCATCATAATGCCTCTATAGAGTCTTCGCTCCATTAACTTGAAACGCTCAATGCTTATCTCATCATCCGCCATAGAGTGATAAACAAACAGTCGAGGCAAGTAAAACATGCCGGCAAGCCACGAAATGAATCCAATAATATGTATAGCCTTAACCCAAAGCATCAAAACTCCAAAAAATAGGTACATAATACCGCTTCAATAACATAACAATGTATAAGATTCATTAAAGAAGTTATGTGGAATAATCAACTATTGATTTGCATTTCTCTTACTCAATGACATAGTAAAATTTGCCTACCATTTATAATTAGGTCAGTATGCTCAACTTATTTAAGAAAAATCAAAACAAAGATATACAAACTGATACAAATAAAGCAACCCTAAAAGACAGACTATCTAAATCAAAGCGCCGCCTTGGAGACGGACTTTCTTCAATACTAATTGGCAAAAAGCAAATTGATGACGAACTGTTGGATGAATTAGAAATGCTTATGATAAGTGCTGATATTGGAATTCAAACAACCGACAAGGTTATCGATTCAGTCCGAAAGAAGGCTTCTCGAAAAGAGCTCAAAGACAGCGACAGCTTATATCAATTAATCAAAATTGAGTTAGAAGATCTCCTTATACATGACAGCATATTGGAGCCTGTTAGTGACAACACTTTTGTGATTCTTGTTGTTGGAATAAATGGAGCTGGCAAAACCACTACGATAGGCAAGCTTGCTAAAGCATTTCAAAGTCAAGGCAAAACTGTAATGCTAGCTGCAGGGGATACTTTTCGTGCAGCTGCGGTAGAACAGCTTCAGGTATGGGGTGAAAGAAATAATATCCCTGTGATTGCACAAAAAACTGGAGCTGACGCTGCTTCTGTTGTATATGATGCTTATCAATCTGCTACAGCAAAAAAAATTGACGTACTTATTGCTGATACTGCCGGCAGACTTCATACTCAAGACAATTTGATGAAAGAGCTGGAAAAAATAAAACGAGTATTAAAGAAGCATAACGAAAATACACCGCACGAAACTATGTTGGTTATTGATGGCAGCTCAGGACAAAATGCTCTCCAACAAGCGAAGGAGTTTCACAAATCCATCGAACTCTCTGGAATTACTGTAACCAAACTAGATGGCACTGCTAAAGGCGGCGTTTTGTTTGCAATATCTGACGCTCTGAACCTGCCTATCCGCTTTATTGGTATTGGCGAAACCATTGACGATCTTAAGCCTTTTGATGCTGGAGAGTTTGTCAAAGCACTTTTTGATTAACCAAGATATAACAGGGAAAAAATACCTACTAGCTCAAAACAAGCATTTTTCTAGTCAAGCGTTTTCAAGCAACTCTTTTGCGCCCATAGTTAATAGTTTGTTAGCTAATGACTCTCCCAAAACCTCTGGTTTAGAAATGCTTCCAGTGCTTTTTGCTCTTATTATTTTTCCTGACTGAGCATTTCCAACCATCCCTTGAAGTGTTAGTTCCTCTCCATCAGTAGTGGCATAGCCAGCGATAGGAACTGAGCAGCCACCTTCTAGTCTGGCATTCATGGCTCTTTCAGCCAAAACAGTCGTCGTCGATTTAATGTCGATTAATGGATCGATTAACTCTTTGACGTAGTTGTCATCTTTCCTAATCTCTATTCCTAAAGCTCCTTGGCCAACCGCAGGTAAACAGGTATGTACATCAATAGTCTTATTAATCCTGTCGTCAAGTCCTAATCGTATAAGACCAGCGCAAGCCAAAATAATGGCGTCATATTTACCGCTATCTAGCCTCATTAATCTCGTGTTCACATTTCCACGTAAGTCAAGTATTGTTAAATCTGGCCTAATCGACTTTATTTGCACTATACGGCGCAAACTGCAAGAGCCAACTCTAGCTCCTTGAGGTAGCTCATCTAAATGACTAAAGTTGTTCGATACAAATGCGTCAAATGGATTCTCTCGTTTTAATATTGCGCCTAATTCGAATTCATTTGGTATTGTATACGGCACATCTTTCATTGAGTGGACAGCGATATCAGCCCTACCCTCTAATATGCCGATTTCAAGCTCTTTAATGAACAAACCTTTACCGCCGACTTTTGATAAGGGAGTATTTTGCACTCGATCACCCTTGGTACTCATCTTTACCAGCTCAACCTTAAGTTCAGGGTTATAGAATTGAAGTTGCGACTTAACAAAGTCTGCCTGCCAAAGAGCTAAAGGACTTTTACGTGTAGCAATTCTTAGTATTTTATCCATAAGCCAAATTCAGATTTTAATGCCATTGCCATTTTATCGAGTCTTTGTTCACAATATCCATTAATAAGATAATAAATATCCAAATATACAAACAAAATCGCTATATTTTATTAACCGATATGTCAGTATTTATAATATTTTCAACAATTTAACCTCGATATAGTGGAATAATGTGCTCTGTAATAGTAATTTGCTTTAATTTATAACAAATAAAAACAAAATGAAATCTGAAACTAACAATCTATGGGGTGGTCGCTTTAATGAAGCGACTGGTGCTTTTGTAAAAATTTTTGGCGCCTCAGTTTCTTTCGACAAAATTCTCGCTTTTTATGATATCGAGGGCTCCCTAGCACATGCAACTATGCTTAGCGAGGTAGGTGTATTGACTAGTAATGAATTAAAGCAAATATCTGAAGGCTTGGACCAAATTAAGCATGAAATAACCAATAACCAATTTGAATGGTCTATTGATTTGGAAGATGTTCATATGAATATTGAAGCTCGGTTGACTGAAATCTGTGGTGAGTCAGGTAAAAAACTGCACACGGGTCGTTCACGAAACGACCAAGTAGCGACTGATATTCGACTCTATCTTCGTGACCAAGTTCGCAACATTACCACTGAAATTGAACGATTACTGAATGCCCTACTTAATCTTGCAGATCAAGAAAAGGAAACCATCATGCCTGGCTTTACTCACCTTCAGGCCGCCCAACCTGTGAGTTTCGGTCACCACTTATTGGCTTACTTTGAAATGTTTAAGCGTGACCATGAGCGCTTGCAAGATGGATATAAACGAATAAATGTAATGCCATTAGGAAGTGCTGCTCTTGCAGGAACTAGCTACCCTATAAATCGTCAACGTACAGCTGAAATACTGGGTTTTGATGGTATATCAAATAATTCAATTGATGCAGTTAGTGACCGCGACTTTGCTATTGAATTCGCATCCAACGCTAGCCTTATCATGATACATCTGTCTCGATTTTCTGAGGAACTTATACTTTGGTCAAGTGCACAATTTGACTTTATATCTCTTCCTGATAGCTTTTGTACTGGTTCATCAATAATGCCTCAAAAGAAAAACCCTGATGTCCCCGAACTTGTTCGGGGTAAAACCGGTCGAGTTACTGGAAATTTAATATCACTTTTGACATTAATGAAAGGCCAACCTTTGGCATACAACAAAGATAACCAGGAAGATAAAGAGCCTCTATTTGATAGTGTTGAGACTATTTATACCTGTCTTCGTATTTTTGCTGATATGGTTCCAACCATTAAAGCTAACAAAGATAATATGTATCAATCGGCACTCAAAGGCTATACTACTGCAACTGATTTAGCTGATTATCTTGTAAAGAAGGGGTTGGCTTTTAGGGATGCTCATGAAGTAGTTGGTAAGGCAGTTTCTTACGGACTTAAAGAAAATAAAGACTTGAGCGAATTTACTATTGATGAGCTTAAAAACTTTAATTCGTTAATTGAAATAGATGTTTTTGATGTAATTTCCTTAGAAGGTTCTATTAATGCCCGCAACCATCTAGGTGGAACATCACCAAAACAAATCTCAAAAGCTATTAAATCAGGACGTAAATCGATTAAATAATGCGCATCGTTTTTGCAGGAACGCCTGAATTTGCTGTCGAATCTCTAGCCATTCTTCATAATTCCAATCATGAGATAATTGCTGTCTATTGTCAGCCTGATAGACCAAAAGGAAGAGGAAAAGTTTTAACTGCTTGCCCAGTAAAGCTTTATGCAGAAGAAAATAATTTGTTAGTCATCCAACCTGAAGACTTTAGTAATAAACAAAACCAAAAGGAATTTACCTCTCTAAAACCTGATGTTATGATTGTTGCTGCGTATGGTCAAATATTACCAATTAATGCACTACAAACTCCAAAGTTTGGATGCATTAATATTCACGCATCACTTCTACCTCGATGGAGAGGAGCTGCGCCTATTGAGAGAGCCATTCTTTCAGGCGACAAAGAGACTGGAATTTCAATAATGCAGATGGATGAAGGTTTAGATACAGGAGACATCTTACTTGAAAAAAAGTGCACAATCTCTAATCACGAAACAGCAAAAACTCTCCATCAAACTTTATCAAACATAGGCGCCAATGCGATTCTTGATACCTTAAATATGCTGCCTACATTGAAAGCCAGGCCACAACAAAACCATGACGTCACTTATGCAGAGAAAGTAACAAAAGATGAGGCACAAATAGATTGGCATCAAAGTGCTGAACAAATTAGCCGTGTGATTCGAGCGTTTAACCCTCGCCCTATAGCATATACCAATGCAATAGCTAAGCAATTTAAAAACAGAGTACTTAGGATTGTTGAAGCAGAGGTTGTGAATAGACAAACTACTAACTCTCCAGGTGAAGTTATTAAATTTGACAAGGACATATGCTATGTTGCCACTTGTAGAGGTGTAATCAATCTAAAGAAAGTTCAACTTTCTGGGAAAAAAGAGACCTCTATTAAAGATTTTAATAATGCTTATCAATTAATAAAGCTTAACTAATTAAGTTCTAAGAATCGTAAATGGTGTTTGTAAAATAAGGTTTATTCTTAATTACCTAGATTTAAAGTTATTATTAGAATTAGTTGCTACCAATAAAATCCAACTGCCTCCATGCCTCATAAGCAACAATAGAGACACAATTTGATAAATTCAAACTCCTCGAGCCTTCCTGCATAGGCAATGTTATCCCTTGGTATTGATCTAATATCTCTGTTGGTAAGCCTCTAGTTTCTGGACCAAATAAAAAAGAGTCATTTTTTTGATATTCAACTTCAGAATAGTTTTTATTAACTTTTGAGCTAACTGCAAAAATTCTTTTAGGTTTTGCTATATTCAAATAATCTTGAAAATTTTCATATTCAAATATTTGTGCCAATTCTTTATAGTCTAGCCCTGCCCTTCTAAGTTTTTTATCGTCCATCTCAAATCCGAAAGGTTTAATTAAATGTAGGCTAATACCCATATTGGCGGATAGTCGAATTATGCTTCCAGTGTTGCTTGGTATCTCAGGCTCAAATAATACTAAATTTAACATAATAATATTTATTAATACACTTGAAATGACTTAATCATCCCATAGATAGTTAGTAATTAAATAGTAATAACAAATACAAACTTTGTGAATATTGATAAATTAACAACTCAATTTCAACAAGATTTGGCATCAGCGCAATCTCTTGCCAACTCTCATAATCATAATGTAATTGAACCTCTACATGTCTTAAGTTGTATGCTTCAGGATTATTCAAGTACTGCTAGTAATCTGCTTGCTGCATGCAAGGTTGACCTTGCTAAGCTGAAAAATGAGGTGGATAAAAAAATTAACCAACTACCAACACTCGATAAACCGACTGGAGATATAAATATATCTCAAAATCTGTTGAGATTACTTAATCAAACAGACAAATTAGCTCAAGACAAAGGTGACAGTTACCTTTCTACAGAGCTATTTTTGTTGGCAATAATCAAAAGTAACGATCAAGCGGCAATAATATTAAAAGATTTTAGTGTTAATGAAAAAAATTTACACTTAGAAATTGATAACCTTAGAGGAAACGAAAAAGTGAATGATCAAAATGCAGAAACTCATAGAGAGTCACTCAAGAAATATACATTAGACCTTACGGAACAAGCAAAAAATGGAAAACTAGACCCTGTAATTGGGCGTGATGGTGAAATTCGACGTGCAGTCCAAGTATTACAACGTCGAACAAAAAATAACCCGGTACTTATTGGTGAACCAGGTGTAGGTAAGACTGCAATCATTGAAGGATTAGCTCAACGTATTATTAATGGTGAGGTTCCAGAAGGACTTAAAGGTAAACGTGTCCTTGCTTTGGATATGGCCGCTCTTGTCGCTGGCGCTAAATATCGTGGTGAATTTGAAGAGCGCTTAAAGGCAGTACTTAAGGAACTTGAATCTGAACAAGGCCAGGTTATCTTGTTTATCGATGAACTCCATACTGTTGTTGGTGCTGGAAAGACTGATGGTGCAATGGATGCTGGAAATATGCTTAAACCGGCTTTGGCTCGAGGTGAACTTCATTGTATAGGTGCGACTACCCTTAACGAGTATCGTCAATTCATCGAGAAAGATTCAGCACTCGAGAGGCGCTTTCAGAAGGTTCTAATTGATGAACCAAATGAGGAAGATACAATAGCAATACTTAGAGGCCTTAAAGAGCGTTATGAGGTGCACCATGGTGTTGAAATAACTGACCCAGCAATTATAGCTGCAACAAAATTATCGCAACGCTATATTAGTGATAGAAAATTACCTGATAAGGCGATAGATTTAATTGACGAGGCTGCCTCTCAAATAAGAATGGAAATTGACTCGAAACCAGAATCGATGGACAAACTTGATCGTAAATTAGTACAACTTAAAATTGAAAGAATGGCTTTAATGAAAGAAAAAGATAAGGCGTCAAGGAAAAGACTTGACGAATTAGAGTCAAATATAAAAATATTCGAAAAAGAATATGGCGATCTTGAAGAAGTATGGAGTAGAGAAAAACTAAAAGTACAAGGCTCTCAAAATCTAAAAGAAGAGCTAGAGAAAGCAAAAAACAATCTTGAAATAGCTCAAAGAAATAGTGATTTAGCAAAAATGAGTGAGCTTCAATATGGAATTATTCCAGAATTAGAAAATAATATTTCTCAAGCTGAAAATAGTGAAAATTGCAATATGAAGCTACTTAGAAATACAGTAACAGAAACGGAAATTGCCGAAATTGTAGCACGCTGGACAGGTATTCCTGTTGACAAAATGATGGCCGGTGAAAAAGAAAAATTATTAAAAATGGAAGATATATTGCATCAACGAATAATTGGCCAAGAAAAAGCGGTTAAGATTATTTCAGATGCCGTACGTAGAGCTCGCGCAGGCCTTTCAGAACCTGGAAGGCCTGATGGCTCTTTCTTATTTATGGGTCCAACTGGCGTTGGTAAAACTGAATTAACGAAAGCGCTTGCAGACTTTCTTTTCGATACCGACCAGGCAATCATTCGAGTTGATATGAGTGAATATATGGAAAAGCACTCTGTTGCCAGAATGATTGGCGCTCCTCCAGGCTATGTTGGCTACGAACAAGGCGGAGTATTAACCGAGGCCGTAAGGCGCAAACCTTACTCGATAATCTTACTAGATGAAATTGAAAAAGCACACCCAGACATATTTAATATACTTCTTCAAGTGCTTGATGATGGTCGTCTAACTGATGGTCAAGGAAGGACAGTAGACTTTAACAATACAGTTATAGTAATGACTTCAAATTTGGGTTCGAATATTATTCAGGAAAATCCAGGAAAAGATATCAAGAATGAGCTGAATGGGCTATTAAGTATGCACTTTAAACCTGAATTTATTAATCGAATTGATGAAATTGTTATTTTTAGTAATCTCAATAAATTAGAGATTAAAGGAATCGCAAATCTTGAGATAGAACAACTCCGGTCTAGATTATCTGAAATTGGATTGTCAATAAAAATAAACGATGACATTATTAATCAGATTGTTGAAAATGGATATGACCCAAGCTATGGCGCGAGACCAATCAAAAGAACTATATTGAAATTACTTGAGAATCCGCTTTCTCAAAAAATTCTATCTGGTGAATTTGAGTCTGGAGACACTATATTGGTTGAGTCAGAAAACGACAAAGTGATCTTTAGTTCTAAAAAAAAATAATTGGTTTGTAATTACTTGGTGATTTCACCGCATTGCAAAACCGGCAAGTTGATATAATAGCCGCGTTATGCAAGAATACAAAAAAATTATTGAGAATGGCCTATGGAAGAATAACCAGGCATTGGTGGCTTTGCTGGGTTTGTGTCCGCTTTTGGCCGTAACAAATAATGTGGTAAATGCTATAACTTTAGGGTTTGCAACAACTTTCGTTCTTGTAGCTTCCAATTTCAGTGTTTCATTATTTCGCAATCATATTAGAAAAGAAGTGAGGATTCCTATATTTGTTTTGTTGATTGCATCCTTCGTAACGTTGGTTGACCTCATCATGCAGTCGTTCTTTTATGACATGTATTTAATACTTGGCATTTTTGTTCCTCTAATTGTTACAAATTGCGCTATTCTAGCAAGGGCAGAATCCTTTGCTTCAAAAAACACTTGGGACAAATCAGTTATTGACGGATTGATGATGGGTGTTGGATTTACGCTGGTTCTGGTTCTACTTGGTGCAATGAGAGAGCTAATTGGTAACGGAACACTTTTTGATCAAGCTGACTTAATTTTTGGTGAACTTGGCTTAAACTTAAAAGTAATTCTAATTGACCAATACAAAGGCACTCTTATTGCGCTGTTGCCGCCAGGCGCTTTTATTGGCCTCGGATTAATTGTTGCACTAAAAAATTTAATCGACTCTAGAAAGACTTCTGCTCAAACCTTGATTGCACCTCAAACTTCTACAAAAACCCAACCAATCTAACGGCCTCCATGGTTAGGAGAAAAACGATTCAATACTTTCTAAGTAGAAGTGTAGTTGATATAACTGAACTACTCAGTTTGTTACTTGACCAGACAAAAGAAGAACTTTATATCAATTCCGATTATAATCTCAGCGACGAAGAAATTACAAAACTAGACCAACTAATTAAGCAAAGAGAACGTGGCATACCTTTTGCTTATCTAAGTGGGTCACAAGGCTTTTATCACTTAGATTTTGAAGTTTCTTCTGCTACATTGATTCCTAGACCTGAAACTGAGCTGCTAATCGATATTGCAATTGAGTTGTTTAAACCAAACCAAGCAATTGATGCTATAGACCTAGGAACAGGTAGCGGAGCGATTGCAATCACTCTTGCTGACAAATGCCCTTCGTGGCGTGTAAGTGCGACCGATAAATCAGTAGAAGCATTAACAATTGCAAAAAGAAATACAACCAAGAATATAAATTTCTATTGTGGGAGCTGGTTCAAAACATTGGCCGATAAAACCTTTGATTTAATTGTTTGCAATCCACCCTATATAGCAGAAAGTGACCCACACCTTGAAAGCCTTCAACACGAACCTATCGAAGCATTGGTTTCTGGAAAAGATGGCTTAGACGACATCAGAGAAATTATACATAATGCTCCTAAACATTTAAATCAAGGTGGTTATCTACTTCTAGAGCATGGCTACAACCAACAAAAAGAGATTATCGAATTATTGAGAGATTCTTTTGTCAATATTGTTACCTATCAAGACCTTAATGGTTTAGACAGGGCAATACTTGCACAAATAAGATAACTAAAAAAAATATCGTTATAGTTTCGTCTTTGTCGATTTTATTTAGCAAGAATTACTAAAATATTTAATAGCCTTTATGACATTATTTGATGATTATCATGAGGTTAGCTGAATATGTATAATCTAAACTATCAAGATAAAGGCTTTTTTTTAGAGCGCTGCCTTGAAAATTGGAGGGTGGCCAGCTACCACTTTTTTAGTCAAAGCAATATATAGAGGTTATTATGCTTAAAAAGCCAATCGGAAAGTCCACTCAAAGTATCTGGGCTGGAGAACAAGAACATGAATTATATGAGCGCTCAACCCAAGTGCCAGTTGTTCATAGCGTTTCATTTGCCTATAAAGATATAGATACTTGGCAAAAGGTTGCTTTAGAGGAGGCTGAAGGTCATATATATTCTCGCAATACCAATCCAACAGTAAGAGCCTTTGAAGACAAAGTAAAAGAATTAGAGGGTGCACAATCGGCAACTAGCTTTGCCTCAGGAATGTCTGCGATTAGTAATACTTTGGCAACCCTTTTGAGGCCAGGCGATCGAATTGTTTCTATAAAGGATAGCTATGGCGGAACAAATGTAATCTTTAATGAATTTTTACCGCCACTTAACATTGAGGTTTGTCTTTGTGAAACAGGTGATTATGAACAAATAGAGTCTCAAATTAGCTATGGTTGTGCGGTTTTGTATCTAGAAACGCCAACCAATCCAACTATTAAAATTACTGACATTAAACGTCTAAGCTCTGCTGCCAAAAAGGTAGGAGCTATCGTTGTAGTTGATAATACGTTCGCAACCCCTATTAATCAAAATCCACTTAAACTTGGGGCTGACATTGTTTTACATTCTGCATCCAAGTATTTAGGTGGCCATGCTGACGCATTAGGCGGTGTCATATGTGGCAACAAAGAACTAGTGAAGAAAGTCTACCATTATCGCGAAATCAATGGAGCCGCTCTTTCACCTATGGATGCCTATAGTTTGTTAAGGGGCATGAAGACACTAAAACTTCGAGTAGAGCGTCAAAATGAAAGTGCTATGACGATTGCAAGATATTTACAAAATCACCCTATGATTGAGCAAGTGAACTATCCAGGACTAGAATCTCATCCTGGGCATAAGGTTGCAAAAAAGCAAATGAGTGGTGGATATGGCGGCATGTTGAGTTTCACAGTAAAAGGCGGTCTAGGGGCTATAAAAATGTTTTTGCCTAGACTTAAATATGCCCATATGGCTGCAAACTTAGGTTGTGTAGAAACAGTTGTTGGTCCACCATTAACCACCAGTCATGTAGAATGTTCTGCTGAAGAGAGGGCTGCTGCTGGAATTCCAGAGGGTTTAGTTAGATACTCAACAGGCATTGAAGATGTTGAAGATTTGATTGACGATTTGGAGCAAGCTTTAGTAGTTATCTCTTAGAGAATTAGTAAGGTGGCTAAAGATGAAAGAGGAAAGAAGAAGGTTTAAAAAACAAGACTATCTTGATAGACAGGAAAAGGTTCGCAAATCCATGTTGACATCAGATATTGACCTGCTAATTGTCTATGATCCAGCAAATATGTTTTGGTTAACAGGCTACGATGGTTGGTCATTTTACGTTCATCAATGCGTTGTAATTGGTACTGATGATGTACTTTTTTGGTATGGCAGAGGTATTGACGCAAAGGGGGCTGAACTTACAACAGACCTTGATTTGGATAACATTATCTCCTATCCAGATGAATATGTAATGACTCCTGATCGCCATCCAATGGAATTTCTATCAAGAATTCTAATAAATAAGTCATTAAGTAATAAAAGGATTGGCCTAGAAAAGGACAACTACTACTTCACTGCAAGGGCAGCTGAATCTCTCTATAGCGAACTCCCAGAAGCTACTTTTAGCGATCAAACTGGTCTTGTTAATTGGCAGAGAGCAGTTAAGTCGGACACTGAAGTCAACTATATGAGATATGCAGGAAAAGTTATAGAGGGTATCTATGAAAGGGTGATGAAAGTTGCAAGGCCTGGAATGAGAAAAAATGAATTGGTAGCCGAGATTATGCATGCAGGAGCGCAAGGTAACCTTGGTCATTATGGAGACTACACTTCATTTGTTCCTCTTATTGGTGTCGGTGATGAAGCTGCGGCATGTCATATGACTTGGAATGACCAAAAACTAAATAACAATGAGGGAATGTTTTTAGAGCTGGCAGGAGCCTATGCAAGATATCATTGTCCCTGTTCAAGGACATTATTTTTAGGCAGCCCTCCTCAACAATACC
>Ga0208522_1002200_pt1 | contig 11843 bp, 9 predicted proteins | sample ETNtaG_25_FD_185763 | JGI IMG/M metagenome (GOLD analysis project Ga0208522, IMG submission 185763) | Marine microbial and viral communities from oxygen minimum zone, Eastern Pacific Ocean - ETNP201302SV86 (SPAdes) (version 2) | ecosystem: Environmental > Aquatic > Marine > Oceanic ... | reverse complement strand
ATTTGTAATTATGTCAATGCGATCTGTAAGAGCACGATCGATAATTAGCTGATTTAACTTTTCTTCTTCTGGACCAGAGCCAATGATTTCTAACTGTTTATCGATATTGACCCAGCTTCTTATTAGCTGATCAAAACCTTTAACTTTTTCAAGTCTGCCTATTGAGATAATGGGTCCTTTGCGTGTAGATGACTCGCCTGCATGTGATGGATTAAACCAATTAGGAATATAGGTACTTCCAGGAATGCTATTAATGAGTTTTTTGTTGACACCTATTACAGCATCCATATTTGTAAATGCATAATTACTCTTTTTATGACCATGTATGGTGGAAACAATTTTGATATTGCTGAAAGTTTTAACCCATTTTCCAATGGTGCTGGCTTTAGCACCATGGCAATGTAAGATAGATATATTATTTCTATGGAGATACTTAATTAATTTGTATGTATTGAGTGGAGAATATCTTGATCCTATATTTAAAGATGTAGTTTTAATTCCATACATATGAGCATGAATAGATTCATCACAAATAATGACTTGATCTGATTCTTCAGACATACTCGATGCTAATTCATAAACATGCTGTTCAATCCCTGCAAAAATTTTACTTGATATTAAATGAGCTATTTTCATTCTTGAGGATTGATAAATTTTATTATAGAAAAAGCTATTTTCTTAACTTCTGTAAGAGGTTCAAAATTCACAGAGGGGTTTTCAATTTTAGAAATGTTTGTACCTCCTTTCTTTTTAATAATGCTCACAAGACCCACTCTCTTTAAATCTACTAACTCATTCATAGATTCTCTTATTTTCTTGGTACCAAAAATCCGTCTGTATTTTGGATCCTCTATTTGAATTAGATAGGTTTTACCATGTGCAGATAGTGCCTCAAATACAAGGTTTGAGCTATCCGGTGTTACAAATTTTAAAGCCGATTGATTTAGGCTGTCTTGAAATGTATCGGACCCAGGAGAATCCAAATCAATAAAGTTAGCGTTAGAGTACTGATTTAACTCTTGTTTTATTTTTAAGTTAATAACATCAGGCGTTCTGCGAGAATTAAAAATTTTAAACTCATAGTTTGGATACACACTTAAAATATAATGCAGTTGCTTCATTAAAATTTCTTTATCAAATTTGTAATGTTTGCTCAATCCTCCAATAGCTATTATTGCCTGATTTTTATTGACTGGAGTATCGGAGGGTGATGCGAGAGATCCTTGAAATGTAATAACATTTTTGGGAAATCTTCTTTTATGAAAATCATGCTTTGGAGCACAAATTAAATCAAAGGAATTAACTTCATAGGTTGGACGCAAGATGGCTATTGAAGTTGCATGCTTGCCATAATTCTTTTTTAAGTATTTTTTTGATTTAAGAATTCTTGAGTAAACCTTGTGCCCCGCACCAATCAATATAATTGATTGATCAGTTTCGGCTAATTTAGAAAAAATTGACTTGGAACTATTTAAAGGAGTTTCAGTTTTAGAACAATCAATAGAGGTCAATGAAAAGACTAATTCTTGTTTAAGTTGATTCAATAAAGCATCAACTTGTTTCAGGTGTCCAGTAATTGAATCTTTAAACCAGTAAATATGCATTAAATTGTTACTATTTTTCTGCCTCGATGTAAAAACTATATTGTTAAATTCATTTTATGAGACAGCAAGCTCATCATAGAACAATTTTTCTTTCCAATATACACTTAGGAACAAGCGGGCATGGCCAGCCCGCTCTAATTGGCCTTAGGGAAAAATTTAGAGGAAAATTTTTAACCAACTTGTTCCTTTGACACACTAGATTTAAATAAGTTCATACTTCTTATAAATTATTAAAGTTTATTTATAAATATGAGACATAGAATTTTGAAAAAATAGCCTATGTGTATATTATTAATATATATATTTTTTAATTTTTGTAAGTTTACAGGGGTTTAAGATGACAAAAAATTCAACACCATCACCAGATGAATTATACAAAAGGGCTCGAGACATAAAGCCTGTACTTGCAAGTAGGGCAGAAGAAACTGCAAATTTAAGAAGACTTCCTGATGAAACAATCCAAGATTTTAAAGATTTAGGTTTTTTTAAGATACTTCAACCTATTCGATGGGATGGATATGAAATGGATCCGATAGTTTTTTATAAAGTTACAGGCATCATTGCTGAGGCATGCATGACTTCTGCTTGGGTATTTTCAGTTTTAGCAGTTCATAATTGGCAAATCTCTGTTTATGATGAGCGAGCTCAACAAGATGTTTGGGGGGATGATAATTCTGTTCTAATTTCATCTTCATATGCTCCAAAAGGAATAGCAAAGCCTGAGGGTGATGGATTTAGAGTTTCAGGAGAATGGGACTGGTCATCAGGGAGCGATCATTGTGATTGGTTTTTTGGAGGAGCAGTTTTAGATCCCACTGTTGGATTTGAAAGTTTTGTAACTTTATTAATACCTAGAGAAGATTATGAAATTATTGATAATTGGCATGTTTATGGTTTAAAAGGAACTGGGAGTAAAAAGATTAAGGTTAACGACGCCTTTGTTCCAAATTATAGAATTCATTATTTAAAAGATGCATTCGTATCAGAAAGCCCAGGAAATAAAACTAATCCAGGTCCTTTATATAAGCTTCCGTTTGGCCAAGTATTTACTCATTCTGTTGCTGTGCCTTCTCTTGGTGCTTATAAAGGTGCATTAGAGTCTTTTGTTGATGGAGCAAAATCACGAGTATCAAGTTTTGGTGTTGAAGCAAAAACCAACCCCGTAACTTCAGCCTTGATAGCTGAAATTACCTTAGAGATTGATCAAATGTGGAATACTTTGGAGGCTAATTTTAAAGTAATGATGGATGCTGTTAATAATTCTAAAAAAATAGATATCAATGATCGAATTAAATTTCGACACCAAGTCGGTGTAATTAATGATCGTTGTGTAGCCGGCGCATTAAAACTGGTTAAAGCAAGCGGAGGAGCAAGTGTTTATCTTGGTCATGATGTCATGAATAAGTTTATTGATATCATGACAACTCAAGTTCATGTTGCGAATATTTCTGATCCTTTCGCAATTGATTATGGATCGAGCGTTTTAGGGGCAGAGACTGAAAATTTAATGCTTTAATTCAATAGAAGGGAACAATATGAATACAATACCACTAAGAAAAATTGATCAAACACCTCCCCCAGATAGATATGCAAGGGGCTGGCATTGTTTGGGTTTAAGTTCTACTTTTAAGGATAAACCAAAAGCAATCACGGCTTTTGGAACGCGTATTGTGGTCTTTAGAAATTCTGGAGGTGATGCAGTTGTTCTAGAGGCTACCTGCCCACACATGGGCGGTGATCTAACAATGGGTAAGGTTGATGGCGATGTTGTTAGATGTCCTTATCATGATTGGGGCTGGGGCGCTGAAGGAATGTGTCTGGATATTCCTTACGCAAAAAAAATTCCGAAAAATGCAAGAATTAGAAGTTGGCCTGTTTGTGAGGAGAACCATTTGCTATTTATATGGAATGATCCTGAGGGATTGCCACCATTAGAAAATGAGATTGTTCCTAGGGAAGAATCTGCATTTGCTGAAGATTGGTCTGATTGGGTCATTGAAGAGAACGTGATACATATTAATTGCCGTGAGCTTATCGACAATATGTCAGATAAAGCTCACTTTATTACCGTCCATGGTTTAAAAGCACCATCTCTTTTCAAGAATATTTTTGAAGGACACAAGTTAACTCAAATTATGAATGCATTTAATGATGAAGGTTCTGAATTTGGTGAAGGGGGTGAATTAAGATCTTCTGCTACATATTATGGGCCAGCTTATATGATTGCAGCAATTGACAATGAGGCTGGTGGATTTTCCCATAGCTCAATTCAATTAGTTAGCCATGTTCCTATTGATAGAGATAGCTTTTTGCTTCGCCATGGAGTTAAAATTCAAAATATTCCTCATCTTGGCGAAGAAGAGAACAAAGCTGTGATTGCAGAATATACTGAAATGACACAACTTTCTTTTAAGCAAGATGTCGACATTTGGCACAATAAATTTAGAGTTGATAATCCGCTATTGTGTGATGGAGACGGTCCATTGCATAAACTTAGGGAGTGGTATGACCAATTTTATATTGATAGAGACCAAGTTCCAAAAAAATTAGAACAACGCAAAGAATATACTGTATAGGGTTTTATTTATGTCAGATCAGTTTGATGAAATCTTTGATGTACTTGTAGTTGGTAGCGGCTGTGGTGGATTAACGGCTGCATTAACAGCTGATATTTCAAACCCTGCAAAAATATTAATTATTGAAAAAAGTCATCTCATTGGAGGTACAAGCGCCACTTCTGGTGGAGTTATATGGATCCCTGATAATCATCTTGGGAAAGAAAAAGGTGCACAGGACTCATTATCTGAAGCTAAAGAATACTTAAAAGCAACAATTCCAGCAGATGAATTTAATGAGCCCTTGATTGATACTTACCTTGATCAAGGCCCAAAGATGGTTAAATTTATGGAAGAAAATACTGATGCAAGATATACCAGTCTTGAGCATTATCCAGATTATTTTCAAGATGCTCCCGGAGTTAAACTAGGAAATCGTGCGCTTGAACCTCTCCCAGTTTCAGCAGATATCTTAGGAGACGATGTAGATAATCTCCATCCTTCTGGGCCTCAAACGATTCTTTTTGGAAGATATGGAGTTAATTTTGAAGAGTCACATGCATTTACCACTCAGTCACCCGGATGGTTAAGATTATTTTTAAAAATTTTTATTAAATATTGGTTAGATATTACATGGAGAATTAAACGTAAAAGATCGAGACGATTGGCCTTTGGCGCTGCCTCAGTTACAAGATTAATTTCTTCAGTGAAAAAAAGAAATATTCCTATATGGAGATCAACGGAATTAAAAGAGTATATTTTTAAAAACAATAGGGTTGTTGGTGCAGTAGTGCAAAAAGATGGCAAAATCATAAGCATTAAAACTACTAGAGGTGTTATTGTTGCCTCCGGTGGATTTGGTCAGAATCAATCTATGAGAGAAGAATATTTACCTAAACCTACTAATGCTGATTGGGGTTGTGAACCAAAAACTAATACTGGAGATCCTATTAAAGCTGCAGAAGCAATTGGAGCACAGTTAAAGTTTATGGATAAAGCATGGTGGGTTACAACACTAAAAGCCCCTGATGAAGATTTTCCAAGACTGAGTGAAGTAGAAAAATCAATGCCGGGGAACTATACAGTTAATAAATCCGGGAAACGTTTTTCTAATGAATCTCAAAATTATCTTACTTTTATGCTTGATGTATTAAAAAAACAGGAAAAAGGGGAATCTTTTACACCAATGTATATGATCTTTGATGCCAACCATCGAAAAAATTATCCAGTTGGCCCCCTTATGCCAGGAAAGTTTTTTCCAGACTCTATAGTAAAATTTGTTCATAAAAATTGGTTTAATGATGACTTTATTACTCGTGCAAGTTCTATTGAAGAATTAGCAAAAAAAACAGGAATAAATCCTGATGGATTAATAGACACTATTCAAAAAGTTAATGAATATTCAAAAACTGGTAAAGACTTAGATTTTCAAAGGGGAGATAATGAAAGAGATCGATTTTCAGGTGACCAAAGTCTTGTTAATCCTTGCCTAGGCTCAGTTATTCAAGCCCCGTTTTATGCAATGAGAATTGATCCTGGAGAATTCGCTACATGTGGTGGGATGGTTATAAATAAGCATGGACAAGTTATCAATAAAAATAATGATCCAATTTCTGGGCTATATGCTTCAGGGAACTGTACCCCAGCTCTTCTTACTACATATCCAGGTCCCGGAGCTACAATTGGACCTGCAATGACATTTGGTTTTATTGCTGGTAAACATATTAGTGGATCTAATACTTTATAGCCTTATATGCTTTTTATTACATGAGCCTATTTAAAAGAAGAGATTTCTTTTTAAAAAGTCTTATAGGTCTTATAGGTACAGGCTTTCTTCTTAGCTCAAAAAAACAATTTAAAGATAATAATAATTTTAAATGGCATGGTGAAACAGATATTGTGGTGATAGGGGCAGGTACAGGTTTAGTTGGGGCGATAGTAGCATTAAAAAAAGGGTTAAGAGTTGTAGTTTTAGAGAAAGCCTCATCACCAGGAGGCACTACAGCTATTTCAGGAGGAGTTGCTTGGGTTCCCAATAATCATGTTATGAAAAGGGAAGGATTTACTGACTCAAAAGCCAATTCTTTAAAATATTTGAATCAACTTTCTCAGGGACAGGCTGATCAAGAATTAATTGAAGCATTTGCTAAAGAAGGTCCAAGGATGGTCAAATTTTTAGAAGATAACACCTCTTTGAAATGGAGGGTCTCAAAAATTATGGGGGAAGCTTCGGAGTATCATCCCGATTGGGAAGGTAGTGTTCTTAAAGGGCGAAGTATTGAACCAGATACTGCTGGACCGGTCGGAGCTCATTTTGGAGGAGTTTTAATTTCTAATTTATTAAAAACCTTTAAAAATTTAGGTGGAAAAATACTTTTAGATACACCAGCCATAAAATTCATTAGTAGAGAAAATGAAGATGGTTCAACTGAAGTTCTAGGAGTCTCATATCGTTCAAATGGAAAGGTTTTTAATTTAAAAGCAAAAAAAGGAGTTCATTTAGCAAGCGGTGGGTTTGATCATAATGCTCAAATGAAAAAAAATTTTTTATCAGTCCCATCTTATGGAGTTGGAGTTAAATCAAATACTGGGGATGGCATAAAGATGGCAATGAAGCTGGGCGCTGACTTAAGGAATATGAACGAAGTGTGGGGGAGCGTTGTCTATAAAGAGGAGGCTGAGGTGCTTGGGTCTTTGAATGCGGTAACTGAAAAAAAATATTATCCTAGTTGTGTTTTAGTAAATCGTTATGGAAATAGATTTTCAAATGAGAAGGCAGATTATGATTCTTCATGGCGTTCTTTTCATGCAAAAGAAAATTGGGGCGCTTTAAAATACAAAAACATACCCGCCTTTCAAATATTTGATCATAAAGTAAGGCTCAATGGAACCATAGCTGGAAAAACATTTGATCAGGTATTGCCTAATTGGTTTTCTAAATCCAATACTATAGAAGGGTTAGCAAAAAAATTAGGTATAAATAAAAATAATTTAAAATCAACTATTTCTAATTTTAATAAAAATGCTTTGTTAGGAATTGATCCTGATTTTCATAGAGGAGAAACTCATTATGATAGGATGGGTCTTGCTGACACCAGCTTAGCTCTTCAACCCCTTGATGTGCCTCCTTTTTATGGAGCTGAAATAGCTCCTGCTCATTTAGGAACATGCGGAGGTCCTAGAGTTAACAATCTTTCAGAGGTATTAAATGTAAATGAAATCCCTATTAAAAGGCTATGTGCCTCTGGAAATTCCTCTGGGGTAGGGTCACCAGGACCTAGTTATGGTGGAGGAGGTGGAACAATCGGCCCTGCACTTACCTTCGCATATATTGCTGGAAATACTCTATCTTCCTTTGAAGATTGGGCATAAAAAAGTCATTAGATAGAAAATTAATTAACCAAATAAATTTTAAATTTCTTTTTTAGAAAAAAATGGATCAAGAGTTCTGCCTTCAGGTGGACCAAAGTATGTTTGAACTTTGTAGATCTTTCCATCTTCATTGATCCAATATATTTCTATACTATCAAGCTCTATTGGCTCGTTCTCTACAGTCCCATAGTTTTTTACATGAAGCGCTGCTTGGTTTTCGCATATTTGCATAAACGTTGGCTCTATTTTCCAGTGGTGCCCATCTTTGAAACTATTTTTCCAAGTTTCATCTAAAGCTATTTTCCCTTCTTTATTTGGCCCTCCTACAGGATCAAACATAACCACATCATCTGTCCAATTAGCCATCCATTTTTCTTTATCTTGATTATTCCAAGTATTAAAGTGAATTTTCATTGTTGTTTCAATTTGTTCTTTTGTTGGCATATGCTCTCCGTATTAAAAATTAAATTCTGTACCCGCCATCAAGATATAAAGTTTGGCCAGTTATGTATTTAGCCCGATTTGAAGAGAGAAAAATGACTGCATCAGCAACATCCTGTGCTTCTCCTAATTTTTTAAGAGCTGTATTATTTTTTGCTGCTTCAATATATCTATCATCATAATCTTTACCTTTAATTCTCAAGAAAATTCCTGCTTCGATAATCCCTAGTTGAATAGAATTCGCTCTAATATTATTACGACCTTCTTCTTTTGCAACACCATTAATTAAAGCATCTACAGCAGCCTTTGGAGCAACAGAAAGAACATCTTTTGCTGGCCATCTTGATAGACCTATTGAACTCAGAGTTGTATAAGAGCCTCCAAACTTTCTAAGAATAGACAAGCTATTTTTAATTATGTTAAAGAATCCATCTGCATCTGTGTGCATTACTTCTTCCCATTCATCATATGATAATTCATTGATCCATTTCATTCTGATATCAGATCCAGTTGCATTCACAATACTATGAATTCTTTTATCTTTTAAATCTTCAAAAAAATCTTCTACTTGTGTTTTATCAACGATTGAGAGTTTTTGACACGAGACAATACTCCCTTGATTTTTAATTTCTTTTTTTAATTCTTTAGCAGCACTCTCATTGCCATGATATGTAAAGATTACTGGGACCCCATAAGAAGCAAATGTTTTACATATTGCTGAGCCAATACCGCCACTCCCTCCAATTACTATTGCTGAGCCTTCAGGAAAGAGTTTTCTTTGCGCTATGTTATCCATTTTTATTATTCATTATGAACTACAACTCTATTTATTTTGCATTTGTTATGTTAAAAAATATAGTCATTGTTAATTATTAATATGAAGGTGCCTTAATGGAATTACTTAAAAATAAAATTGCAATAGTTACTGGAGGCGGCAGGGGAATTGGAAGAGGTCATTGCCATCACCTAGCTAAGTCTGGAGCTTCCGTTTTGGTAAATGATATTGATCGAATAGAAGCTGAAAAAGTAGTAAAAGAAATTTTAGATGCTGGGGGAGTTGCAAAGATTAGTTCTCAAGATATTTCTTCTAGAGAGGGCTGCACCCTTTTAATTGATGAATGTGTTGAGCACTTTGGTAGCATTGATGTTCTTGTAAATAATGCTGGGATCCTTAGAGATAAATCTTTATTAAAAATGACTGACAATGATTTTGATTCTGTTTGGAGAATTCATGTCAAAGGTACTTTTTGGTGCACTCAGTTAGTAGCTTTACTAATGAAAGAGCATGGTAGGGGTGGATCAATTATTAACACTACTTCAGGAGCTCATTTTGGTAACTTTGGGCAAACAAATTATTCTGCTGCAAAAGGTGCAATAGCATCTATGACTTATACCTGGGCAATTGAGCTTGCAAAATATGGCATCCGTGTAAATGCAATTGGTCCAACTGGATCAACAAGAATGTCTGCAACTTTTGATTCTAGTAAGAATTCAAATAATGATAGTCTTCCATATATTGATCCTACATTGAATGGCCCATTGGTTTCATATTTATCGAGCGATAAAGCTAATAAAATTAGCGGTCAAGTTTTTGGGTGTGGAGGTGAAAGGCTTGCTTTGATGGTCCAGCCCCATTATGGCAAAACATTGACAAAAGATGGTGGGTGGTCAGAAGATGATATAGATAAAGTTATGTCAAAAGATTTTATAAAAGAATTTTCCAATCTGGGAATGTTGTCACATCCATATCCATTTTTTGAAGGAGTCTTTCCTCAAAAATAACGCTAATTTCACAAACCAGGAATTATTTTTTTCTTGAAATAAAAAAACATATCACTAAAAGAGCGATAGTAGGTATTGCATAGAGCGAAATTATAAAAAGTTTATCAAGCATTTTTATAGGCCTTTTGCATTCGAATCAGGCCTTCTTGTATCACCAAAACCATAAAACCTACCATTCTTAATTTCAATGCTCTCTAAAGATGTACTAGGGTCTGAAATAAAGATTTGTTGACCCATAGATTCAATCTTTTTAGCATGATGGATATCAAAGCCTTCTTCTAGCATTAAAATATCTGGTTTCCATTGATGGTGGATTCTTGGAGCGATTGTTGCATCAGAAATTTCCATCTTAAAATCTAGAGTATTTAGTAAAAACTGTAAAACAGTTGTAATAATTTTTGCACCTCCGGGTGAACCAGTGGCATAGACAGGGGTTCCATTTTTAAGAACAATTGTTGGTGACATAGAGCTTAAAGGTCTTTTAAATGGCTCAATTTTATTTGCTTCTCCACCAACAAGTCCAAATTGGTTTGGAACACCAGGCGCTGATACAAAGTCATCCATCTCATTATTCATTAAGATGCCTGTCCCATCTATTACAACACCTGAACCATAGCCAGAATTTAATGTGTAAGTATTCGAGACAACATTTCCATTTTTATCAGCAATTGAAAAGTGGGTTGTATCAAGACTTTCTTGATGCATTTCAGAACCGGGAAGTATTTGTTTAGAAGGCGTAATTGTATCGAGTTTTATTTTTTTATTGATCTCATCAGCATAGGTTTTGCTAATTAAAGTTTTTACTGGAACATTAAAAAAACTAGGATCACCCAAATATTTAGAGCGATCAGCATATGCATATTTCATTGATTCAGTTAGCAGCGCTGTATAGGTTGAAGAGTTATGACCCATATTTACTAAATCATATTTTTCTAAAATATTTAACATTTGTATTATATGCACCCCTCCAGAAGAAGGAGGGCCCATAGTTATTATTTCATAATCATCATAATTACCCAGAAGAGTTTCTCGCCATACAGGTCTATAGTTTTTTAAGTCTTTCTTTGTAATCAAACCACCATTTTTTTTCATAAAAAGATCAATTTTATTCGCTACAATGCCCTCATAGAGCCCTTTAACCCCTTTACGAGAAATAGTTTTTAAAGTTTTAGCTAAATCTGGTTGTTTAAGTATTCGATGCATTTTTACAGGATATTCGTGATAGAAAATATCTTTAAAATTTTGAAATTTGCTCAGTGTTTCATATTTTTCATTAAGAGCGTCAGCCATAAAGGGAGATATTAGGAATCCATCTTCAGCTAATTTAATTGCAGGGTTTAATAGTGAGACCCATGGTAAACTCCCAAATTTCTGATGAACCTCCCACATTCCATAGACAGTTCCAGGAACAGCTATTGATAAAACTCCCTGTGTAGCTTTCTTTCTATCTGCTGAACCATCTGCAGCAAGATACATATCTTTTGTTGCAAATTCAGGAGCCATTTCTCGGTAATCAATGCTGTAACTTTGTTGAGTTTCATTATCAAACATAACCATGAAACCGCCTCCACCAATATTACCAGCTCGAGGGAGAACAACGGCCAATGCAAACGCAACTGCTATAGAGGCATCATAAGCATTTCCTCCAGACTTAAGTATGGAATGGCCAACATCTGTTGCAAGGTAGTGCTGCGATACTACCATACCATTCTCACCCACCTCAGGGTGAACAATAGCCTTAGAGTTAAATATCTGAGATTCGATATGTGTTGCAAAAGCTAATATCAAAGGAAGTAAATATTTCATTTTCATGTAAGCAAACCTCCATCAACTCTCAAATCAATTCCATTAATATGTATCGCATCATCAGAGGCCAAGAAGGCAATTGTGCTAGCAATATCATCAGGAGACCTATTTACCCCATCAATAGGCATTATTTTTTTTAAAAGTCTGGTATCAATATCCTTTGGCATATCTGGATTTGTTGACATAGGTGTTTTAATAGAAGCAGGACAGACGCAATTAACATTTAAACCCTGCATTCCATATTCTACTGCTAGTGTTTTTGAGAAGGCGCTAATACCACCCT
>Ga0208522_1002193_pt1 | contig 11851 bp, 7 predicted proteins | sample ETNtaG_25_FD_185763 | JGI IMG/M metagenome (GOLD analysis project Ga0208522, IMG submission 185763) | Marine microbial and viral communities from oxygen minimum zone, Eastern Pacific Ocean - ETNP201302SV86 (SPAdes) (version 2) | ecosystem: Environmental > Aquatic > Marine > Oceanic ... | reverse complement strand
GAACGGGTGAGCATTACCACCAGTAATAGCGGTATCAAGGCCATGATTATGAGTAGTAAGGGCAATATTTTCATTGACCAGATAAGGGAAGGCACTGGCACATACCGTGTTTCCTATCATGAGAATGAAAAACCGATAACGGATAATTGCCTTGGCTGTGGCGGCGGCGATGCGATTATTGTAGAACCACCCCCCGGCTCCAACCTGAGCCGCAATGATTTTCCGTCCTGCGTAGGCGAGGCCCAGCCCTGCTACACTATTGGTGATACACTAGTCACGTTTCGCTTCGCTGGTATTTTAACTGCTGAAGCCAACAATGAATTTGCCGATGGAACTGTAGCTGGCGGCCTGGCCTGGATGAATGCCTTGGTGAACCAGATCAACCTGTTATGGGTACGGGAGTTAAGCTTTCGCCTGGAACTTGTTGAAGCCAGTGATTCGCTGATATATACAAATGAAACCCAAACGCCTTGGTTATTTACGGAATATGATATGTATGTGGAATTACCAAGAGTGCTGGATCATTTAACGGATGTGATTGGTCCCGGCGGTTATGATACTCCAGCCAGTTCCTTAATGTGGGAATATGGTGCTGTATTCAATGTGGGTTATGGCGGTGGTCTGGCCTATGTACCAGGATCCACATCTGCGAATCTGCCTTATTACACAATATTTAATCATGAGATCGGCCATAATCTGGGATCCAGCCATAACTGTTCAATAGAAAATGGTTGGAGCAGTACAATTGGGGGTAGTATCATGTGCTGGCGGGGGAATACACTACCCGGTAGTGGTGGTGACCAGTATACGTCACACACCATCGATATTGCTATCAAGTACCAGCAGGAGATGTTTTGGAGCAGTGGGTATGACTACCAGCGTGGCTGGACGCGCGTAGCTACAGGGAACATACCTCCGGAAGTTGGTGTTCCTACCAGCGGTTTTACGATCCCCAAGGAAACACCATTTGTATTGGAAGGTTATGCTACAGATGTGTTTGTTGATATTCCCACCTTATCCTGGGAACAAAATGACGCCTCAGACTCTACCTTTGAATCACCGAATTTTCCGGAATTCACTGGCCCGTTGTTCTGCAGTGTAGATGGCACCCTGGAAGGCAACAAAAGGTATTTTCCTCATATGCCCAGTTTGCTTGAAAATCAATATGACACGCCCCTTAGCGTCGGGAATGATTACCTGGTTGAAAAACTGCCCTTCGCCGAACGGGAACTGAATATGCGTCTGTTGGCCCGGGATAACAATCTTAACGCCGGAGGATTCAGCTATGCCAACGTCCAGTTTTTTGTTGCCGGGGATGCAGGCCCGTTCCGGGTAACATCCCAGCCTGAGGAAGTAACCTGGGAAGTGGGTACAACTGAAACTGTTAATTGGGATGTGGCCAATACAGCTGATCCGGCAGGTGTTAATAGTGCACAGGTAGATATATACTTGTCTATTGATGGCGGTGATAATTTCGACATTGTGCTAGCTGAAGCAACTGCTAATGATGGAGCCCATGATATTGTCGTACCGATTGTTCCCACCAGGACAACTTGCCGATTGATGGTGAAAAGTACTGACAACATATTTTTTGATATAAATGATTCTTTTTTCACGATTCATAATTCTGCCGTTCCGCAGGTGACAGTTGATGCTACAACTATCACCTTGAACCTACCGCCTGATACCGTATTTGTTATTGAACGGGAAATATCCAATAGCGGCGCGGCTGGGTCTGTGTTGGTCTATGATCTAGCAGTGGAATATGACCTTAATGGCGCTGGCTATTTATCGTTTGATGGTAATGATGATTATGTAGATTTAGGGACAAATTTGTTGAGCGGATCCGGCGATTTTTCTATTTCTCTATGGGTGCAGACGACAGGAATTGACCAGGTCATTATCCAACAGCGCAATGGTGGATTTAATGGCGAGCATCAATTACGGGTTAATGAATCTGGCCGTCCAGAATTCTGGACCTACAGTGATGGCTGGCAATGGGCAGCCACGGCAATAGAAACGATTAATGATGGCAACTGGCACCATATTGTTGTGGTGCAGGATGGAACAATTAATGGCGGCCGGTTATACGTGGACGGTTCCGAAAGCGCCAGCAATTCTGGAGGCTTGGTGAACCTGAACGGTGGTATCCATTCCTATCTGGGCGCGGATATGCGTGATTATGTGGAATACTTTTCCGGGTCTATAGATGATGTGGGCGTTTTTAGCGGGGCGCTTACAGCAAGTTCTATCAGCACACTATTTACTGCAGGACCAGGTTTTAATTTAAGCTATGACCATGATGATTACAGCGCAGCGCAGCATCTGGTTGCCTTTTATCCCATGAACAGTATGAACGGTACGGCCTTGGTTGATGCCAGCGGGAATGACCACGATGGTATTATTCAAGGGCCTGATTGGGCGGGAGACCTAGTTCCCGAGCCGCAATGGATCATGATTTCTGATGGCAGCAGTTGGCTGGAATCAGGTGCTACAGAAGAATTGGATATTATTGTTATTACCACTGGCCTAACGACGGATGCCGTGTATAATGCAGATGTGCTGGTGTTAACTGCGGCTGAAGTCGTGGCCATACCTGTCTACCTATTGGTTAATGAGGATTTAGGTGTAGCAGACCACCAGTTAATAAATTCATACGAATTGTCTTCCGCCTTTCCCAATCCGTTTAATCCCATAACAACCATTCAGTATTCTATTCCAACCGCAGAAAATGTTCGGCTCAGCATATATAATGTACTGGGTGAGGAAATAGAGGTTTTAGCTTCTGGACTGCACCAGCCAGGTAGCCATATAGTCCGGTGGAATGCTGCCCGGTTTTCATCAGGAATGTATTTTTACAGATTGCATGCTGGTGAATTCAGCGCTGTGCACAAACTACTATTGCTAAAGTAGCAATAGTCCCCAGTTTTTAGTAAAATGGCTTAGATATTACTATTACAATTTAGAATGAGAATAGCCGTTAAATTTTTTACATTGATTCTATCGTTGGTATGGTTATCTGCGGAGACACCACTACGGCCTGTCTCAACTTATTCTATCGTTGCTCTGGATGAAGAAACGGGTCAGCTCGGCGTGGCTGTACAAAGCCACTGGTTTTCAGTTGGAACCGTAGTTCCCTGGGCCAAGGCCGGTGTGGGTGCCGTTGCTACCCAATCCATTGCCGAACCATCCTATGGTCCCAAGGGACTAGCTTTGATGGAAAAGGGTATCCCTGCGGATGAAGCTTTACAGTCCTTGCTAGCCAAGGATCCTGGTGAAAATGTTCGTCAGGTAGCTATGGTAGATGCCCAGGGCAATGTAGGGGTGCACACCGGTTCGCGGTGCATTAGTTATGCTAGTCACATTACTGGTAAGAATTGTTCTGCTCAGGCCAATATTATGGCCAAGTCGACTGTTCCGGCTGCGATGATTCAAGCTTTTGAAAATACACCAGGTAACTTGGCGGAACGTATGCTAGCGGCTCTGGACGCTGCAGAAGCAGAAGGGGGAGACCTGCGCGGCCGTCAATCGGCAGCAATGTTGGTAGTTAGCGGTGACCCGACAGGTGATCCTTGGAAAGATCGTATTGTCGATCTGGAGGTTGCTGATCATGAGAATCCACTGCTTGAGTTACGACGGTTACTGCGTATAAGCCAGGCCTATCGCCACGCCCAAAGTGGTGACGAATATATGGAACAAGATAACATGGAAAAGGCTTTGCAGGAATATTCTGCTGCTGCGAAATACTACCCAGACAACCCTGAACTTCCTTTTTGGTCCGCTGTAACACTTGCTCAAACGGGTGAGTTGCAAAAAGCATTACCGATTTTTAAAGATGCTTTCAGTCGGAATGATAATCTGCGAGAATTGGTACCGCGTATTGTCAAGGCCGGGTTTCTGACCGATGACCAAAGTGTTTTACAGCAGATATTGGCACAGTAGTTGTTGTTATTGAATATGACTGGCAACATTAAGCTATCCTTGCTGTTTTTATTTGCTATTTTATTACTGGCAAGTTGTGATCCGTTGGTAACTGAATTCCCAACCGAGCAAGCAGCTAAGGAGTACACGGCCAAGACGTTTTCTGCACCACCCAACAAAGATACGCTGACTGTAGTGACCTGGAATATCAGGTTTGGCATTGGACGAGCTAAGTGGTTTGGCGATTCCTGCGGTGAACTGGTGCTTTTCGATGCGGATGAAATTCAGGATGGTTTGGAATTGCTGGCGACAAAGATTGAGGCAATGGATGCCGATATCCTGCTGTTGCAGGAAGTGGATACTGATTCCAAACGGTCTGCCTACGTAAATCAAGTACAATGGTTATTGGATAATACGGCAATGAATTATGGCGTCTATGCTTCCATGTGGGAAGTACAGTTTGTGCCTAGCGATGGCCTGGGGCGCGTCAATACTGGCAATGCCATCCTGTCACGCTGGCCGTTGAGTGAAGCTGAGCGGATTCAACTGTCTCTCCGCGGTGATCAGGATGATCTTACTAGAGCATTCTATGTCCGCCGTAATGTGTTACGAGCCAAGGTTAACTATCCGGGCAGTCTTTTTTGGGCAGTCGATATTCATGCCTCTGCGTTTTCTAATGATGATACCAAACAAAAACAGTACGTGGAATTCAAGGCAGTATTAGATGAGCTCGATAACCAGGGGGAGCCTTTTGTTGCCGGTGGGGATCTCAATCAATTACCTCCTGGTGCCGCAAAAAATAATTATTGTGATAATGATCGCTGTCCAGGCGAATCAAGGGATGATGATGAAGGTTGTGATTTCAGCAATGAGACCACCTGGATCAGCGCTTTATTTGACACTTATGTCCCGGCCGTATCCCTGGTAAATTATCTACAGGATGAGGATATCTATTTCACACACGCCTCCACTCATGATGCCAGCGATGAACGCTACCAGTGGAACAGGAAACTGGATTATCTTTTTACAAATACAGATTGGGTCCCCCGCTCTGCGATAACGCATCAAGATGCCGTGCTGGAATCAGACCATGTAGCTGTATCGGCTAAGTGGGTGGTGCCATGAGAAAATTGTTTATTATCATTATTGCGCTATGCGGCTGGAGCCATGCAGATACAAGTATTTGGTCATCTGGATCTGCTTATTCCTTGCCCAAAGGGCAATGGGAAGTTGGCTTATTCCAACCGCTTCGTTATGGTATGACCGATGATCAGGATATAGCATTACATCCATTATTTGCCTTAAAATTACCGAATCTGGTGTATAAGAAAACCTGGGTAGAAAAAAACAGTTGGACCATTGCTACCCGGCATGGCTTCTATTATCCCACACCGTTACTGCAATCCATCACTGGTGCCGGAAAATTCAAGATCGTTGCTCCCCAGTTTGAGTTCCCCACATTAATTGGTCTCACCAATGAAATGTTGGCTACACGTTCATTAGGGGTTGGACTTTTTACTGGAAAAGCCGGCTTGTTGCTTGGGCTAGGAGGCGGTGACCTAGATCCCACATCTACAATTGACGTTCCCCTGGTATATCCCCGTTTGGCCGTTTATTATAACGGTTGGGGCTTACGCTTGGGAGCAGATTATATAGCACCCATAAAAGGTCGCTGGTCTGGGTTTGTAGATGGGGATGTGTTTCTGTATCCGGGCAGTGCTTCCGCGCTTTTTTTTGAGACCAAAGCGCTGCTGATCTGGACCAAAAGCAGTCGGTTGCGATTTATGGTAGGCTATAAAATCACTTATGGTGAATATCCTTTTGGTACCCACTGGCAGATTCTACCACCGAAAATACCTACATTACCATTACCCGGAGGGTGGCCTCTTTTGGATATTCAGATAACCTGGTAATATTTGTCTGACTAATACGGTTAAATAAATTATTCGGCTAGCATAATTTGCAACAATAACTTCTGAAAATGTTTCCCCATAAAAAAGTAGCTCTCAGTGTTCTGTGTTTTGTACGGGTTTTATTGGCTCAGATGCCAATTCAAGGAGTAGTGCAGGATGCAGAAACTGGCGCACCAATAATCGGTGTTAATATTTTACTTGTAAGTACGGAAACAGGCACTGTAACGGATGTCGAAGGATTATTTACGCTGGAAAAACCTGCGGATATAGAACCGATATTACGTCTTTCTCACATCGCGTATAACACCGTGGAAATATTAATTGATTCCAGCTATAATGGTGTCATTCAGCTGGATCCAGCAGTGATCAAGGGTCAGGAAATAGAAGTCGTTGGTGTGAAATCCAAAACGGAGATGGATGTGGCTTCATCTGTAGATATGCTGGATATTGCTGAAATTGAAATACAGGGAGCCCGAGATCTAGGCAGTGCTTTGCGACGGGTTAGCAGCGTGAAAATGGATTATTCTTCCAGCGGTAAACAGACGATTAGTATCCGCGGTAGTAATGCCACAGATGTAGCTGTTTTTTTGGATGGTGTACGCTTAAACGATGCTAATACTGGTGTAGCGGATCTTTCCACTATTGATCTTAATGCATTAGAACAAATTCAGGTGATCAAGGGTGGAAACTCATCATTGTTTGGTAGCGGTGCAATTGGGGGCGTACTGAATATGGAGAGCAAAACTGCACAAAAGAATTCACTGTATCTTAATACTGGTACCGGGCAAACCTACGACGACGACATGGATCTTTCGTTGGGGGCAACGGCAGTGTTGGGTCCGGCAGGAATCGGCGGACGCTATACGGGTAAAGCCAGGGCTTTTGGCGGACGAACGATTACCACATCACTTTTTGCCAATGCTTTTGGCGGACTGGACCTGCGTTCTGGGCGATTGGATATGCGTTGGTTCCAGCTCAACAAGAATCTGGAGTTTCCATCTGGTAGTATTGATAGTGGTGACAGCTTATCTATACTGAGCGTGAATTACCGTGGTGATATATTGGGAACAAACGGCTGGAAATTCCTGGCCGGATCGAAGGACTGGAGCCTAAATCAAAATTTTTTCTCTAGCCTTAATGAATACCTGAGTGATCACTCCCGCAATGTTCATGTCTCCAAACTGATTAACTGGCGGGATTTTGAAGGCACGGTTCAATATGAAGCGGAGTACCAGACCTTTGATGGCGATAAATCCTACTTCAATATTAATGGAGACCCCACTGTTCATCATATTGCCGATATGGAGCGAAATACAAACGCACTGGCGTTCGTTACCCGTTGGTCTGCAGATGCCGATCACCCCAATATTGATTTTATTAATTGGGAATTATCCTACCGAATGGACCAGATCGAGACATTTCAAAATGAACATTATGAGTTTCCTTTATTGGTAACAGAAGGCCAACTCATTATCTATGATGTACCGCAATCACGAGAATTAAAACATGTCTCTAGCAAACGGTTGGGAATTCATCTGGAAGGAAGAGGTGAAAAAGCCTGGTATTCAATATTTGCCAACCAGGGAAATAACCAGCGTCTGCCTACACTGGCGGATCTGTTTCGATTTTCGAATACAGAGACTGATAGCCTGCTGGACTCGCTGTTATCCAGCGAATATCTAAGTACCACCGAACTCAATTTGCAATTGCGTATATCCAATCCGCAGACTGAGCTACCTATTGATGAAGTATCGCTTGGCCTCGATGTATTTATGAATGGTTACACGAATAAGATCGCTTACCGAACATTTGAAGGCCTGCCGGCCATACCCTTCAACGAACCTGTTGCGGAGATCCGTGGCGTGGAAGCAATGGTCGGTTTGCGTATGCTGAGTGACAGATTTTTATTCTCCACCAGCGCTACGTTCTTGGACATCAGCTCAGCCCGGGTCTTCCCCAATAAACCGGAGTACCGGATTGTGTTCACCAGTGAATTAAATTTGGATTGGATAGTACTCAGTCTGGATCATGTCAATGAAGGAGAACAATATTTCTTTATTCCCGGGATTGGAGAAGGACTGCGGAAACCCCGGGAAAACGCCAATCTGAATGTAACTTTGCGTAAGAGACTACTTGGCTTGGACTGGTCTTTGTCTTATACCTGGCGCAATATCCTTTCCAAGGATGAATTAGACTGGACGCTCGAGGAGAGCCTGCGCCATGGATTCAACTATTTTGAAAAATACCGGGAGATTGTCAACCTGAAGGTCGAATTATAATGTTCAGCTTACGATGGTTGTTTGGACTCGTGTTTATATGGTTGGCATGTGATCTTCCTTTTTCTACGAAACCATCAGCGGAGGAAGATTTATTCCTGGTAACTCATGATTATGATGGTCGTGTTATTCGTGAAAAAACAGCTATTTCTATATCTTGGTCAGATATTACGATTGAAGATTTCAAGGAATATCGTATTGAGAAAGCAAAGCTTGTTGCCGGGGATTATTACTGGGTTGATTTGGCGCATTTGCCTGATTCATTGACCACATCATATGTAGATACGCTGGATGATGATGGTACGTTTCAATACCGAGTCCGGATCGTTGATAAGCGCGATCAATACCGCCACGAACTTTCTGAAGAATTTGTAGTGCCAAATATATCCTCATTGTATATACCTGATCATTATATTCATTTAGAAACGGCCTTCGACACTAAATTTATTGATAATGGCGATAGTATTATTTTTCGTCCCGGCGTTCACCCGGGGAATCATGATTTGTTAGGTAAAGATGTGCTGGTTACATCCACTCACGGCCCAATTATAACCATCTTGGTTGGTATCACTTCTCAACGATCCGTAATCAGTATTGATAGGGGGAAGCTTGATGGTGTGGGCGTTCAAAATGGTAGCGGTCTCAGTGGTGGTGGCATATGGGCTGGCGGCACAGCTGTTGTTACCAACTGTTTCATAAGGAATAATCTGGCAGTGGAGGATCTTACCGCTAATTTGCAGATATATCCTTCCGGACACGGTGGAGGTATTTTTATAACGGATACAGCGTTGGTGACAAATTGTACGATTGTTAAGAATCGGTCCCGCCGCGGCGGCGGCGGCGTTGCAGCCGACAAGTTTGCCACAATAAGAAATTGTATAATCTATAGTAATATAAATGATGTTGCCCCATCTGGAGAACTAGAATATCCTGGTGGTGGTTTATTTGTATCAAACCATTCTCAGGGTGTTACCATTAAAAACTGTCGATTTACCCGTAACAGAACGGAAAATACCGGCGGGGGTGTATTTGTTGGGGGCCTGGTCACGCTTAGCAATTGTATAATGAATTATAATTATGCAAAACTAGGTGGTGGCGGGATATCTGTAGGGGAAGGAAGCTCGCTAGATTTATTAAACTGCTCATTATATAGAAATGGTTCACACAATCTATTCAGCAAAGAATACTCAGTTTCCTCACCAGGCACTATAGAAATAATTAATTGCATTATTTCAAGAGGAAATCTTGTTGATCGTGTTAATAATAAATTTTATTCAATGAACAGTGTCTATTCCCTGATCCAGGAGGCCACCGTTGTTGCTGGTCCGGGGAATATAGTTGCGGATCCTATTTTTATGGCCCCTGAACAATCCGATTTTCGCCTAGACCCTGAATCCCCAGCCATTAATGCCGGCCATCCTGGAAATGAGTATAAGGATAGTAATGGCTCTAGGAACGATATGGGTGCTTATGGTGGGCCGTACGGTGACGATTGGGAATAATTTATTCGACCAGACCCCGTATGGTAGTTATATCCCAGCTTTTCATGGCCGCATTATCGGTCGTTAGTGCCACTGGGTAGATGCTCACAGCGTCGCGATGGAAGAATACGTTACCAGCAAATCTAGCACTGTCGCCGGGAGCCATGGTCACATCGTGTCGGAAGAAAAGGCCTTGTTCAATTTGATCATTGATCATAACAATTTTGATATGGACCTCCCACCCAGAGATACTTACGTCAGCAGTGTTGGAAATTTCCCAGTCAGCAACGATATAACCATCATAGCCCTGGAATTCCAAGCCCCATAATTGGGCATCAATTGGTACGTAACTGGCTAAGGGGGTCATTTCATCTTCACAACCCCACATGAAAAGTAGCAGTACAACCAATAATGATATCTTACGTTTGCTCTGGATCATGTTTAATCTGGAATAATTTATAATTGTTTTTCCGTATATTGACCTAGAAATTGATCAACGACAAATATGTTTGGATTTGGTGAAAATGAAAAAAATTTTGGTGCCGTTGCGCGGGGAATCATCCTGCTGGCAATTTATTTGAGTACTAGCGCTGTAACTCTCGCGCAGTCATTTTCTCTTAAAGGTCAGCTCTGGGGCAGTATTATACATGGCGATGATCCGCCCGTAGGTCGATCTTCTTTCGAAACAACGTTGGGATACATCCCGATGTTATCCTTATCTCGCGATCTTTCCATTAATCGTTTTGTGGATTTGGAGTGGGGTTATAGAATGGGTAAGGTGTATGCGGGGGATTATGCTATCAGTAGTATTGAAGAGCCATATCGGCTGTGGTTACGTTATTCCAGCGACCAAATTGAGGCTCGTCTGGGCCTGCAGAAGATTGCCTTTGGGCCGGCCATGGTACTGCGCTCGCTGGCTTGGTTTGATACGATTGATCCCAAGGACCCCACCGGCCAGACTGAAGCAGTAGAAGCGTTCAGGCTACGGTTATTTCCCGCAAGTTCACTTGCCCTTTGGTTATGGTCCATAAATAACAATCAGGATACATTGTCCTATGGCGGCCGGGCAGAACTTTCCACCAGTATTGGTGAATGGGGGTTAACCTACCATCAGGATCCAACTGAATTAGGCCAGAGCATGGGGCAATTTCCAATTTTCATCTCTGGGCCCCATCAGCGCGCTGCCGTGGATTACCGCTATGATGGCTATTTTGGCTTCTGGTTTGAAGGGGTAGGAATATTTGCGGATAGCAAACAGGATGTGGAGTTGAACCGCTTTACACTGTTTACTTTGGGTGCGGACTATACCATTCCTGTTGGCTCTGGCCTGCTGATCATGGCGGAAACAATGAAAATTAACGGCTCATCAACCGCAGAAGATAGCAGCAGCGATCAGACATATACGGCTCTGATGGCCAGCTTGCCAATCAATATGCTCCATCAACTTATGTTCATTGCCCAGATCGATTGGGACAATAACCACATGTATAATTACCTGAGGTGGGGTATAACCTATGATCATTTCAGTTTAAATTTTATATTATCAATTAGCCCGAGGCGAGGGGATTACAATATAGCAACGGAATACCTGCCAAAGACAGTAGCAGGCTTTGGAACTGGTTTGCAGTTTATGCTCATTTACAATCATTAAGGAAAAAAGATGGAAAACAACACAGTTATTACCATAAATAATTTGGTCAAGCGTTTCCCTGTAGGTGGTGAATTTTTCACCGCACTTAAGGACATAGATCTGACTCTAAACAAGGGGGAATTCACTGGCTTGGTAGGACCGTCAGGCTCTGGAAAAACAACGCTGCTTAATGTGATTGGCGGCTTGGATTCACCAAGTTCAGGCTCTGTAACCGTTTTGAGTAAGTCACTGGCAGATACTTCCCATAATGAGCGTGCAGAATTGCGCCGGAAAAACATGGGTTTTATTTTCCAAAGCTACAATCTGCTTCCGGTCTACACGGTGTTCGAAAACGTAGAATTACCCCTGATATTGAACAAAGTCGATCCACAGGAGAGAGATAAAAAGGTTACCCAAGCCATAGAATGGGTAGGGCTCAGCGATAAGACCTATTCCCGGCCAGCAATGCTCAGTGGCGGCGAGTGTCAACGTACGGCCATTGCCAGGGCTATTGTCCACGAACCAACACTAGTGTTGGCGGATGAACCCACCGCCAACCTGGACGGAGAAAACTCTCATCACATTATGAAGATCATGGTTAAGCTAAATAAAGAACTATCCACCTCCTTT
>Ga0208522_1002185_pt1 | contig 11880 bp, 9 predicted proteins | sample ETNtaG_25_FD_185763 | JGI IMG/M metagenome (GOLD analysis project Ga0208522, IMG submission 185763) | Marine microbial and viral communities from oxygen minimum zone, Eastern Pacific Ocean - ETNP201302SV86 (SPAdes) (version 2) | ecosystem: Environmental > Aquatic > Marine > Oceanic ... | reverse complement strand
GGACTCGACTAATGCTTTGATGGGGTCTGTAACTTTGAAACTTATTTTTACTGAAGCTTCATCGGGTAGAAGTGCTCGTCGAGCTTTTCCTTTAGCGGTAATTGCCATTGGTTTTTGTTCGTCTGCATGGGGGCGGTTACATGGCTCAGTTTCTTTTATCACCATGGTGGGTCCAGAAATTTCCACTGAATTCGCAGTTGTCATTATTTATTCTCCTTTTTTCTCGTCCATTGAATTATCTGGCCAGCTTTAGATCGGCCAACTGTCTCTGTCTGAATTTCTTCTTCAGTTTTACTCATTTTCCTCTTTCAGAGTTTTAGTGTTTTTCACTAATACTCCATCAACGCTAAACTTAAAGAAGTCGAAAAACAACCTTTTTAGTGTTTTTAACTAATAAAATTTGTTAAAGTGAACTATGTCGAAAACCAAGCGCCCCAATCTTTTTCTTGCTGTTGACTTTGTACTGCTCACTCTGACACCTGACAAAGAGAAAAGTTTAGAGGTCCTTCTTTTAAAAAGACCTGAAGACCCACATCAAGGTACGTGGACATTGCCTGGCGCGTTTGTTCATTTAGGTGAGGATCGGAATCTTCCAGAAGCGATTGACCGTATTCTTAAAGAGAAGGTTCAAATACCTATAGGGAAACAAGATTGGGAGAATCAGCAACTTGGCTGTTTTTATTCAATGGAGCGAGATAATCGGAATGTCGTAACCGTTGTTTACTGGGGTCTCGTACCAATATCAAATGCAAAAAAATTCAACGAGGACCCAGTTGATAGCGAAAGTTTGAAATTTTCTCCTGTTAGCGACTACAAAAATCTCGGAGGAAAGAAAAAACTGCCTTTTGACCACACTGAGATATTAAAGAAAGCGATTGAACACCTAAGCGAAATAATGGAGCGAAAAAGCACCGCAACGAAATTCTTTGAAAAAGAGTTGACCACGAGTGACTTACGTTTAGCTTATGAAACTGTTTGGAGTTATTCAGATGAAAAGGGTGAAATAGACCCAACAAATTTCTCGCACTTCTTAAAAAAACAAACTGAGGCCTTCTCCTTGAGTCAACCGGATGCAACTTCCAATATACAAACGGCCTTTTATGAAAACGTGCAACAAGGCCGCCCCCCGCTTAATTGGATAAGAGACCTTGACGTTCTTGAAGATAAAAAACTTGAATACCCTTTGCCGCGGGAACCTCGACGCTCAAAACCGAAAAAATCTTGAGATCACTTTTTAAAAACGTTGCCTTTGTATGAGTCAACCGTTGTGAAGTCTTCGACGCTGCGTCTTGTCAACTGAGAAAGTTGCTTTACTGGTTTTCCAATTGGGATCATTGCTGCTATTGCATGATTCTCAGGTAGATCTAAGATTTCACGAACTGATTCCTCTTCGGGAACTATTGCTGTCGTTATAACTCCCCCTAGTCCTTCATTTCTTGCGGCCATAAGTATGTTCCACACAAATGGGTAAACAGAAGCTCCGGTGACTATTCCGATCCTGTCTAAATCCTTATCCATTGATGCAACTACAGAAAGGTCGACGCTCACAATTAAAAGTAGGGGCACTTCTTCCATCCTGTTGAACATTTCAAAGTCGTGGCCGGAGTTTGTATCAATTTCTTGTTCTGAAACAGTTGAATGTTCAACAGTGTTAAATGGAACTTCTCCAGCTTCTTGCTGGGCCGCATAAAGCAAGAGGGTGGATTCACACAGTTGACCTAATTTCCGTTTTTTCTTAGAATCTTTGACAACTATCACATGAACACCTTGTCGGTTGCCTCCTGAGGGTGCGAAACGTGCATTGTCAAGAATTCGGTGGATCACTTCGTCTTCTATTTCTTCGTCTCGAAATTCGCGACAAGCGAATGTTGTTTTCATCACTTCAACTAAATCCATGAGAAATACTAAGACGGATTTCGTGACAACATCGCTACGGGGCCAGTGATGTCGAAATAGGCATCTAGTTGGCTGTAAGGAATGGTTATGGACATGTCGTTTGTTCCCGCACCCCCAACAGTAAATGGTTCAAAAGAGAGGACTAAACCTCCTTTAGTGAGATTAAATCTACTGAAATTAGAAATTTGTGGACCAGCTCCTGTGAGCATTCTCTCATCTGTCCATTCTTCGTTGTTCAGTTTGGTGATTGCGATCTCGGATAATGCATTCACCCAGTCAGAATTGAGATTAAACAAATCTTCTATACTTATTGCTTCTCCTGTCGACAAATCAAATGTTTCAGTTTTTATTTCTGATTGGTCACTTACGAGGTTTGGGAAAAGGATCTTACGGTTGTTGCGCACGCTGAAATAATCATCTGTGGCCAACATGACTTCGTAATTCTCTTGAAGCCACATGCAGCGATCGGTGAATGCTCTACATGCATAACCTGATTTCTCAATGTTTTTAGTTATTTCTTCAAGAAAAGTCTTTATTTCTGCCTGCACGAGTCCTCTGATGCGACCATTTACTTTAGGAGATTCTCGTGGCCCTTCTATCCGTGGCCAACTTATATAAACTTCAATTTTTCCTGAACCGCCCAGTGGTTGGAGATCAGGACCATAAGCAGCTAAACCTGTGTCGATGTTGCAGGCAAGGTCTTGTATGAACACTGTTGGGCCATCTTGGAATTCTCTCTCTTCTGATCGTTTGCGCGGAACAATGAGAGTTTGACCTACCTTCAACTTGTTTGGATCGCTCATTGAGTTGGCTCGCATAAAATCATCGACTGTGGTTTCAAATCTTTTTGCGATTACACCGAGTGTGTCGCCAGGTTCAACCGTGACTGTTTGTGGACCTTCTTCTTTTACCTCAACGGGTTCTATGGCTATTTCAGATAAGCATTCAGCTTTTTTTTGTTCCAATTCAGGCAATTCGCGTGGTTCCCATCCTGGGATGTCAAGAGATGGAAGAGTTGACGTTGACTGATTTTCGGCGAAAAGTTTTGGGAAAGTTGTTGTTACAAGGCTTTCTTGTTGAACTTCGTCAGTTCCGCCGCAAGAGGAAACGGTAAGGAACAGTAAGACCAAAAAACTTAAACGACAAAACAACATATAAAAATCCCTCATGAACAATGCCTACTTACACAATATTGCCTCTTTGAATCGATAGACATGATCCCAAACATTACAGTGCAGAGTAATACATTGAAAGAAGCTAATGGTATGGGGTTAACAACGTCAATAGAAGGAGTTCGTTTTAGGCTCACCATTTCAGCTTTCCTTCTGCTTTTCGTGGAACTGGCTTTGATTCGTTGGTTGGGTGCCAACATTGTGTACTTAGCGTATTTTTCAAATTTTGTTCTTATCGGTAGTTTTCTGGGAATTGGTTTAGGTTTCTTGTGGGCAAGTCGTTCAGAGAAGTCTTTGTTTCCTCTGGCTCCTTTTTTTCTTTCAGGTTTTATCATTTTTGTCAGATTATTCGACGTCAGTATCGAAGTTGGTGGCAGTGACCTAATTTTTTTCGCTGATCAGCGTCCAGTAGGCCCTCCCAGATGGTTCATATTGACAGTCGTTTTCTGTGTGGTGGCGGCATGTGTTGCTTGTTTAGCTGACGGTGTTGCGAGGAGTTTTTCTAAGCTTAAACCACTTGACGCATATCGTTGGGATTTGGTTGGTTCCATCGCAGGGGTTGCTTTTTTCTCGGTTCTTTCATTTGCTGGGTTGCCACCAATATTTTGGGGTGTGATCGCAGGCGTAATTCTTCTAGCACTTGTTCACGATGGCAATTTGAAGAAATTTTTCTTACAATTTGTCGCCGTTGCTTTATTCGTGGTGTTTCTAGCAGTTGAATCAATAGGACCGAATAAAGCCTGGTCTCCTTATTATGCGCTCTCTTGGGAGGACCAGTCTTCTGGGGGTGTTGTTATGAAAATTAACGACGTCGCTACTTGGGGACAGGCAAACATAAATGATGAGTCTCCCTACGGTTTTATCTATGACATGCACACAAAGGAAAGTCCTGGAGAAGTGTTGATAATTGGAGCTGGTTCAGGAAACGATGTAGCTGTTGCTCTAGATAGAGGTGCTGTGAGCGTTGATGCAGTGGAAATCGACCCGAAGCTTTTGGAGATAGCGGAAAAATATCATCCGAATGATCCTTACAGTGACCCTCGTGTTGAAACTCATGTCGATGATGGTCGCGCATTTCTTGAAAGTAGTTCCAAAAAATGGGACATGATACTTTTAGCTCTGCCTGACTCTTTAACTGTTGTTTTGGGTCAAGGGTCTGTTCGTTTAGAAAGTTACCTTTTCACTAAAGAGGCTGTTGAGTCCTACCGTGAGCATCTGAAACCAGATGGTGTTTTTGCTATGTATAACTTCATGAGAGAGTCGTGGCTGGTCGACAGGTACGCTGCAACCCTTGACGAAGAGTTCGCTCACTCGCCCTGTGTGATCGACGCTGAAGCACGCTTTCTCTCAGTTTTAGTAGCTACAGATACACCAAGTTCGCTTGATTGTCCAAATGATTCCAGTTGGTTTGCTTCGTTAGATACGCCTTCACCGGTTTCTGATGATCAACCTTTTCCTTACCTAAGAGACGCTCATATTCCGGGCTTCTATCTTCTTACTACTTTGTTGATTCTTCTAGTTTCAGCTTTTAGTGTTCGTGCTGCCGCAGGGTCACTGTCAGGTTTCAGACGGCATTATGACGTCTTTTTTATGGGTCTGGCTTTTCTGTTGCTAGAAACCAAAAATGTGGTTCAATTCGCTTTGCTTTTTGGAACCACTTGGTTTGTCAACGCTCTCGTTTTTATAAGTGTCTTATTCTCAGTTTTATTTGCTGTTGAACTAAGTCAAAGAGTGAAGTTGCCGAAACCGAAAATTCTTTACTGTTTCCTTGCACTTTCCTTGGCCGTTAACTGGATTATTCCAGCAGAGTCGCTGCTATCGCTTAGTCCGGTAATGCGCTTATTTTTTGCTGGAATTTTAGCTTTTCTTCCTATATTCATAGCCAATCTGATTTTTGCAGAACGTTTCAGAGGTGAAAAAGATTCAACGGTTGCTTTTGGAGCGAACGTTTTAGGTGCTGTGCTTGGCGGACTTCTTGAGTACACAGCTCTACTAGTCGGCTACCGTTCGCTTTTGTTTATAGTCGCTGCTGCTTACGCTTTGGCTTTCGTATCTGATGTGAGAAGAAAATCACACGATGAACTCAAGCTCTGACTTCGTATGCGATGTTTGTGTTGTAGGTAAGGGTCTTTTAGGTTCTGCAGCTGCGAGACATCTTGCTGAAATGGGTTTGAACGTTTTGCTTCTTGGTCCAGATGAACCCTCAGTGCGATCTGAACACTTCGGGGTGTTTGGTAGCCACTATGACTCGGGTCGCATAACTCGTATTATCGACACTGACTTGTACTGTGCGCGAATAGCAGAAGCGTCGATAGCAAGGTATAGCGACTTGGAGGAATCTTCAGGTATAAATTTTTTCGAATCTGTTGGCCATCTAGCGATTTCACCGGTGAAGGATTACATCTCTGATATCACTAATACGGCTCGGCAACTAGGAGTTGATTTCAAATCTTTAACTGATGATGAGCTTGTAGATGCTTTTCCTTATTTTTCATTTGATGACGGAGTTTCGGGGGTTTACGAACATTCAACAGGAGGGTATGTAAATCCGCGCAATTTAATCAAAGCTCAGAGTGAAATGGTTCTGAATGCGGAAAGTGGAATACTCACCGAGCCTGTTTCAACTATTGAAAAATGTGGAGACTTTTTTGAGGTTTTTACCGAAAGCGGTAAAAAAGTGAGAGCTAATGAGGTTCTTGTAGCGTCTGGGGTTTTTAGCGAAAGACTGATTCAAGGCAGTCAGGAGTTGGATCTCGAAATTTGTGAAAGCACTGTTGTCTTAGCTGAATTGAGAGAAGAGGATGTCATAAAACTTGAGGAAATGCCATCAGTCATTTTTAGACATGAATCTGAGGTCGAGAAAGGTGTTTATTTGCTTCCTCCTATCAGATATCCGGATCGAAAAACGTACATGAAGATTGGGCATTCTGAGAGTCGACCTATGTCAGATCCGGCAACGAATTTGGTCAAGTGGTTTCAAGGCGATGGCGATCAAGTAATTGCAGACTGGTTGCAGTCACAACTTTTTAGTCTTCTTCCAAATACGAGTTTTACGAATATCAAAACAGAGAGTTGTGCTGTTTCTAGATCCTCAACAGGTCGACAATTTATTGACGTAATTGATGAATCCGGTATTCACGTTTTGTTGGCTGGTAATGGTTATTCTGCAAAATCTTCAGACGAACTAGGGCGTATCGCTGCACATAAGATAATTTATGGTGAGGTGCCGGACGAATATTCTGACATTGATTTTAAGTTGAAATATAAAAGGAAATAGATCTTAAATGAGCCCTCAACGAACAGGGCGACGTGGTTCACGCCGTCGCCAGGATCAAGATTCAATAACTCTGGAAGGCGTTGAAACCCTCACCTACAATTTGGCACCTACTGAGGTTCTCACAGAACAAGACATTCAAACTATTCATAATGCTTCCATGAGGCTTCTCAGTGAGACTGGGATGCTGCTCATCGACCATGTTCCAGCGCTTGAGAATCTAAAAGCTAACGGAGCGAAAGTTGATGGTGAGCTGGTCAAGATAGATGAAGACACTCTGATGAATTTTGTCAATCTGGCTCCTAAGACTTTCACTCAGTTGGCACGTGACGAGAGGAACAATGTGCCTGTTGGTGGGAATCGGATTATTTTTGCCCCTGTATACGGGCCGGCTTTCGTTCACGATTTTGACCAAGGTCGGCGACCTTCAACTCTTGAAGATTTTCATAATTTTGCAAAATTGGTTTATATGACACCAGAACTTCACCATGCGGGTGGGGTTCTAGTCGAACCTAATGACGTGGGTGTAGACGAGAGGCATCTGGACATGCTCATGGCACATATGACTCTTAGCAACAAGGCTTTTATGGGCAATGTGATACATCCTGACAATGCCCGTGACACGGTCACGATGAGCGAAATACTTTTTGGCAAGGAAGCGATTAGGGAGAATCCCGCTTCCCTGTCGATTGTTAGCATCTCTTCTCCGATGCGTATGGATGAACGCATGCTCAGTGTGCTTGAGGTTTACGCTGAAGCGAAACAGGCGATGATTCTCGCTCCTTTCATCATTGTTGGAGCTATGTCACCAGCAACTTTGGCTGCTGCTATAGCTCAACAAAACGCGGAGTCTCTTTTCGCTATTGCTTACGCTCAGATGCTCAACCCTGGCACACCCTGCATTCAGGGTCCTTTTTTACCTAACGTCGATATGAAAACTGGTGCTCCTGGTTTCGGAAGCCCTGAAAGCAACCTGGCTCTTTATGGAAGCGCTCAAATGGCTCGTCATTACGGTCTTCCGTTTAGGTCAGGAGGGAACTACACAGCTTCACGCATTCCTGATGCTCAAGCAGGGTATGAGTCTGCTAGTACGATCTGGCCTACTGTTCAGGGTTGCACGAATTTCATTCTTCACGCTGCGGGCTGGTTGGAAGGCGGTTTGACAAGTGGTTACGAGAAACTGATTTTAGATATTGAAACTCTTGGTGCTTTAACCAGATTTACGAACGGTATAAGTATGACAGAGGAAGATTTTGCTTGGGATGCCTACGAAGAAGCTGGACCTGGAAATCATTTTTTAGGCACTGCCCACACAATGCGCCATTACAGAGATGCTTTTTTTCAACCCAGAGTTTTCGACACGGATAGTTACGAAAAATGGAAAGATGAAGGCAGCCTGACTGCGGGACAGCGTGCAAATACTGTTTGGAAACAGATGCTTAAAGACTATGAAAAACCATCTATGGAAGACTCTATGTTGGAGGAGTTGAATGCTTTCGTTGAACAGCGAAGAGCTGAAATCCAAAACGGCAGTCCACGTTCTGATTGGAAGAGTTAAACTAAAGGTATTAATCAGATGTCTTTGACTAACCTCAAGGCATCATAGACAGCTGCGTGAATATTTCGATTCGCTACAGCGTCTCCTATTCGATACAGGTCGAAAAATTTGCTGTCATCTTCGTTTCGTGGTTGAGGGTTGCCTTCGATCAGGGCATCGTAATCAACTTCCCCACCGTTGTTTGAATAGGGTTTCAACTCGAAATACAAATCAGCGTTGGGTAGCGTTCCGTGGTCGACCACTACCCAGTCGACTTCTCGGCTGACAAAATGATCCGAGTGGTCGCTTCCTATATCTACTTTGAGTTTGGAGTCGTTCTCTTCTATTCTCAGAACCCGCTGGTTTAAAGTTACGCGAACCTCATTTTCGTTAAATGAACGGGCATATGGGACATAGTTAACTCCCCCGATGTCGACTCCTAATGTTCTTTCCGGTGTGACTATCTCCAGGTTTGTTCCTGTTTCCGCTAAAAGTTCAGCTGCTGATAGAGACGAGTGGGTTCCATTGTCGTCGTAGAAAAGAACGCTTCCTTCAGGTTTGAACTCGCCGCTTAGAACATCCCATGAAGTAATAACGTTGCTCTGGCCTGTTTCTAATGGTGGGAGTTGTGGCAACCCACCTGTTGCGACTATTACCACGTCTGATTCTAAAGAGGTTATGTCATCTAGTTCTGCTGGATGATTGTAAATAACTTCGACTCCGAGCCTTTTAAGTTCGTCTACTCTCCAGTCGATAATTCCTTGCAAGTCTTGACGTCTGGGGTTTCTTACAGCGAGTGACAGTTGTCCGCCTGCCCATGGCATGGCTTCAAAAACTTTTACTTTGTGACCTCTTTCGCCTGCGACTCGTGCTGCTTCCAAGCCACCCGGACCTGCCCCTATTACTGTGACGTTTCGTTGTTTCGAAGCTGTTTTTACAACGTGTGGCATTTTCGCTTCGCGACCTGTGGCCGCGTTGTGTATGCAAAGAGCTTCTCCGTTTTCGTAAATACCATCTAGACAGTAGGTCGCTCCTACACACGGCCGGATCTGTTCTTCTCTGTTTTCGATGATTTTGAGAACTATGTGAGGGTCGGCCATGTGGGCTCTGGTCATTCCCACCAGGTCGAGTTTTCCACTTGATATTGCGTGCCTTGCTGTCGCTACGTCGTCAATTTTTGAAGCGTGAAGCACTGTGAGGTCTGTGTTTTCTCTTACGAGTCCAGCAAAGTCTAGGTGCGGTGCAGATGGCATTCCGTGGATAGGTATAACTCCGGTGAGTTGAACATCGGTGGCTACGAGTCCTCGGATTACGTTGACAAAATCTATGAGACCACTACTTTCGAATTGTTTTAATATCTCCAGGCCTGCGTTTTGGTCGAGTCCATCTGGTTCTAGTTCATCTATTGACATTCGAAGTCCTATTATGAATTCGTTACCTACGCGTTCTCTCATTGCTTCTAGAACCATTTTTGAAAATCGGAGTCGGTTTTCGAGTTTTCCTCCGTACTCGTCGTCACGGGTATTTGTTATCGGTGAGTAGAACTGATCAAAGAGATGTCCGTAGGATTCAATTTCGATTCCATCCATACCTCCTGCTTTCATTCGCTCTGCTGCATCTGCGAACTTGGTTATCAGTCTGGCGATATCCCACTCTTCGGCTTCTTTGGGTATTGCACGGTGTGCTGGTTCTCTTATTGAAGATGGAGCGATTACTGGCAGCCAGTCATTATGTGACCAAACGGACCTACGCCCAAGGTGTGTTAGTTGTATCATGCACGCTGCTCCGTGTTCGTGAACTCCGTCTGTTAGTCGTTGGAGCCATGGAACAATGTTGTCGTCATATGCGTATAAGTTTCCAAACACTGGAGGGCTGTCTTCAGCTACTACAGCGGAACCTGCGGTCATTGTGAGTCCGACTCCTCCTTTTGCTTTTTCTTCGTGGTAGAGGCGGTAGCGGTCTTTTGGCATTCCTTCTTCGGAATAGGAAGGTTCATGTGAGGATGAAAAAACCCGGTTTTTTAGTTTTAGATGTTTGAAAACATAAGGTTCCAGAAGAGGGTCGTTCATCCTATAAAACTAAAGGAATCAGGCTATTTCCGTCTATTTGGCAAGGGATAAGCGGTCTTTGGGCAAAAATTCCTGTCACAGGGCCTTTCTATAATTGTCTGTATGAAAGATTATTTAATGAAAGGTAATAAATTTAAAGTGAAAAATGTTAATACAGGCTCAGATTCAAGCCCCGCAAGCTGGTGGAGGAAACTTTGCAAAGTCACAGATCAACTTTTTGTTTGTGGTGACTTGCCTCATAATCCAGCGAAGTTTGAACTTATGCTTGCAGAATGGGTTGATGCTGGAGTGACTCATATTGTCGATGTTCGAGGTGAATGGTCGGATAAAAAGAAGGTGAGCGAACTGCAACCACAGGTGGTTTACTCATGGCTAGGAACGCATGATGATGGCGGTCTTCAAGATGCAGAATGGTTCGACGTTGGCGTAGAAACAATTTGTGAAGCTTTGGCTGATCCGAATGCAAAAGTCGTAGTGCATTGCCATATGGGAGTAAATCGTGCTCCTTCAATGGTTTTCGCAGCTTTACTTGAGCTGGGATTTGATATTGAGAGTGCTTTAGATGCGATACGTGACGCACGTCCTATAGCAAAAATTCTTTATGCTGAGAGTGCGGTCGCCTGGTTTGCCGATCGTAAAGGTTGGGATACCAGTCAAAGAGCAGCAGCTCAAATGAGTGTTCGTAGCTGGCATGTTTCTAATCCAGCAGATGTCGGCTGGATTATTACCAGAATAAGGCTTGCTGAAGCAGAGGTAGCTTGATGGAGTCGTTTTCAAGACCTGAAGTTGACTACGATGCGCCTGAAAACTCAGATGTTATGGCATCGCAGATAATTGGAGACTGGGAGTTGCTTATCGTACTTGTCCCCAATGGGACTTTGTCGAATGGTGATACCCCGAATGTGATACCCATGCAAGCAACCAGGCAGGTGTTCGTCGCGGTTGAACAAGACTATTTCAATCGCCGTATCGACGAGTGTTTAGAAATTACTCATAGGGAAGCCAACGAAGAAGATTGGATTAACAACTTCGAAGGTGATGAACTTCCTCGACTTATTGGCGAAAGAACCTCGTTGCATGCTTTAGCTGACGCAATAGAAATGGGACAAACAGCTGTAGAGGTGCAGGATCTGGAAGATCAGTTCAGGACTGCTTGTTGATGGACGTTTTTTACAACCCTAAATATGTCGGAGCGAAAGAAAATTTCGATACCACGCGAAAATCTGGATGGATTGCCGAAGAGTTGACTAACGGTCGTCTGACTGGAGTCACCCTTTTGGACCCCGAATCCTTCCTTCAAAAAACCGGTGAAATAGTTGAATCTATACACGCAGATGACTATATAAACGCCTTAAAAACTGGTGAACCGTTTAGTCTGGCTTCAAGTCAAGGCTTTGAATGGGACCCAGGTATTTGGTCAATGGCGCTCAATTCAACAGCAGGTGTCTTAGCTGCTGTTGATAAGGCCGTTTCAGGAAATGTGACCAGCGGGAGTCTTTCCTCTGGGTTGCATCACGCTAGCAGAGACAGCGGAACTGGTTTTTGTACAGTCAATGGTTTAGTGGCAGCAGCTCAGTACGCTCTCGAAATTACAGATGGGATTGTAGTGATACTTGACGTCGATGCCCATTGTGGTGGAGGCACCCATGGCATGGTTGCAGGTCAGGACAGGATTCTCCATCTTGATTTAAGCGTTAATCGCTTCGACAGTTACAAACCCCTAGGGGATAACCAGTTGAAAATCCTCACACGTCAACCAGGCCAGGACTTGGACCACGACTATCTAAACGAGTTGGATCAGCTGCTTTCAACAGTGCCTGCTGATACTTCTTTGGTTATCTACAACGCCGGCATGGATCCTTTTCCTGCTATTTCAGCAGAAACATTGTGTGAACGTGAAAGCATGGTTGCTTCCTGGCGGAAGAAAGTTGA
>Ga0208522_1002182_pt1 | contig 11886 bp, 16 predicted proteins | sample ETNtaG_25_FD_185763 | JGI IMG/M metagenome (GOLD analysis project Ga0208522, IMG submission 185763) | Marine microbial and viral communities from oxygen minimum zone, Eastern Pacific Ocean - ETNP201302SV86 (SPAdes) (version 2) | ecosystem: Environmental > Aquatic > Marine > Oceanic ... | reverse complement strand
CCGTACCGCTGGGAGCGTCTTTCTTAAACTTATGATGCGCCTCAACTATCTCAACATCATAAGCATCGCCCATAATTTTCGCAACGTCTCCCGTGACTTTGAATAAAACATTAACACCGATGCTCATGTTAGGCGCGAAAACGCACCGAATACTTTCGGCCGCATGACTGATCGATTTCTTTTGTTCAGCGGAAAAACCCGTCGTCCCTATCACCAAAGACTTTCCGTGTTTCACCGCCGCGTCCAAAGTATTAATAGTAGATTCTGGAGTTGTGAAATCGATGATCACGTCACAATCCGCTATTGCACCTTCAATACTTTCGACTATGGCAATCCCTTTTGTGCCTATGCCGGCAGTCTCGCCAACATCTTTCCCGATTGCAGGATGTCCCGCGTACTCAGACCCTCCCGCAATACTGACACCCTCGACGTCATCGATGCATGAAAGAATCGTTTTCCCCATGCGCCCTCCGGCGCCTATCACAACTATTTTAATCAATTCTTCACCCTCTGTCACTCGCCGCCACTGGCCGTGGGGGGCGATAACGAACCGTTAACTTGCATTTTTACTCTGCCAGTGATACCGACCAGCTATTCTAACCCTGCTCCGAGCAGGCCTAGCAGAGACCATGTTTCTTCAGGACTTCTTTAACACTTTCGAGGTGTGAACTGGAAAGCGTGACCAGTGGCGTCCTGACTTCCTTTTCTATTTTACCCATAAGGTGAAGCGCGGCTTTGACTGGCACCGGGTTAGTGTCGATAAATAACACATCATTTATTTCCCTCATTTCATAATGAAGGGAACGCGCTTTTGCCATATCCCCATTGGCGGCGGCCTGACACATCGCGGCTACTTTTCCCGGCAAGATATTCGCGGACACGGAAATCACTCCTCTTCCACCAACTGAAAGGATGGGCCACAACAAAGGATCGTCTCCGGAAAGGACAGTAAAATCTTTTCCGCAAAGGTCGATGATCTCGCTGATCGCTTGGAGCGATCCTGATGCTTCCTTGACACCGACAATATTTTTTATTTTTGCCAAACGAACCACAGTTTCAGGGCACATATTGACCGAGGTCCGACTTGGAACATTGTAAAGGATAATTGGAAGGTCGGTATCAGCGGCAATGGTTGAAAAATGTTGGTACAAACCCTCCTGACTGGGCTTATTGTAATAAGGAGTTATCTGGAGCGACCCATCAGCTCCCGCCGCCTGAGCATGCTGGGTGAGCTTAATAGCTTCTTGAGTTGAGTTGGACCCCGTCCCCGCAAGCACGGGCACTTTACCTTTACAAGCTTCAACCGCAATACGTATAACCTGATCGTGTTCTTCATGGCTCAACGTAGCCGACTCGCCCGTGGTACCACAGGGAACAATCCCATTGGCCCCGCCTGAAATCTGGTACTCGATCAAAGCCCGTAAGGCCGTTTCGTCCACCTTTCCGTTTTTAAACGGTGTGACAATCGCAACAAAGGCTCCTTCAAACATCTCTAATTCTCCAGTATTTACCCTGTTCAATCAGCATAATAAAAATGCGGCGCGTAACGCGACATTTATAATTTTATTAAATCACTTACAACTCAACAACCGTTCCTTCAAAAACAATTTTAGCGGATCCTTCAAGAAAAATTTCCCCAAAGTCTCCGTCTCCATTGGTTTTCTCGAAACCAACCGTCAAGAATTCTCCCCCCTGAGTCTGAACACGAACAGGTGGTTTTACCAAGCCTGTCAGACTGGACAACAGTGCCGACGCGACGACTCCCGTACCGCAAGCGAGAGTTTCATCTTCCACTCCGCGCTCGTAAGTACGTACCCGAAGGTCGTTTTCCCCCTGCTTTTGCACGAAGCAAACATTCGTTCCCGCTGGTGAAAACTGCGAATGTATTCTAATGCCTCGCCCGATTCCGCGAATATCTTCGTTCGCTATATCGTCTGAATATACGATGGCATGCGGGACTCCAGTATTAAGGCTATCTACCTTGAATGCCTTTCCATTCACATCTATTTCCAGATTCCTCTGCAAATCTTCCGGAGAAGTCATTTTAATACGCACATGACTTCCTTTCACCTCTGCCGTGATAATTCCGGCTGTGGTTTCAAAAGACATTTTTTTGGGAGCAATTTTTCTCTCATAGGCATATCGGGCAACACAACGTCCGCCATTTCCACACATCTCGGCGGAACTGCCATCTGCATTATAAAAATCCCATTTGAAATCCGCATTATCCGAATTTTCGATAAAAATCACGCCATCAGCGCCCACGGAAAGCTTGGGAACACAAATTTTACTTACAAAGTCGCGTTTCGCAGAATTTTCCATCACCGGTTCGCGATTATCTATGATGACAAAATCGTTGCCACTACCGCTCATTTTTGTGAAGGCAATGCTCATTATTATTTTTCCTGCTAATTATGACTATTTATTATAAGATGCCTTTGAAACCCCTTTGGTTTCAAACACCATCCTGTTTTACCGGCTGGAACGCTTTAAGGGTTGAGGCAAAACTCTGAGGACCAGCAAATTTTAGCACACCCCTTTATCTCTATCAAGGAAACCTCTAATCACATGAATCAAAAGCAGAAAAGGTCTTTAGGTAGAGATCGGTGGGGGAATAGAAAGTACTTGTGAGATATGACTACTAATGATTATGAACATAAGGAAATAATATTCTTTACACTACACGGACTCCGTAACGTTCTCTTACTACACTTATCGTTCTTGATTGATAACTATCGCTACTCCGACAAAGGCAAAGCTCACTCCGATCATCCATCGTTTGTTCATAATTTCCTCCAAGGTAAAAAAAGTTGCACCCTGTGTATTGCGGACATATATTAGTCAGTGTTGTACATAAGGGGCCGCCGAAGGTTAAGCATGGCCCGCTTCCGTAGGCTTGGAAGTCGGTTTAACGTGACCGTTACCTCAGGGTGGCGGCGGATAGCAGGGGTTTACTGTTAGTTCTCCATTCACCTAGCAGGAGTGTTTATGGAAGCTCAATACAGCCTAGAAGTGAGTAAAACGATTCCCTAAATCCGCATCTAATTGCGGAAGCCCGCCGGAGGTAATGGCAGGCTCCTCAGAAAACGCGTTTGGACAATTCTCCTCCGTCCCCGGCGCGTTTTTTTTGTTTGTCAGATTGACCATCTTTGTTAAGAAATATCCACTGCACCTGAAAGCTCAAGCTTCAACCTGTCACCATATCCCAATTCTGCAAAGGCATTCTTGGCACTAAACATTGGTGAAAACGCGTTCAGCAGTACTCCAATTGCAAGAACGGCAAGGATAATTTTCAGGGATTTTCCCAGCTTTACTTCATGTTGAATGACTCGTTTGTTCATAATCGCCTCCTTTAGGTTATAGATGACCCGACCCCCGAATAGTAGTCCAAATGTTAAACTTATAAGAACTATTTGGTAAAGGGGGAGCTATGGGTAGGAAGCGATTTAGCTCGGAGCAAATCATTGTAAAGCTTCGAGAAGCAGAGATTTTTGAATCTAAAGGTCTGCCCCAGATTGAGGCAGCAAACAAACTGGGTATGAGTAGACCCCGTTATTTATACCAGATTCAGGATTCAGTTTTCATAATTCATATTTGTATTTTGAATCTGTATCGTCTCCGGTGCAGGTGGCCTATACCCCAAGCTCGGCCAACTTTCAGCACAGATCATTTAAAAGGTTCCCTGAAGCCCTTGTCCTGTGGGCCAACAGGACCTACATTGATGATGTAGCGTGAATTGATTTCCAGGGGTTATAGGGACTGATCGAATCGATATGACCCTATACCTCAAGGGGGATTTGTTTCTGGAGAAAGAGAGGTGAGCTTATGTTGTTCGATACGATGGGAATAGTAGTCGTGATATTTGCAGTAGGTGTCTTGTGCATGGAGTTGCTTGAGGGCAATCATTTTTTCCACAGTTGAATCCGGATTGCTCATTTCAATCTTTGTACCCTTGAACCATCAATCGCGAGGGGGGGGGTCGTTGTGAAAAAAATAGGAATATTGTTGGTGTTGCTGTTAATGACAAGCGTTCCTTCATTTGCCGCTGAGGTTCCGGTCGTCAAATATGAGGGGTCATCAACAATAGGGCTTTTCATGGCAGATGCGGCGAAAACATACAAAAGGGCATCTATTGAAACAAGCGTCCTCTCAGAAAGCAATGGCGGCGAAATTTGTGCCCTTGCCAAAACCTGTGACATAGGGGGTGTCGCAAGAGAGATTCACCCCTTATTTATCGAGAGAGGACTTTCGTCTGTTCCCTTTGCCCTTGATGTTCTCACCGCAATTGTCCACAAGGAAAACCCGGTAAAAGCATTAACATCAGACCAGCTCAAAGGTATTTTTTCAGGAACAATCAAAAACTGGAAAGAAGTTGGAGGAGAGGACCGTCCTATTACGTTTTATATTGTCGGTAAAGAGTCTGCCACGCGAGACGTTTTTAAAATGCATATCCTGCAAGATTTAGAATATGGAACATACCGCAAAGTAACAAGGCCGGATTGGAGGATTGTACTCAATGTGAACATGGACAAGGGTGGCATAGGCCACACTAGTTATTCTTTTGCGGCCAATACCGACCAGGTGAGGCCTCTCATAATAGACGGACAGAGCCCGACCGACCCTCGGTCTGGATATCCTATCAGGCGAGTTTTGCATTTGACCACCTTGGGTCCGCCTCAAGGAGCCGTAAAAGAATTTATCGATTGGATTTTTTCCAACGAAGGCAGGGAAGTTATAAAAAAGCGATTCACTCCTTTACACTAGTGACCAGACCCCAGTCGTATCTACTTGGTTAGAAGACCACCCAGATTTAAATTCTTGGAGCGTAATAAAATCACCAACGCCTTGGGCAAATAATAAGGCTGGAGCCAAGACACACCCTAACGTCGCAAACAAGAAACTCATCCCGACTGAAAACATTGCTTTTGGACTTATTTCTCCAGTCCTGTTTGGGACAAACATCAATCTTCACTTCCTAAATTAAGAATTAATGGCTTTAAATAATCATCTATAAAAAAAAACGGGAATCCACAAGGAATCCCCGGTTAACAGTCAAAGCATAAACTAATACGTGTCTATAAACTGCCCTTAAGCTTCGGACTCGGTTTAAATCCTACCGTCTTACTCGCTTTTATTTTAATTTCTGCACCTGTCTGAGGATTCCGACCTTTTCTTGCTTTTCTATTACGGACAGTGAAGGTACCAAAACCTAGGTAGCTAAAGCGCTTGTCCTTCTTGATGGATTTACTGATAGCTCCAAAAGCATTATCAATAATATCTCCTGTGAGTCGCTTAGTCAGACTATCGTCTTTACAGGATTTCATAACGGTTGCAATCAGTTCATCTTTGGTCATGGGGGGATGCCCTTTCTTCAATAGGTATGGTAGGTGAAAACTGCAATTATCTTAGCTTAGATCTTATTTAAATTCAATCAAACAGCTTTGTTTTACCTCCCCCCTGCAACACTCTCAGCTCTTTTTTCAACTGCCGTTTATCCCTAGGGTGAGAATTTAAAATTATCGTTGATCTTTTATCCAGCAATTTCTTTGTCATGACATTCTTCAAATTTCCATCTTTATCGTAAATTCGTACTTCCCACATGACTAATCTCCGTTCTCGCTTTACCTTAAAGCGCATTTCTAAGAATTTGTGATGGCTTGAAGCTAACAGACTTGCCGGCTTTAATTTTAATAGGCTCTCCTGTCCTTGGGTTGCGACCTATTCTTGCCTTTCTCCTAGATACCTTGAAAGTACCAAAACTTGAGCACCCTACTCTCCCCTGGCTCTTTAGTTCCTTCGAAATTGTATCGAAGGTTAATTCGATAATTGCGTTAACCATCTTCCTGTTTGCCTTAATTTCCTCACAGTTCTCAAGTACTGTGTTAACAAGATCAACTTTCTTCATTACTCACATCTCCTTAATTAGTGTTGTTGGTGAGTCTTTATAAAATCTGCTACTTCTGATTGATTCATTATTTGTCTAAGTGAGTATCCCTGGATCGTTTCAGTGCTCAATGACCCAAGAGAACGGTATAAATGGTCTATGGCAATGTTTCGTGCTTGATTCACTCTATCTGCCCCATTTACCGAAATTTCTTTCGTGCTCACCAGAAAGTTAACCAAAAAACTTGTAGGGATCCGCTTATTTTGTCCCAGTGAGGCTTTTTTAAGATTGAGCAAATACCAGATCTTTGTTTTTAGCTTTTTTGAAACTGGCTTGAGCTTAGGCATTGAAGCTACTACCAACCGTTCTCTTTTTAATTCATTAACATCACCCTCAACATTTTCAGGAAGATTTTGTGGTTGTCTTAGGGAAACAGACCGATTGGAGTTCACTCTCTGAATATTAGTTTCAATAAGGGTTGCTGGTATTACGGGGAGTGCTACTCCTGAATGTAGGGCAATGCGGATTGTATCTTTTGACTTATCTGGAGATAGAAATCCGTTATGATAATTGACCTGCTGATAGCGAACCTTCTCTGGCAATTTAAATTCCTGCTTCTCAATTTCCTTATGTATTTTCTTCATATACATTCCCCATATAGGAGCCGCTGCATTTGCTCCAGTAAGGCCTTTCCCGTTAGGTCCAATGAGCGGACTGTTATCATCAAAGCCTACCCACACAGACGTAGAATATTTTTTAGTGAACCCTGTAAACCAGGTGTCTCTAAAATTGTTGGTAGTCCCTGTCTTTCCTCCTGCCGGGTGGTCAAAACCCAGTCGCCTGACAACACGCCCTGATCCGCTTTCAACAACGCCCTTCATCATATCTAGCAGCGGAAACATGTCTTTCTCCTCAAACCTCTTGGAATTATCGATCAAGTGGTCATAAAGAATATTTCCGTTGTAATCCTCCACTCTAAAAACCAGGAATGGCTCCTTATATCCCCCAGTGTTTGCAACTACGCTATAAGCTGAAGCCAGTTCCAAGGCAGAAACTCCCGACGAACCAAGAGCAAGCGAATAATTGTTATTAAGCGGAGACTGGATGCCAAACTTCCGTGCGGTTTTTATCACCCGTTTAGGACTAAGCTCATACATAAGTTTCGCTGAGATCACATTTAATGATTTGGCTAGAGCATTTTTTAAGATGACTGGTCCTTGATACTTATCATTGAAGTTGTGAGGTTTCCAGGGGGTCGTCCCCGGTATATCAATAGCAATAGGTTCATCAACAAGTACGGTTCCAGGGTGATAACCCAAATTCTCAAATGCACTCATATAGACGAAAGGCTTGAAGGACGATCCAGGCATGCGGTTATTCGATACGGCGCGATTAAACTGGCTTTTTGAATAGTCCAGCCCGCCTAACATGGCCCGAACCGCCCCTGATTGGTTATCAATGGTAACAACAGATGCTTCCAGTGGCCCTTGGCCCTCTTCCTTGACCATTCGACTTTCAAGAAAGCGCGTATGCCCTTGAGCCACCTCATGAGCAACCTTCTGCATACCTGAATCAAGAGTGGTGTAAATTCTTAGACCTCCAAAGTGAATAAATTCCTTGCCATATTTCTCTTCCATATCATTGAGTACATAATCTAAAAAATAGCTATTTGGATTATTCTTGTTTCGCACCGTTCTCAAATTAAGATCAGATTCGAGAGCCTTGTTTTGTTCTGCCTTGCTTATAAATCCTTCCTTGACCATCCTGCTTAAAACATATTTAGCTCTCTTGAGAGACGCTTTTCTGTTGCTGATAGGGTTAAAGTTATTAGGCGATTTTGGTATTCCCGCGAGAACAGCCCCTTGAAGCAGTGTCAACTCCTTCGGACTCTTTCCAAAATAAGTTCTACTTGCTTTGTTTACCCCATAGACACCTCTGCCAAAGTAAACCTGGTTGGCATAGGCTTCGAGTATTTTGTCTTTACTAAACATAGATTCAACCTGGAAGGCCATTAGAAGCTCCTTCACCTTCCTCTCATAACTTTTTTCAAAGCTAAAAAAGAGATTCTTTGCCAGTTGTTGGGTTAAGGTACTTCCTCCCTGCATATACTTTCCATTTTTAAGGTTAATCAAGAAGGCTCTAAGGACTGAGATATGATCAACCCCGTGATGCTCATAAAATGAAGAGTCCTCTACTGCGACTATGGCTTTTTGAAAGTTTGGAGATATGAGGTCTAGTGTTATAAAACTACGATGACCAAGCCCCTTTAAAATCTCGCCATCGTATGAGTAGATCTCGGTGGGCGGTTGATGGTTTAGGTATCGAAGATCTTCAGGAATCATTGGTAATTGATCCTTCAATTGATAGTAGCCAAACCCAATACCAGAAATCGCCAATACGATAACTACAGCAACCAGATTGGTGAGATTCTTAGTGAGTAGGCTCATTTATTTACTCCGTAACCATTGCGCGGCTCATTTTGTTGAACAAAAGTTTTCTTTCCTTTAAAAGCTTCATGTCTTCAAATACCCATTTACTGATAAACCTTACGGACTCCTGCTCGTCTTGGCTTAAATCATTACTTGTCGTGAGTGCTTCCTGTACCCCCTTAAAGTCTAGCCGCGCCAAAGAAAATACCTCTCCAGTGGTGGGGTGATCCCAACTATCAGTCACTTCAGTTTGAAGAAGAAGGGTAACGGCGGTGTCATTTATAACCATCTGTAGCTTTTCTTCACTGATCCAACCTGGTTCACTAGAACTTTTGGCAGACTGGTGGTATTTGATTAATCCTTCATTAAAATCTCCTAAAACCTGAGCCAAGTTATTTCGAGCGTCATCATCTGCCACAAATTGAATTTGTTTTGCTGGCTCTATAGGCTTCGCTTTTCCAACACCAAAAAAGGCCTCACTATTTCCCTGGTTATCTGGCTGAAATACTCCACTACCAGTAGACACCCAGACTGGAACAGTGATTTCATTAACTTCGGCAGATAAGATCGGCTTTGGTTCTGTCGTGTCAGGCTGACTAATAATATCTGTGCTAAGGGTCGAACAACCAAACATAAGCGTTGTTCCTATAGCTAGTAAAATTGTCTTTTTCATAATTCACCTCGTCAAATAATTTTATGAACTGATAAGCCAGCCAAATTTTGTCGAGAGAAGGAGGGGTACTCGGACAAAATCAGAGGAGATAACCTGAATCTCTAAGTGGCTGGGCCCTACACCAATCCTGTTCAGGCAAGCCGGCCTATCAGCTCAGTTCAATTTATTGTCAACAGAAGCCAATATTCTTGGCTTTCTTTCCAAGTAAAATGGAAACCATTTACCACCTGGAGGCGCTGACCAGATTCCACGCATATTGCCATCGCTTAAAATTCTTCCCTCAAATGTTCCGGTCATTTTGTCGCCATCGTATTCATGAATGAGAAACGTTTTGTCCTCGCCGATTGATCCTTTTAATGTTCTTAGGTTTTTTTCTGTGTTCACCACACTGCCTGTGACATCATCCCCCATTCGATCAAATGACATACTCATTGCGTATTTGCCTCCAATGCTTCCCTCAAAAAAAAGTTTCTGGATTATTGGAGTGGGTTTAGAAATTGACTCCGCTTCCTCATTAAACTGAGCCCAAGTAACAATTGAAAGAACGAGGGCAACAAACCCAACAATCAGTTTTATTCCAGAGTCCACGAAGTCAATCTCCCACCCAAGGTTATTAATTATTTATTTTGATACTCAAACAACCAGTCACCAACAAACGGCTCATCTTGCTTTTTCATCGGTCCTTTTTTAGCTATAAGCTTAGTTTGGCCAGCAGAGTTACTTAAAGAGTCGGTGTCTATAGGCGAACCAAGTTCTGATCTTTGCGAAACTGAAGGCACTACCCTGCTATTACCTAGAAACTCACCACCTGAAGTTTGCACTTTAAGAATCTTTACTGCTGGTTCACCTTCAGCAATGGCTTCTTTAATTATTGAAGCTGTTTCAGGCTGGACCTCTTTTCCTTTGTCAATTTCAACGACATTGGTCACGGGGTCGGGAATTGAGGTCTCCTCCATATGAGGGCCATATACTGACTCACTCTTTACAATGGTGCTTTCAGCAGATTGAATGGCGTTTTCCGACAAGGAGTTTTCATCGGTAAGACTTATGTCGTCAGAATCAACACTCTCATCCCAATTAATATTCTTAAAACTATCTGACTGAGATGAGTCTTGAGTTTTAGGTTCTTCGTAAACGCTTACTGTAAGGACATTGTCAGAATGCCCAGGCTCAATCGAATCCGCTTGGGTCTCATTAGCAGGCCGCACGTAAGTTTTCTCCATATGCGCAATCAGATCGCTGAGATACCGTTCTCCAGCACTATTTTTCCTTTGCTTATAAAGTTCGCGTGCTTTGGCTAAGTAGAAAATGGAATTGTTAAGGTCATTTATATCCTGATAAGACAGTCCAATATTGTAATTGGCGACAACGTTGTTCTCATCGATGGCCAAAGCCAACTCAAACTGCTCCATCGATTTATCTTTTTGCCCAAGATCTTCATACACAAGGCCAAGACCATTGTGGGCTTGAGCGTATTTAGGATTTATTCTTAACGCCTCTTCATATTCGTTTTTGGCAATTTCTAGATTATTCTGAGCCAAGTAGACCGTTCCAAGGTTGTGGTGTGACCTGGCATATTCCTCGTTTTGCGCAATTACCTTTTTAAAGTCTTCAATTTTGCTTTGATAACGCTCAGCATCAGTACGGACATCCCCAAACATAAAGGGTCCAATTGAATAAACTGGATCTGTTTCAAGCGCTGATTTAAATTCTTTTTCAGCTCCCTTTAAATTCCCAAGCTTTAGATAAGCCTCGCCAAGATCGTTGTGGGCTTTTGTGTTATGCCAATCTTCACCTATAAGGGATTTCGCCGTCTCTATAGCCACTTCATTCGGGTTTGCTGCTGGATTTGCATCAGCATTGAGACTCCCCAAACTAAGAATTAATGCTGCCAGATAATATTTTGCGTTCATGGTTTCACCTTCTTTTAGTATTATTAAATTGAATGACTGATTCTCAAATTTCAATCACCGCCACAATTATCTTGATCGTATTTATCAGGTGGTACTTTTTAGATCTCTTATATCCCGCTGGAGACACTAACTGCATCATCTCTGCAAAACCTTCTTCAAAGTAAAGATTGCCTTTCGAGTTGGTCGTTCCAAGAAGAAACACTTCATCTTTGATGGCCTCTCCTACCATGCTCATTTAAATAGCTAATAGATCCATCTTGTTTACTTAATTCCTCAATCAGACAGTCCGCATGTTCAACGGCACGTCTAGCTGCATGCTTGGGACTCGGGTGAAATGTCTCCCTTTTGCAAAGAATAGCCTGGATCATCATTACTGCTATTTGCTCACGTTTTTTTAGAACTGGTTTCATCTTTCCTCTTTATTTTTAATTTGTATATATTTCGTTGTCTGCAAGTGATGCGCTGTATGGGCTGTACTTTTTTCTTATGTAACATCCAAGAGCTCCTATCTCACGACTTGAACAAGGAGCAGTTCTCAGTTCTATGTTTTCAAATAGCGATGACAACTTGACGAGTTCCAGAACCTCTTTAACTTCCCGATTGACTCCAATCACATGAAATTCTGTTTCAGAGTCCGATGCCATCCGCACACACTCCACAATGGTGGCAATTCCAGCGCTATCAATTGCGGTAACAGCTTCAAGGTTCATCATGACCCCTTTTCTTGTCCCTAAGAACAAAGGAGCTATTTCTTCGAGGACACTGGGAGCTATATCCAAATTGAAATTACCGTATACAGTGAACATGACATGATCGTTATTTCCTGATTCAGGTTGAGATGATGGACATGGATTAGTATTCACTTTGGCCTCCACGCTAGAAGTTTCTATCGATTGAGTTATTTCCTGTTTTCTTTCTCTAAAATTACACATACTGGATCCTTTACTGTCATCTTGAATGCGAAGAGATCGCAGACGAGGAAGGTGA
>Ga0208522_1002181_pt1 | contig 11890 bp, 11 predicted proteins | sample ETNtaG_25_FD_185763 | JGI IMG/M metagenome (GOLD analysis project Ga0208522, IMG submission 185763) | Marine microbial and viral communities from oxygen minimum zone, Eastern Pacific Ocean - ETNP201302SV86 (SPAdes) (version 2) | ecosystem: Environmental > Aquatic > Marine > Oceanic ... | reverse complement strand
ATCACATCGCCAATACGATGATACTCTGTAACTAATATGATTTTTACGTCAAGAGTGTCAAGTGTATACGATGCACGGAATAGGTTAAGGAAAGAATAATAAGGAAGCACAATGTAACTAATAAGGCGGGACCAAAATAAATGTGTCGGGCTGTAAACTTTACTTATCAACACGATAATCCTATTGAACTATAATAATCATAGAGTTTACCTGAAACATTCTTGATATCATGATTTATTTCTACCCACTTTTTTCCATCTTGCCCAATCGCTGATATTTTTTCACGATTTTTTATCAATCTTCTCAACTCTAGATCCAGTGTATTTTTAGTTACATGAATAAAAGGATGATGGGGAATAAATCTATTATAGGCCTCATTTATCTGGGTTAGAGTGCAGATTCCCATGGATAGTGATTCAACAGAATTCATCCCATAACCCCAGCCACCTTTATCACCTATTTGATCAATAAAAATATCAGATTTTTCCTTGCGTTCCAACGCGTCTACATGAGAAACATTTTCAATAAGATCAAATTCAACCAATTTTTCCGATTCTAATTTGCTGCAAACTGAAATAATTAAATCAGATCCTTTGTAAAAACGGTTGGTGGGTGCGTGTGCAATACGAATAATATCATTGAGATTCGCCTTTGATTTAAAATTTGATGTTTCGAATGGCAAAAAAAGATATTGTAGTTTTGGATGTTTTTCTAATAAATCCACTTCATTCGTGAGATTAAGATCCGCAATTGTATCAATATAAGGCATAACGCCACGGCTTCTGAGATCTTCACCGTGATAATGACAGATGATTTTTTTTTCTCGAGCCTTTAATTCTTTAACAAAAAATTCATTCTTTAAAAAATCCATCCCACTTTCAAAATGGACAACATCAAAATCATATAATTGATAATCCTTAATGGCTTTTTCTACAATGGGCCGCCATAACCAATCTTTAAATGTTAAAAATATTTTATCCAACCGACCTTCAGGTTCCCAAGCGGGTGGATTCCCTTCTTTTATTTTAAAATAACCATCCCGGCCTCTATAATACTTATAAAAAGTATTCCTCAGTTTTGCGAGGCCTGGCATTGTAAAATTAAAAGGGAGCTCTAAACAAATATCTTCTTCAAAATTTTTTGGTGATGCAAAAAAGGTAACAGTCCGACATTCATTACCCCGTGCTTCATGCTCCTTTTTCCAAAGTGTAAGTGTGCCAACGGTGTTTTCCGGAGAGATGTAAAGTATTTTCATCTTCAATCAAAAAGAGCGAGATATTGATCTTGCCTTTGGTTCCAGTTGTACTTTTGTGCAATCAATTGCAGATTTTTATGCACTTTTGATGTGTCACCCAATGACTGACAGGCATGTATAATAGAATCTGCAATGGACTCAGCATCCCCTGGTAGGGCCCAATGAATTGAATCATTAACAAAATATCGGGTTGGAGGTAAATCTGTAGCAACTATTTCAAGGCCTGATGCCATCATCTCAAATAATTTTGTCGGAGTATTTTCTTCTGTAAGGGGAGTGCGCCTGAAAGGTATAACTCCTATGGAATGGTGTTGAAGTATATCCCAAATATCTTTGTGGGGAACTTGATCTTGTAATTGAACTACATCCCCAATAGAATATTCCTGGATTAGTGTACGTATTTCATTTTGGAATTCATCCGTTCTACAGGTTCCAATAAGGGTTAGCCTTGCTTCTGGAACAGAACGAATAACACGATACATAGCTTTAATAAGATCACATATGCCTCGTTCTGGACCAAGATGCCCATGATATACAATAGTCGGTAATGATTGTTTTAGGCCTGGTGAATGATTCAGGTATTTCAATTCAGGAAAATTTTCAATTACGCATATAGGTATGCTATAATTTTCGTACGGATTATTTGACATTGGAGAGTTGGCCAAAATGATTTGATCCACATACATCAAGTACTTTTTCTCTTCCCATTTTCTTATTTGAATAGCCAATTCCTTCACAGGTTTAAATCGATTTGAGAAAGTACGATACAACGCTTCCATGTGCTCATGGACATCATATATTGTAGTGATGTTTGGGTATTTGGATTTAATATTTTTCAAAACAGGCAAGAGGTCTGTTTCGTGTATTTGAATATGGGTCAGGCTATTTTGTTTGTGGAGAGAACCAGAAACAGACTCTATAAATGTTTTCAAATCATGATCTAGATTAAAATTCAGATGATTGATATATTCATCTGTTAAATCAAGATTGGAATCAGAACGAGTGAAATAAAGAATATGATTACCTCTTTTCGCAAGAGTTTGAACCTGCTTGTAATAAATCCTTTCATCATCCGGATAATGATGACAAGATACAATTGCTATCATCTAAAAAGTCTCAGTAAACCATCTTTTTCTTGATCTGTAATCGCAATTGTATACCATAATAACGGAAAGAGTAGGGACACTGCCAGCTTGGACCAGATGTCATCAATCCCAGCCTGAATACCTGCGAGAAAAATCACCGGGAAAACAATTCCACGCCAGTTATATCGTACGGGATATAGAGAGTGTGTCTTGAAATAGATAGTTGAGCTCATAGCAATAAATGCCAGAACAACACCATAGGCAGCTCCTATGAGCCCAAACGCTGGAATGAGGTACATACTGGAAACAATCAATGTCCCTGCGCCCATGATACGAAATATAGGAACCCAGTTTGTGATTTCTTTCATATACACCCCCGGAAGTTGCAGCACATAGGTTCCAAAAAAGAAATAACCGATCAAAATGGTGCTTACTACAGGTTCACAAGCCCAGAATTCAGATCCAATTAATGTTTTCCCAGCTACTGATAACCGCATGATTTCAGGCACCCAGATACTCACTAAGACACTTATATATCCCATGATACCTAGAAACAATGTTGCAATTTTTGCAAATTCAATTTTTGCACCCTCTTCCTTACCTCTCTTGAGAAAATAGGGAGTCCAACCCATATTGAAGCCCATGACTACAGTGAGTCCCAGCATACCCATTTTTTTCCCTGCAGAGTAAAGGCCTACATCTGCTGTACCAAGCAACCATTCCAACAGATAACGATCAGATAATTCCATGACCATGGTAAATAGGCCTGCAGGTAAAAAAGGCAGGGCAAATTGCAGAATTTTATTAAACACTTTTTTATTGAATGCATGTAATTGAATTCTTCGAATTACAATAGGGAGGGACAATATAAAAATAATTCCGGATGCAAGTATGTTTGCTTTAAATACTCCTTCTATACCATAGCCCCATTGCACAACAAAAAGAATATTCAGGACCATGGTTATTACTACGTTTAACAGGCTAAACCCTATAAAGGGGACTGCTTTTTCTTCAGACCTGAGAATGAGTAAGGGAAGGTTCCATAATGAATCTAAAAATAAAATTATAGCTAGAAAGGCCATCCAATCCGGTCTGTCTATTCCAAGTACCCAGTTTGCAATTGTAAATCTTGAAATATATAAAATGGCCGTAAAAATAATGCTGGTGATAATTTGAGAGATAATGATTGCGGTAATATGTTTGGTCCGTTCCTGACCAGATGTTTGAACGGAATATTTCATTAACGCCGTATCCATACCGTAACGATATAGGATCAATGTAAACCCCATGAACGCATAAGCCAGTGAAAGAGCGCCATATTCTTCCTGCGTAAATGAATGTGTATAAAGGGGGAGCAGTAGAAAAGTGATCAACCGGGCCATCATGTGACCGATTCCATAAATCAGGGATTGTTTACCTAGGGCCCGGATTGACATAGATTATTTAATGGTCAGTGCAATGGTGTCTCGAAAAATACCACTGGCACCAAAGTTCTCTTTGAATCGCCCCAAGCCCATATTGGGTTCTTCATCAACAGTAAACGTTCCAAAATCATAAATCTTAAAATGGGATTGAATCGCCCAATCAAAAATGGAATAAAATAAAAGATTTACAGCACGGTACTCAGCGTAGTTTTCATCATGACTTATATAAAAAGCCAACACGACGTGATGATTCACTATAAAATTCACCACGCCGGCTACCATGGTATTCTCTAAATAGGCAGCAAATAAATTTATCTTATCAGGAAAGATTTCATGGATATGTTTCAATTCTTCCAAACTATGGGTGGGTGTTACCCCATGGCGAATATTTAAATTTTTCTCAAGGATACTATAGAAGGAGTCAAAATCATTTGTCTGGCGAACTTTCACACCTTTTTCATTGGCTTTTCGAACTGCTCTTCTGTGCGAAGAGCGAAATTTTTCTACAGTGGTTTCCAGAGACTTTTCTAAAAACAGTATGCTGGTTATATCTCTTTTAACATAATGAAAATTTTGTTTAAAAAATGCGAAGTCCATATAGTTGGACAGTCTGTGCTGGTATAAGTGCGGCGGTAGGGTGATTCTAATGCTATCAATTGCGCAGTTTTTTACATAGGTCACTAAACAGTCAACCAATGCCATGGAATCAGCAATGGAAAGACTTTCCGGCACAACAAACGATCCTACAGAAGCTCCGGGATGGGAGACAAGATGTGTTGTCTCACCAATTATTTTTTCTGCCGCTGGAAACACCGAAAATAATTTCCCCTTTTTTTTGATCAAGAGGCTATGATCCGTAAATCTGTTTTCCGGATGATAATTCAAAAAGGTACGAAGATGGAACAATGTTCCATTGTTACCATGTGGAACAAATGTATCCCATGCAGATTGGTCAATGGTCTTATATCGCTGGATTTCGAACATCAAGTTAATTTAATGGATAACTCTTTGGGTTGTTCCAATCTGTAAATACTGAGTTATTGCTATTGAATGGTGTTTGCGGTCAAATCTAATTTGATTATCTAATTTACGGGAGTAATTATTGAATTCTGCTATTGAAAAAATATCTGCCAGGGAAATATTAGATTCCCGTGGCAACCCTACGGTTGAAGTGGATGTATTGGTACAATGTGGAATCATGGGACGGGCAGCTGTACCCTCTGGTGCATCCACAGGTGACCATGAAGCTATAGAATTACGGGACGGGGATGAAACTCGTTATCTGGGGAAAGGGGTTCGCAATGTTGTCAATCATATCAACACCACAATAGCAGACGCTCTAAAAGGATTCGATGCTACAAAACAAATTGATGTGGATTATCTTATGATAGATCTAGATGGGACTGAAAATAAGTCAAATCTAGGCGCTAATGCACTTTTAGGTGTGTCCATGGCCGTTGCCCGTACGGGAGCCAAACTGGCTGAGAAGTCTCTATTTCGGCATTTAGGAGGGGATGATGCTACCCTGATGCCTGTACCCATGATGAATATTTTGAATGGCGGAAGTCATGCTGATAATTCAGTGGATATTCAAGAATTCATGGTTGTTCCATTTGGAGCCAGTACATTCTCTGATGCGTTACGGATGGGGACAGAAGTGTTTCACCATTTAAAATCGGTTTTAAAATCGAAAGAGATGATCACATCTATCGGAGATGAGGGAGGATTTGCACCCGATTTGAACTCTAATGAAGAAGCGCTGGAAATCATACTTGAAGCCATTGAACAAGCAGGATTAAAACCAGGAATGGATATCTATCTTGCCCTAGATGTGGCTGCAAATGAACTTTATAAAAACAATACCTATAATTTATACTCAGAGGGACGGCAGCTTAACTCTGAAGGCATGGTAGAGTACCTGGGCTCACTTTCTGAACAATATCCCATTATTTCTATTGAAGACGGGCTCCATGAGGATGACTGGACTGGTTGGAATTATTGCACAGATAAATTGGGATCAAAAATACAAATTGTTGGCGATGATTTAACGGTAACAAACATCAAACGGCTTCAGCGCGCCATAGATGATAATAGCATGAATGCGATTCTTATTAAACTAAACCAGATCGGCACTGTAACTGAAACAATACAAACGGTGAAACTGGCAAGAAACGCTGGATTTGGCGCAATAATATCCCACCGCTCGGGGGAAACAGAAGATACAACCATTGCAGACCTGTCTGTGGCTATGGGGATGGGACAAATAAAAACCGGGTCAGCATCCCGCACTGATCGGGTGTGCAAATACAATCAATTATTACGAATTGAAGAAGAACTGGGTATCAATGCCAAGTTTGCAGATATGAGTGTTTTAGGGCGATCTTAATGAGTCGATACAAAACCATGATACGAAACAGCCGGTCTCATGCATTCCGACAGCAACTGGCAGAAACACAAAGAAAATTTATCCGTGGGGTATTGCTTTTAATTGGTGCCACATTGGTTATTATTTTCATTTTTGGTGATCATGGATTATTTCAACTATACAAACTGAAGCAGGAAAGAAAAGAAGTACAGAAGCATATCACTCAGATGCGAGAAAATAGAGAAACTTTAATTGTCGAAAAAAATCGCCTTGAAAATGATCTGGAGTATATTGAAAAACTAGCCAGAGAAAAATACCGCATGGCAAAACCTGGTGAGAAGGTATTTAAAGTTGTGCCAAAAAAAGAAAGTGATGATATAAAGAAAAAATAATTATTATATATTTATTTCTATTTCGGACATGACACTTTGTTGCAGGAACGCATCCAAATATATTTCAACACGGCGATTGATAGCGCGGGCTTCTGTTTTTTCTGCATAATCAGAGATTAATTTTACATCAACAATCGGGCGGAATTCTCCATACCCCATGGCTGAAAAATACCGTTCCGGCATGGCTGCATATTTATTCATTAAGCGAACCAGATTCAATGAGCGGGCAGCTGAAAGTTCCCAGTTGCTTGGATACTCTGCATTCGGTGGTAATTTTTCATCATCTGTGTGTCCCTCGCAGCGTACCTCAACATTTAACTTTGACCCCCGTTTTCTAATAAGATCCAAAAGGTTCTGATATTCGGTATTATCATGAATATTAATTACTTCAGATTCCTTGATAATTTGCCCAATTTGATGAATCACAGGATAATATTCAGGCTCTACTTCGGAGGATGCTGATTTGAACAGGTTGCCCCGAATGGTGATTTTTATTCCCTTTGTCGCTCTTAATACTGAAACATTGGCAGAGCTCAAGTCCTGATTCATTTCTTCATATGTTTCATCCAGCAGTTTATCAATTACAGCATTAACATGCTTTTCTGCATCGTTTAAAATAACCAAAAGCAGAACAAAAAATGTAAGCAGCAGGGTAACCATATCAGCAAATGTAAGCGCCCAAGCTGTAGCTTTGGCCTTGCGTTCATCCATGGTTACAGGATGGCGAAGATGTTGCATAACTTTAATCTTCGTCGCTAGGTTCTTCTTTTTGCTCTTCCATTTTTTCTTTAATAGCAGACAGAGAAGATGAAGGTTTTTCTTCAGATATCTCTATTGCGGTATTATACCGGAATTGGGATGGTACGAAGGTCATTAATTTTTCCTTGATCAATATGGGGTGCTCTCTTGCATGGATACTAATGATGCCTTCAACCACTATGCTCTTTAGCATCATTTCATTTTCGGAACGACGTTTCAATTTTCCACCAATGGGCAGAAAGATCATATTGGCCATAAATACACCATAAAATGTGGTAATGAGAGCCAGGCCCATACCGGAAAGCAGATCTGCAAATCTCTCCGCCACATCATAGGAAGCTGTGATTTCCATTCCCTGACCCTCGCTACTGAAATTATTCATCATTATAATGAGGCCCAAAACTGTCCCTAACATACCAAAGGCCGGCGCATAGGAAGCCATATACAAAAACATTTCCTGCCCTGCTACGTGCCGGCTTGAAATATTATTCATCTCAAGATTCAAAAATGTTCTCAGGCGTGAGGATTCCCGCTCATTGATTGCCAGCTCAATCCCATTTTTAAAAAAACCATCTCGCATCGTTGGCAGATCAGCTTCTAAAGATAATAATCCATCTTTTCTGGCTTTTTGTGCTTTTTGAACGATCTCTTCAATGATTCCTATATAATCGTAATCTTCACCTCTGAACACATTTTGTAAGACATTAAATATATTACCAACAGCTCTTAGGGGAAGATTAACCATGGTTGCAGCAAAGGTGCCGCCCAAGACAATTAATAGAGAATTAAGATTGAAGAACCAGTATAATTTCCCACCGCTTTGAATTATTCCAATCAAAATAATTCCAAGCCCCGCCAACAGACCAATTAAAGTTCCAAGATCGGTTGTCCCTTTATTAGTATCCATGTTATTTTGAATTAAGATTGATAGACTCTTGGCAAAGTTAAGACTTTACCTTGTACGGGCATTAATCTTTTTTCTTATTGTGGGATAGAGAACGGCTGCCCTTGTACAAGCGGTTCTGTTCCTGCTGGGATAAACTGTCAAACCCATCCCGATTGATTTTATCAAGAATAAAATCAATATCCCGTTCTATTTCCTGTTGACGGGATACCTTTTTTTCTTCTTTCTGCACTCTATACTCCATTGTCTTCTTACGAATTGCGAACCATAGGTCATTCCAGCGAACTGGCTTTTTCAACATAAAGTATCCGATTACCATTCCAGAAAGATGAGTCAAATGACTAATCTGGGATACATTATTAAATGAGGACATGAATGCAATGAGTCCTATACCCATGACAAACCAGAGAGATTTGATTGGAATGATTCCATACAAATACACAGTGCGGTTTGGGTAGGTAAGACCGTAGGCTAGGAGAACCCCATAAACAGCGCCGCTGGCTCCAACGATCGGTATCATGGAATTAAATCCCAAAAACATGGTTATAAGGCCTGATCCTATTCCTGTTACAAAATAATATTTTAAAAAATGTTGTTTTCCCCAAAGACGTTCCAGTTCACTACCAAACATCCATAAAACAAACATATTAATAAGAACATGCCAAATCCCTCCATGAAAAAATATGTATGTGAATGGTTGCCAGATCATTAATTCTGACCAAACCAGTTTGGGAACTAAGCCAAATAGAGGGAAAAATAGATTCTCAGCACCGGACAAGGTTTGTAAAACAAATATACCAAAATTGATTGAAATCAGTACCTTTATGGCATCTGTGAAAAGAGTGGGTTTGTATGAAAACTCACCGGGGTTTGATTGAAATTGGTATCTCATTGTTAGGTAAATATACGTAATTCATTCCACTGGAAATAGTTCCACAGTTTCAGCCTTCTTCTTTTCACCATTATAAGGAAAAGTTTTGTTTATTCAGCAAGAATTTTTCTGGCTACATCCATGGATTTAATCTTTGCCAGATTATCGAAGTGATAGCGAAGCAGTGACCAGAGGTAATCACTGATGATAGTTCGGTCTCTTTGTGTAACTTTCTCCTTGGGCAGATTAGCTATATCCTCAGCCAATAAACTGGAAAGAATTACACCGCTGTTTGGCCCTCCATTGGGGTTCGGTAATGTGAGTCCGGGAAACTCCCGTATATCCAAATTGGGCTGAAAGCCAAGATGAGTCAGTAGTGAACATTCATAAAACCAAAACAATAAATTGGGGTCAGCCTTTTTTTCGTTCAATGCCCGCAATACTCCTTTTAAAACAGAAAACAGTTTTGGATGAGGGTCTTCATCAGAAAGAGTTTTCTCGGTCAAGTCAAGGATTGCCATGGATAGTGTGATTGTGCGCAAATCATCTAATATCCGAGACCAGAATTCACGGAAATTCACCTTGGATAGAATATGAAGATTCCGGTTTGGTTTATGGTTGTAAATAAGATCTACATAGCTCAACGGCTGGAACTGGGCAGATTTGGGAGATCTCTTACTTTTTGCGCCCTTGATCATTAAACTGATTTTTCCTTTCTCTTGAGAGAAACACCTGGCAATGATGGATGTATCCCCATAAGGAAATGATTTCAAAACAATGGCAGGCGTATGAACGATCATTACGATCGATATAAGCTAATAAGCTTTCGCGAAGATCACCTCGTGTTTTGCCGGGCCTCCAGAGAATATGCACATCAGGCCATCCGGATGTTCATCAAATGGAATGCAGCGTATTGTGGCCTTAGTCTGATCTTTGATTGTTGCTTCAGTCTTTTCACTCCCATCCCATCCACAACGGGCAAATCCCCCTTTTTGTATCACTTTTTTAAATTTATCATAAGTGGAAACTATATGTGTGTTCTCATCCCGGAACTGGCGGGCTTGTTTAAATAATCCAGTTTGAATATCATCTAATAATTTTGGGATCTGTTCTACAGCATCTTCTTTAGATAAAAAAGATTTTTCTCCGGAATCTCTCCGAGCTACAACTACATTTCCCTTTTCAACATCTCGTGGCCCTACTTCCATACGGAGCGGCACCCCTTTCATTTCCCATTCATTGAACTTGAAGCCTGGCGAATTATCGGTCCAGTCCTGGTGTGCTCGAATACCAGAGTTTTCCATTGCTTCCATAAGTGGTAACAAATAATCTTTTACCGCTTTTTCCTGTTCATCATTACGGAAAATAGGAATGATTACTATCTGAATGGGTGCGATCCTTGGTGGTAATCGGAGTCCCTTTTCATCACCGTGGGCCAGAATAACAGCACCAACAAGCCGGGTGCTTATGCCCCAGCTTGTGGCCCAAACCAATTCTTCTTTATTGTCCTTAGTTTGGAAAGTGACATCAAATGCTTTGGCAAAATTTTGTCCAAGATTATGCGATGTGCCGGCTTGAAGCGCCCTTTTATCTCCCATCATGGCCTCGATACAATAGGTTTTATTAGCTCCGGCAAATTTCTCTGAATCTGTTTTAATGCCTGTGAATACAGGGACAGCTAAATAATCTTCTGCCAATTGACGATACAACTCTAAAATATCTAAGGTTTCTATCTGGGCTTCTTCTTCTGTAGCATGAGCAGTATGTCCCTCCTGCCATAAAAATTCAGATGTGCGGAGAAAAAGCCGGGTTCGCATTTCCCAGCGCACTACATTCGCCCACTGATTAATTAACAACGGCAAATCACGGTAGGATTGAATCCATTTTTTATACATGGACCAGATCACAGTTTCGGATGTGGGTCGTACAATGATTTCTTCTTCCAGCTTGGATTCCGGATCCACCACCACACCATGATTATCATCTGCTTTCAATCTTGTGTGTGTGACCACAGCACATTCCTTGGCAAATCCTTCCACATGTTCTGCTTCTCGTGCTAGGAATGATTTGGGAATAAATAGTGGAAAATAGGCATTTACATGCCCGGTAGCTTTGATCATTGCATCGAATGCTTCTTTGATATTATCCCATAACTGGAAGCCGTACGGTTTAATGACCATGGTGCCTTTTACAGGACCATAATCTGCAAGTCCAGCACGGGACACTACTTGGGTGTACCAGCCGGAAAAATCGTTTGCCCGATCAGGTAATTCTTTGCTCATAAAAGTAATAATCCATAAAGAATAGACAATAAAATTACCGGTGGCGAATGGGCGCACCAAGGCAGATTTATTTAGAAATCTCTTCCTTGAATACATTAGTTTTACACTATGACCAATAAAGAGATCAAACGAATTCAATCTCTTAAACGAGGAAAATGCCGCAGGGAACACGGCCAATTCCTAATTGAAGGAAAACGGCTGGTTCAATCTGCCTTCGATAGAAAAGTAGAACCCGATTTAATTTATTTTACCGAACCGTTTCAACTTGAGAATGCAGAATGGATCCAATCAATAGAATCATCTGATGTGCCTTATGAAAGCATTCCCACCAAACAATTGGAGAAAATATCATTTACCAAATCACCATCAGGGATTGTAGCTGTCTGTAAATTCCCTGAGCAATGGCTACCAGATTTGAACCAAAACCGGTGGGTTTATCTCGATCGCATATCTGATCCTGGAAATATGGGTACAATCCTTCGATCCGCAGCCTGGTTTGGTTTGAACCATGTTGCCCTTTCTGAAGATTGTGTCGATCCATTTAATCCTAAAG
>Ga0208522_1002180_pt1 | contig 11890 bp, 9 predicted proteins | sample ETNtaG_25_FD_185763 | JGI IMG/M metagenome (GOLD analysis project Ga0208522, IMG submission 185763) | Marine microbial and viral communities from oxygen minimum zone, Eastern Pacific Ocean - ETNP201302SV86 (SPAdes) (version 2) | ecosystem: Environmental > Aquatic > Marine > Oceanic ... | reverse complement strand
GACGACCACGGTGACTTCGACCCACAGGACATGCGTATCATGGGCGGCCTCGCCGCCAAACTTCCTGTCACCGCCACGGCGATGATGTTCGGTTCGATGTCCATCATTGGCATCCCCCTCATCGGTGGCTTCTGGTCCAAGGAGGGCATCATAGCCGAGACCTGGGCCGCCTGCCTGCATGAGGAGCCGTTGATGTTCGTCCCGGCCCTGCTGGTGCTGGCCACAGCCGGGATGACCGGCTTCTACATGACTCGGATGTGGCTGATGACCTTCGCCGGTCCTCCGAAGAGTGAGGTCGTTGGGCACGTCCATGAGGCAACACCATGGATTAAGGAACCGCTGATTATACTCACCATCATCACCGCCATCGGTGGCTTCGCACTCGCTCTATTCGGTGCGGCGGAGTATCTCGGTGACCCTGGATACGACCACCTCTCCTTCCATGCCGTCCTCGACACGCTCGAACACGCTTTCGTTCCAGATGACGCCAATCTCAGGTTGGTCGGCTGGACCACCATACTCATCGCCATGGTCATCGGACCGGTGATGGCCTCGCGTATCCACGGCGGCAGGCTGATTGACGGCGTCGAGGCTAACCCACTGGTCTCCTGGCTCGTCAATCTGTCAAGCAGGTTTGGCTCGCAGGACGTCTCCGAACTCGCAGACTCCCAGCTCGCCGAAGCGCTCCAGAGAAGACTGTACTTCGACGACCTCTATGAGATGGCCCTCGCCAAGACCGCTATACCACTCGCTGGACTCTCAGCATGGTTCGACAAGAACGTCATTGACGGCGTCATCAAGCAGATCGAGTCCAACTCCTCATCCGGCTCGGTGCAGGTCCGTAGAATCACCACTGGGAGCGCTCGCGATTACATCCTGATGGCGGCGGTCGGGATGCTCTCCATCTTCGCGCTGCTGTGGGGGGTGAGCGCTTGATTGACGACCCCCTGTCAGTAATCACGCTCGTCCCACTAGCTATGGGGTTGCTGCTGTTAATCCTCCCGAGAGTCCTGCCGGAGTCACCCGCAGAGGGGCTGATACGGGTCTCGAGAAATATCAGCATGGGAGTCGCTCTTGCCATAGCCGCTATCACGACCATGCTGTTCCTCGGCCAGGTAGGCAGCATCGATTGGACCAACATCACCCAAGGCGGATACGTGCTCCAGAACGAAGCAGTAGATCTCATTCCGGCTATCGGAGTTACTTGGAAGGTCGGCGCTGACGCCCTCTCCTTCCCGATGGTCTGGTTGACTGCCATCCTCATACCTATCTCGATGTTGGTCGAGTGGGATGCCAAGCGAGGACATCTCTTTTTCCCACTACTGCTGATAATGGAAGGGGCGCTGCTCGGCGTCTTCGTCGCCCTCGACCTGTTCGTGTTCTATGTGTTCTGGGAGCTGACCCTGATTCCGATGTTCCTGCTGATTCTGCTGTGGGGTGGCGAGGATCGCCGCTACGCGGCGATGAAGTTCTTCATCTACACATTCACAGCCAGCGTCTTCATGCTCATCGGAATTCTCGTGATGTACTTCTACACCGATCCTATAGCAGGGCTCGGAAGCCTCTCCGGTCACCACTTCGACCTCGTCGCTATGACCGCTCAGGAGAATCTGATTCCGAGCGAGGGGCTGAGACACTTCGTCTGGCTCCTCCTGCTCGTAGGGTTCGCCACAAAGATGCCCAGCGTACCGGTGCACACCTGGCTGCCCGACGCCCACGTCCAGGCTCCGACCGCAGGCTCGATGCTGCTGGCGGGGGTGATGCTGAAGATGGGAGCCTACGGATTCCTGAGAATCGCGGTGACTGTCTTCCCCGAGTCCACCATAGAGTTCGTGCCGCTGCTAATCGTCCTTGGGATGGTCAGTCTCGTCTACGGCGCATGGGTGTGCATGGGGCAGACCAACCTCAAGCGCATGGTCGCCTATTCTTCGGTTTCCCACATGGGCCTGATTTTCCTTGGCATTGCCACGATGCAGCCTCTGGGGATTGCAGGCGCTCTGTTCATGATGTTCGCTCACGGCATAATCAGCCCGCTGCTGTTCGCAGTGGCCGGGGCGTTCAAGCACCACTATCATACTCTGGAGATAGGCTCCATGCGCGGCATCGCGCACCACAGCCCATGGCTGGCTGCCCACATGATGATTGGCTGGATGGCCAGCCTAGGTCTGCCTCTGCTAGCTGGCTTCGTCGCTGAAATCACCATCATGATTGCCTTCTGGATGACCTATGGCTGGTTGGTGCTGCTGCCCGCGCTGACCCTCATCGTCACTGCAGCCTACTACCTGAATTCGATGCAGAGGACTATCTTCGAGTCCAACGATCCGGAGCATGGAATTCTACCGGACACCCTGCATGGTGAGGATCCCAGTGATTTGTCCTGGCACGAGAACGCCGGCATGTTGGTCCTCGTAGCGATGACGGCGCTGTTCGGTATCATGCCGTTCATCTTCTGGGACATGATGTCGGACTGGAGCTCAGGGTTTGTCATCGACACCATGATCGAAGCCATGCAGACACAGGGGTGGAGCCCATGAGTTCGATAATCAGCGACATGGACCCTGATACCGCCCAGCTCATCCTGCCCGAGTTGCTGATGCTCGGCGGCATCATCGCGATGATACTGGTCCCTAACCTCGGGGATGCGACGATGCGTATCCCACTGACGAGAACCCGGATTCCGATTCTAATCGGCGGCACCAGATTCACTACTACCAACAATCCAAAACTCCCGAATCAGATAGCGACGACCGCCCTGGCTCTGGCATTCCTGACTTCCCTCCTCTTCCTAGGTGAAGAGGGCGAGGTCGGCAACTCTCTGCACGTGGACGAGTTCAGCAGGATGTTCACCCTCGTGTTCACCGCCGCACTCGTGCTCGCCTCGTTGGCGACGACTGCTCGGTTACCTGCTAGACCAGGGGTTTCGGCACCGCTCGATACCGATTCCACTGCTCGCTCCGATGGCAAGGTCAACGCGCTGATAGACAACCGTCGACAGGTCGATTTCCATATCCTACTGCTCACTACTGGGCTCGGGATGAGCCTGGTGGCGATGGCTACCAACCTGTTCATGCTGTTCGTCTGCCTCGAGCTCGCCTCACTGTCATCCTACATCCTTGTGGCCTTTCATAAGGAGACTGATGTCGGCGGTGAGGCTGGCACGAAGTACTTCATCGTCGGCTCAGTCGTCTCGGCGGTCGGCATCTACGGAATGTCGCTACTTTACCTGTGGAACGGCAGCCTCGATATGGCCGATTTGGCGACCTCGTGGAATGCGATGGAGACGATGGATCCGTTCGCGGCCATCGGTGTCGGCCTGATGCTCGTCGCCTTCGGCTTCAAGGTCGGAGCAGCCCCGTTCCATCTAGCTGTTCCCGATGCATATGCCGGAGCATCTTCTCCGGTCGCCGGGGTACTGGCAACGGCCTCGAAGGCGATGGGCTTCGTCGCCCTAATGCGACTCCTACTAGTGGTCACGATGCCTTCGGTGGGGCAGGCCTTCTGGCTCCTCGCGCTGGCGATTGTCGCCGTGGTGACGATGACATGGGGCAACCTCGCAGCGTTGACCAGCGACAACCCGAAGCGAGTACTGGCCTACTCGAGTGTGGCCCACGCAGGGTACATGCTCGCAGCCCTCGCTGCAATCGGATCCGGGCTGGCCGACCCGGACACCTCCGCGCTCATCGTCACCGCTGTAGTGTTCCACCTCGTCGTGCTTGTGCTGTTCAAGATGGGCGCCTTCCTAGTCCTCTCGATGCTGGAGGCAGAGGGAAGGGGGCACAGGATGGAGGACCTGCATGGGCTGGGCCGGCGTGACCCTGTGATTGCTGCTTCGATGTTCGTGTTCATGCTATCCCTAGCGGGGGTTCCGCCGCTCTCCGGGTTCCTCTCCAAACTGTTGATGATCAACGGGATAGTCAACGTATCAGCCGGTACAGGCTCTGCATCAGCAGCCACAGCGCTCTCCTGGGCACAGGGAGTGGACCCGGTGTTCTGGCTCGCGGTCGCCATCGTGCTCAACAGCGCGCTATCTCTGTTCTATTACCTCAGAATCGGCTTGGTCATGTTCTTCGAGTCGCCTGACATGGAGAAACCCCTCAAGCGCGCCTCTTCTCTGAGGCTGGCTATCATCGCATGTGCCGCGCTGACACTGCTCTTCGGCATTGGCCCACTGAGCAGTTCGCTGCTCGACATGGTAGGCTCCGCGGTCGACTCCTTCATGGGCAGTTGATTCGATATGCTCAACTTCACATAGGGGACTCTCGACGCAGCCCCATGGCCCGTAGGGAAGAGAAGGTCGACACAGAGCTCCTAGCTCGGCTGGAATCCGGTGGAGACCGCATCCGCGTCCCCCTTCCAAACCGGAAGGTGAACGAGATGTTCGCAATCGCTGACCAGATTCTCGGCGGACGCAGGGTCAGGGCGGTCTGCGAGGATGGCGATAGCCGCCTAGCCCGCATCCCTGGCAAGATGCGACGCCGGCAGTGGGTGCGCGAAGGCGATCTCATAGTAGTACAGCCCTGGGACTTTCAGGACGAGAAGGCCAATGTTTGCATGCGTTACACCAAGACCCAGTCTCTATATCTCTCGAGGAAGGGAGTGCTCCCTGAGATAGTGGATCTGTTCGGCATGTCCAACCTCGAGGAAGTGGAAGACATAGACATCGAGACTCCGACCGAGGGGGAGCCGGCTGGTGATGAGGCCGAGCCTCAGGTCCAGGAGACCATTGAGTCCGAACCCGAAACCGCCACGACCCAGGATCCTGAGGATGACATAGACTCGTTCTTTGGGTGAGAGCATGTCGGATGAGATGGATGACCTTCCAGAGCTCGACGCCCTGATGCGGGCGGAGAAGAAGCACGACTGGATGTCCGAACCGCGCTTCAAGCGGATGTTCAACGAGATCGAGGACGGTCTGCAAGGAGTAATGGGAAAGGGCAGGTACGAATGGGTCGACAGACGAGTCTTCGACCAGGTCTTCGACCGCTCGACCCTGTTGGCGGTCCACAAACTGATGCAGAAGGGGGAGATTGAGACCATTGACTATCCGATAGCTAGGGGCAAGGAGGCGCACGTGTTCCACGCCACCACCAACCACGGTCCGGTAGCCGTCAAGATTTTCCACACCACGAATGCCGTGTTCAAGGGTCTAGCGAAGTACATCGACGGTGACCCTAGGTTCTCCGGTTTGTCGCGCAGGCACCGTGAATTGGTCAACATCTGGGTGCGCAAGGAGTTCCGCAACCTCAAGCGCATGCGCAAGCACGGACTGAGGGTGCCAGAGCCGATTGACAGCCTGAAGAACGTCCTCGTGATGGAGTATATCGGCGACGAGCAGGGCGCCAGTCCCCGGCTCAAGGACCTCACCATCGATGAGCCCTACGAGGTCTTTGAGGAACTGCTTGAGTTCGTAGCAATCAACTGGCAGACATGCGAGCTCGTGCACGCTGACTTCAGCGAGTACAACATCCTCTGGCTTGGAGGTGAGCTGTGGGTCATCGACGTCGGTCAGAGCGTAACCCGGCAGCACCCCAGTTCAGAGGAGTTCCTAGTTCGGGACGTGACCCGATTGGTCGAGTGGATTAACAGACAGGGGCACAATGTCGACCTAGCCGAAAGCCTAGCCAGAGTGCTCGACGACCCAGTTCCTACACTCCCCTCACTCTCAGGCGGAGATTAAAGCAGGGCGGCGGGTCGGCCGCAGTCGTGGAGCATCTGGCACGCATCCCGCAGGACCGCATAGCCGTGCTGATAGGCAAGGGCGGTGAGACTAGGAAAATGCTCGAGGAGGCTTGCGGGGCGACTCTTGAGATCGACTCAAAGAGCGGCGAGGTGATGGCTGACTGGGGCGAGGCCGGTGCGGATCCAATTGTCCGCATGAAGATGCCCGATGTCATAGTGGCCATCGGTCGCGGACTGGCTCCCAAGCGGGCAGTGCAGTTAATCCAAGATGAGGTCTTTCTCAAGATGTACGACATCCGTGAATGGGTCGGTAGGCAGCCGAACCAGACTCGTAGGATGAGGAGCAGGCTGATTGGCAGGAACGGACGCATCCGCAGCCTGATTGAGGAGATCTCCCACTGCGAGATGGCGATTTACGGCTCGACAGTACTGGTCATCGGTGACGAGGACGGACTCGCTCTGGCCGCACCTGCCATCGAAGGAATCCTACGCGGTTCCGAGCACAGCACAGTCCTGCACGGCCTCGAGCAAGACCGCAAAAGACAGAGGATACGCTCACGCAGGCTCGAGAGTTACGAGGAGCGCAGTCCCGACGAGACATCCACCTTCGAGACACTGGTCCCGGGGCTGGCCGAGGCCCGCAGACGCAGGGAGCGCCGCCACAGGGACTCTCAGGTCGACCCTGATGACGAGGAGCAGGTCAGCAGTATGCTGGATCTAGCTGAGGATGAGGAAATCATCTACGAGGAAGAGTGACTCAAACCGCCATGCATAAGCGTGGCGCACTTCACGGAACACCGTGATCAATCCTCTTGAGGAGATGTATGACTACGAGGAGTGGGCTACCAAAGCCCTGCTTCTTGTCACAGGAATGGTCTTCGGCGGCGTCGCACTGAATTTGCTGGGTGTGGAAAATCCCCTGACCGACTTCCTATACGAGTACTATCTAGATCCGGTGATGAACGAGTCCAGCAACGATGCCGGCTACAACCTCGCCAACACCATGACCTATGCGATAGTGCTCGCTTTGTTCGCCGTAGCCCTCGCAGCGTGGCTCCGCCGTCTTGGGTTAGACCACAGTGATGCGATGATACTGGCACTGCTGCCCTATGTTTTCTGGGCTGCCCTCGGTGAAGTCGTTGAGGACGCCAGCATGTTCGACACCTCTCTCGAGCCTTACTTCGTCAGTCCCGCCATTCACTTCCAAACCGCGGCTTGGGTCGTTGTCGCCGGTGCTTTTGGATACCGAATCGCCCACAGTGAGTCCGTATCGGAGGAGGAGAGGATATCCAAGGTCGACAGCGCTGCGACGATTCTTATCCTCGCCCAGATTGTTATCTACTACACTTCTATCGATGCCGGCTCAGTCACTTCTTCCGTAGGCTTCGACAATACTGCAATGCTGGTGTGCTTCTTCATCGCCCTTCTCGTACCTACTCTGATGATTAACAGACCGTTATTCGGCTTCACGCTGGTCCAGCGCTGTGTCTTCATAGTCGGCCTCGGAGGGTCAATCGCGCTTCTCGGGCCCCTGCTTTCGTTTGGTATCAGCAACCCCGACCAAGTTACGCTCTGGCCGTTGGCAGTAGTCATCGGCGCGCCGGCAGTGCTCGCCTACCAGATGCACCAGACCGGTCTTCCAGCAGCCAGTGAATTGGCCGAGCACGGCTTCACCGCGGGTATCCTGCCCCCCGGAATGACAGAGGAGCAGTACGATGAGCTGGAATCTTCCGACAAGGATCTAATCGAGAGCCTGAGGAGGAAGGCGGTGTTGGCTTCTCCAGTGGTTTCGCTTGCGGTCGTCGGACAGGTGCTCGATGGACTCGCCACAGGCATCGGGATAGAGGCCTTCGGGTACTCCGAGAAGCATCTGTTGTCGGATGCGATAATCCAGTTCTTCGATTCGGCATACGGGTTCACAGTAGTCAAACTGGCCCTCGGCGGTCTGATCTGGTACTTCTTCGCTATAGCCAACTTTGAGCACCGACAGCAGCACCTCAGGCTACTCATCGCTATGGCCATCCTGACTGTCGGCATGGCACCGGGACTGAGGGACGTCGGACGGCTCGCAATCGGCGTCTAAATTCGACATCTATGATGTCGAGTCCATTCAATTGAAGGTTCGCTCGCCGTCTGAGGGGGTCGAGAGGCATGGACCGGCTGACCACCCGCATCGACCGTGATAGCGAGGACTTCGATTCTCGCAGAGAGTCCAATCTGGCTCTGGCTGAGGCCTTGCGGACCCAGTTGGACGCTGCCAAAGAGGGTGGTGGAGGAAAGTATGCCGAGCGCCATAGAGAGCGCGGCAAGAGCCTGCCGAGAGAACGGATCTCAGAGATCTGCGATGCCACGACTCCGTTTCTCGAGCTCTCGACTCTAGCGGCTAACGGTATGTACGACGGCAGAGCGCACTCGGCCGGAATCGTCACCGGAATCGGAGTGGTGCACGGAAAGGAGTGCGTGTTCGTTGCCAACGACGCCACCGTCAAGGGCGGCTCATATTACCCACTGACAGTCAAGAAGCACGTCAGGGCCCAAGAGATAGCCGAGGAGAACAACCTGCCCTGCATCTACCTCGTTGACTCGGGAGGGGCTTTCCTTCCCATGCAGGACGAGGTCTTTCCGGACAAGCTGCACTTCGGACGGATATTCCGCAATCAGGCAATCCTCTCGAGCAAGGGGATTCCACAGGTCGCCGCCGTACTGGGTTCGTGCACTGCCGGCGGCGCATACATCCCGGCGATGTCCGATGAGTCAATCATCGTCAAGGGCAATGGCACCATCTTCCTTGCCGGCCCCCCTTTGGTCAAGTCAGCCACAGGAGAGGAGGTCTCGGCGGAGGACCTCGGTGGAGCCGACCTGCACACTAGGCAGTCAGGGGTGGCCGACCACTTCGCCGAGGACGAGCCAGAGGCGCTGAGGATGGTGCGCAGCGTGGTCGAGAATCTGAACGTCGATCCCAAGCACAGGCTCGACGCCTCGCAGCCTGAGGAGCCGGCCCATGATCCACAGGATCTGATGGGAGTCATACCCACCGACAACCGGACGCCCTACGATGTCAGAGAGGTCATCGCCAGAGTCGTTGACGGCTCGCGCTTCCATGAGTTCAAGCAGCGCTACGGCAACACACTGGTCTGTGGTTTCGCAAGGATCCACGGCTACCCGGTCGGGATTGTCGCTAACAACGGAATACTGTTCTCCGAGTCGGCACTGAAAGGTGCCCACTTCGTAGAGCTGTGCGGCCAGCGCGGCATCCCGCTGGTGTTCCTGCAGAACATCTCAGGCTTCATGGTCGGCCGTGACGCCGAGGCCGGGGGCATCGCCAAGGACGGTGCCAAGCTCGTCACAGCAGTCTCCTGCGTCCCTGTCCCCAAGTTCACAGTCATCATCGGCGGCTCGCATGGAGCTGGCAACTACGGTATGTGCGGGCGCGCCTACGACCCGCGCTTCCTGTTCATGTGGCCAAATGCGAGGATATCAGTGATGGGCGGCGAGCAGGCTGCCAGCGTACTCTCCTCAGTGGGCAATACCGATCCTGATGAGATTCGCGAGAAGTATGAGAACGAGAGCAACCCGTACTACTCGACAGCCCGGCTCTGGGACGACGGAGTGATTGACCCACGTGACACCCGCGATGTGCTCGGGCTGTGCATATCGGCCAGCCTCAATGCCCCTATGCCGGACCAGGACTACGGCGTTTTCAGGATGTGATATGATGAGGATGAGCGATGTAAAACCCTCTGCGGAACTCTGCTCGTTGAGCATCGACGCCTCGGTCGCCACCCTCACTCTGGAGCGAAGCGACGTCTACAACGCGCTCAATGTGCAATTGATCAGCGAGATTAACGACATCCTAGATTGGACAGCGCTCCGCTCGGTAGGCAGAACCGGCTCGCTGCGCGACCATGATGGCGCCGAGTATCTACGAGTACTGGTCCTTCGAGGTGCTGGACGGCACTTCTGCGCAGGAGCCGACATCAACATGATGCGCGATGCCGGGGTCAAGAGCCCGGAGGAGAACCGCGCCGACTCCGAGCGCCTCGACCGCTTGTTCAACAGCCTGTGGGCGCATCCTTGTTTCACCATAGCCACCGTTCAGGGAGTCGCACTGGGAGGCGGCGCTGGGCTCATCGCCTGCTCAGACCACGTCATCGCCCTTGACAGCTCGAGGATTGCCCTGTCCGAGGCGAAGCTGGGGATTCTGCCAGCGGTGATTGGGCCATACGTCTACCGCCGTGTGGGAAGCGCCCAGTTCCGTCGGTTAGCCATGCTCGCGGGGCGCTTCGATGGGCACGAGGCTCTGAACATCGGAATGGCAGACCAGGTCTCCATTTCGACGGAGGAGGCCGATGAGATGGTCGACGCCGCTATCGCGACGGTGATGAGCACAGGACCAGTGGCGGTCACTGAGGCCAAGAATCTCGCTCAGACCCTCGACAACTGGCGCGGCACCGAAGAGGACCTACGCAGGTGGACGCTGGACAAGACCAGCGAGATGAGAAGCTCACCCGAGGGTCAAGAGGGGCTGTCAGCGTTCCTCGACCGCCGACCACCGGCCTGGTCACCGGAGGATCAGGACGGTTGAGTATGACAGCAGACCCATTCAGCAGCGCTCCTCGCCCCTTCTCGACGGTACTTGTCGCAAACAGGGGCGAGATAGCAGTCAGGGTGCTACAGGCCGCCAGAGAAGCTGGTCTCGGCAGCGTGGCGGTATACTCGGACGCAGATGCAGGCTCGCTGCACGTTGAGGTGGCCGACGAGGCCGTCCACATTTCCGGTGAGACCCTCGCTGACACCTATCTGAACTCGGAGGCGATTATCTCCGCTGCTCTCAGCAGCGGTGCCGACGCGATTCACCCCGGCTACGGCTTCCTGTCCGAGCGAAGTGACTTCGCCAGCGCTGTTATCGAAGCGGGACTGGTCTGGATTGGCCCTCCGCCGGGAGCCATCTCGACAATGGGCGACAAGATATCGGCACGAATCCGGATGATTGAGTCCGGCGTGCCGGTGATTCCGGGAGAGGAGTTGACCGTTCCCGACGGTGCGGACCACCTCGGTGCTCTGGCGGCTTGCGCTGCTCGAGTAGGATACCCCCTACTGCTCAAGGCCAGCGCCGGTGGTGGAGGAAAGGGGATGCGGGCAGTGCAGGAGCCTAAGATGCTCAGGACCGAGTACGAAGCTGCCTCGCGCGAGGCCTCAGCGGCCTTCGGTGATGGCACCATCTACGTCGAGCGGTTTCTCACCGGTGCGAGGCACATCGAAGTCCAGATTATGGCCGACTCGCACGGTAACTGCATCCATCTCAATGAGAGAGACTGCTCCCTGCAGCGCAGGCATCAGAAGGTCATCGAGGAGGCTCCCTCGCCTGTAGTAAATCACGAACTCAGGCAGGCCATGGGTGCTGCTGCCGTCAAGGCCGCAGAGTCGGTCGGCTACGAGGGGGCTGGTACAGTGGAGTTCCTGCTGTCCGCGAAGGGCGAGTTCTACTTCCTCGAAATGAACACCCGACTACAGGTCGAGCACCCTGTCACGGAGATGACTACTGGCATCGACCTAGTCCTCAAGCAGTTCGAAGTCGCCGCTGGCTTGCCTCTGGGCATCATTCAGGCTGACGTCGGCATCAGTGGACACGCAATCGAAGCGCGTGTATACGCCGAAGACGCATCGCGCGGCTTCCTGCCCTGCGTTGGACGTCTAGCGACGTGGAAGGCCCCACAGGGCCCTGGAATCAGGGTCGACTCAGGAGTGAGGCAGGGAGACGCCATCACCATCGACTTCGACCCCATGCTCGCCAAACTAATCGTTCACGCGCCCACGCGCCGAGCAGCCCTGCGCAGGCTCGATACCGCCCTCTCTGACCTCATCGCTCTCGGAGTCACGACCAACATCGGCTTCCTGCGCGATGCCGCTGCCCACCACGCTTTCGCCAGCGGCAGCGTGACAACTGACTTCCTCGATTCCTCCGACATCTCCGGATTCTCACACGCCGAAGCTAATCCCGCAGTCCTAGTGGCCGTTGCCTGTGTCGCTCAGAGGCTCGGGCTCGAACGAGCTCCATCCGATGGTGGATTAGGAGCGTTAGACGAGCACACAGGGCATCCCGGAGATCCGTTCAGGACCCTGACGAGGTCGTTCCCCTGAGGTGCAAGATGGAGTGGAGTGTAGGAGATGGCACAGGGCGGTACTCCGCCAGTGTACTGGATTCAGAGGG
>Ga0208522_1002170_pt1 | contig 11910 bp, 10 predicted proteins | sample ETNtaG_25_FD_185763 | JGI IMG/M metagenome (GOLD analysis project Ga0208522, IMG submission 185763) | Marine microbial and viral communities from oxygen minimum zone, Eastern Pacific Ocean - ETNP201302SV86 (SPAdes) (version 2) | ecosystem: Environmental > Aquatic > Marine > Oceanic ... | reverse complement strand
CAAGGAAGTAATTTTTTTTCATCTTTTAAATATGCTTCAGCCATTTGAACTCCTGACGCTGCTGGTGCATAAAATGCAGAACCTTTTTCTAAGTATTTAACAATTTCAGCACCACCATCTCTGGTTCTTTGATTAATTTCTTCCAATCTTTCTGATGATAATTTTCCCTCTTTAACTAAATCTAATAATGGTTTGCCTGAAACTTTTGTAAATCTTGGTAATGGAACCATGGTATCTCCATGACCGCCCATAACCATTGCTTCTATTTCTTTTACAGAAACGTTAAGTTCAAGTGATAAAAATAATTTAAATCTTGAACTATCTAATATTCCTGCCATTCCAACAACTTTATTTACTGGAAGTCCTGAATATTTTTGAAACGCCATCACCATAACGTCCAATGGATTAGTAATGCATATTACAAATGCATTAGGTGCATTTTTTTTTATACCTTCTGCTACTTGTTTAATAATTTTTAAATTTATTCCTAATAAATCATCTCTACTCATACCGGGTTTTCTTGGAACACCTGCGGTTATAATAATTACATCAGAGTCTTTAATGTCTTCATAGTTGTCTGTTCCAGATAGCTTAACATTAAAACCATCAACTGATGAGGATTGAGCTATATCTAAAGCTTTTCCTTTAGCAATACCACTTGCAACATCAAATAAAACAACTTCATTTACTAGTTCTTTCAAGCCAATTAAGTGTGCTAGTGTTCCGCCGATTTGTCCAGCACCTATTAATGATATTTTTTTTGACATTTTTTTTATTTCATTGTTGGCATAACAAATTCAGGATCTGATCTTATTCCAGATGGCCATCTTGAAGTTATTGTTTTAAGTTTTGTATAAAATCTTACACCTTCTATACCATGCATGTGCTGATCTCCAAATAAAGATCGTTTCCATCCACCAAAACTATGAAAGGCTACTGGTACGGGTATAGGTATATTTATACCAACCATCCCAATTTTAATATTGCTAGCAAATGTTCTACCAACGTCTCCATCTCTAGTATAAATGCTTGTTCCATTGCCAAATTCATGGTCATTAATTAGTTTTGTAGCTTCATTAAAATCTTTTACCCTAACCACAGAAAGTACTGGGCCAAAAATTTCTTCTTTGTAAATTCTCATATCTTTTTTAACATGATCAAATAAGCATCCACCTATATAATAACCATTTTCATAACCTTGTAATTTTAAGTTTCTTCCATCAACTACTAATTTTGCTCCTTCTTTTACCCCTAGATCAACATAGTCTTTTACTTTTTCTAAATGCTCTTTTGTAACTAATGGTCCCATTTCAGATTTTTTATCCATACCTGGGCCAATTTTTAATGCTTCAACTTTTTTTGATAATTCGTTTACTAAATTGTCTCCTATATTACCAACTGCGACCGCAACTGACTGTGCCATACACCTTTCACCAGCAGATCCATAAGCTGCTCCCATTAAACCATTAACAGCCTGATCTAAATCACAATCAGGCATCACAACACAATGATTTTTTGCTCCCCCTAAAGCTTGAACTCTTTTTTCATTTTTTGCTGCGTTCTCATAAATATATTTTGCAATTGGAGTTGATCCAACAAAGCTTAGAGCTTTAATATCCTTGTTAGTTAAAATTGCATCAACTACTTCCTTGTCACCATTAATTACATTAAATACTCCATCTGGTAATCCTGCCTCCTTAAACAACTCAGCTAATTTAATTGAAATAGATGGATCTTTCTCTGATGGTTTTAATACAAAAGTATTTCCGCAGGCAATAGCCATGGGAAACATCCACATTGGAACCATAGCTGGAAAATTAAATGGCGTTATACCCGCACAAACACCAAGTGGTTGTCTTATTGACCAACTATCAATATCGGTTCCAACATTTTCTGTAAATTCTCCTTTTAAAACTTGGGGAATTCCACAGGTAAACTCTACTACTTCTAAGCCTCTTATTAATGAACCCTTTGCATCCTCATAAACTTTACCATGTTCAGAAACTATCATTTTAGTTAATTCGTCAGAATTTTTTTCAATCAATTCTTTAAATTTGAACATAATTCTTGCTCTTTGAATTGGAGGTTTTAACGACCAAGTCTCAAAAGCTTTTTTTGCAACATCTACTGCATCATCTAAATCCGATTTTAAACCTAATATTACTTCAGATTTTTGTTCTCCAATTGCCGGATTAAATACTTTTCCTTTTCTATCTGATTTTCCTGGAATTATTTTTCCATTTACAAAATGTTGAATTAAATTCATGTTCAAAATTATTTAATTAAGTAATTAACTTGTTGCAAGCATTTTTTTTATAGATGCAATTGCTTTTGCAGGATTTAAGCCTTTTGGACATGCATTAGTACAATTCATAATGGTATGACATCTATAAAGTTTTAGCTCGTCCGCAACCTTCTTTAACCTTTCTTTTCTATCTTCGTCTCTACTATCAATTATCCATCTATATGCTTGCAATAAAACTGCTGGTCCTAAATATTTATCTCCATTCCACCAATAACTTGGACAAGAAGTTGAGCAGCATGCACACATTACACATTCATAAAGACCATCTAATTTAGATCTATCTTCTATAGACTGTAAATTTTCCTTATCTTCATCTTTTTTAGAAATTTTTAACCATGGTTCAACTGACTCATACTGTTTGTATAAGTTGTTTAAATCTCCAATTAAATCTTTTTCAACTTTCAAATGAGGTAGAGGATAAATATTAATATCTCCTTTTATTTCTTTATGAGGTTTAGTACAAGCTAATCCATTTTTTCCATCCATATTCATGGCACAAGAACCGCATACACCGTGGGCACAAGATCTTCTATAGGCTATAGATGAATCTATCTCATTTTTTATTTTATTTAATAAATCTAATATTTTTGATGGACAATTATCCATATCAACTTCATAAGTATCTATACGTGGATTTTCACCTGTTGAAGGATCCCATCTATAAATATTAACTTTTCTAGTATTTTTTGATCCAGTTTTATCTTTATAGTATTTTCCTTTTTCAACTTTTGAGTTTTTAGGTAAATTTATTTGCACCATTAGTAAATCCTTTCTTGAGGAGGAAAATATTGTACATCGTTTGATAGTGTTGATTTATGCACCTCTTTGTAGGAAATTTTTGTTTCACTTCCTTTACACCAGGACAATGTATGCTTCATAAAACTATTGTCATCTCTTTTCGGATAATCTTCTCTTGCGTGAGCTCCTCTACTTTCTTTGCGTTCATAAGCTGAATCTATAGTAACTATAGCCTGTCTAATTAAGTTATCAAATTCAAGTGTTTCAACTAAATCTGTATTAAAAATCAAAGATTTATCTTTTACCAATATTGAATCCATTCCTTCATATGGTTTTCTTATTTCTTCTACACCTTCTTTTAAAGTTTTTTCAGTTCTAAATACTGCACATTTTGACTGCATAGTTTTTTGCATGGCTAATCTTAGATCAGCTGTTCTGTTAGCTCCATTGCCATTTCTTAATTTTTCAAATCTATCTAAACATTTGTCTGTTTCAGTTTTAGAAATTTCCTCATGAGGAGTTCCAGATTTTACTAATTCTGCTGCTCTTTTTGCTGCAGCTCTTCCAAAAACTACAAGATCAATCAATGAATTTGATCCTAGTCTGTTAGCTCCATGAACAGAAACACATGCCGCTTCTCCTATTGCCATAAGTCCAGGGACAGTTTTCTCAGATCCATCCACAGTTATAACTTCAGCTTTATAATTAGTTGGAATACCTCCCATATTATAATGAACTGTAGGAACTACTGGTATTGGTTCTTTAGTTACATCAACATCTGCAAATAATCTTGAAGACTCTGAAATTCCTGGAAGTCTTTTCTCAATTACTTTTGGATCTAAATGATTTAAATGAAGATGAACGTGATCTTTTTCTTTTCCAACGCCTCTTCCTTCATTAATTTCTATAGCTATTGATCTACTTACTACATCTCTAGATGCAAGATCTTTAGCTTTTGGAGCATATCGCTCCATAAATCTTTCTCCTTTAGAATTTAATAAATAACCTCCTTCGCCCCTAACACCTTCGGATATTAAAGTTCCATGACCATAAATTCCTGTTGGGTGAAATTGAACAAATTCCATATCTTGTAGAGGTAATCCAGCTCTTAAAACCATAGCATTTCCATCACCTGTGCAAGTGTGAGCTGATGTTGATGAATAATATGTTTTTCCATATCCGCCTGTAGCTATTATTGTTATATGAGATCTAAACCTATGAATAGTCCCATCATTTAAATTCCAAGCTATTAAACCTTTGCACTCTCCATTTTTCATTAATAAATCTAATGCAAAATATTCAATAAAAAATTTTGTATTATGTTTAAGTGCCTGACCATACATGGTGTGTAATATAGCATGACCTGTTCTGTCTGCTGCTGCGCAAGTTCTTTGAACAGTTTCATTGCCATAGTTTTTGGTCATTCCACCAAAAGGTCTTTGATAAATTTTTCCATCTTCTGTACGACTAAATGGAACTCCATATCTTTCTAGTTCTAAAACAGCTCTTGGAGCTTCTTTGCATAAATATTCTATACAGTCTTGATCTCCTAGCCAATCTGATCCTTTAACAGTATCGTACATATGCCAACGCCAATCATCTTCTCCCATGTTTCCAAGAGCTGCAGAAATACCTCCTTGAGCCGCCGAAGTATGGCTTCGAGTAGGAAAAACCTTTGAAATACATGCTGTTTTTAATCCAGCTTCACTAAGACCAACTGCAGCTCTTAAGCCTGCTCCTCCAGCTCCAAGAACAACTACGTCGTATTCATGTTCTATAATTTTGTATGAGCTCATAAGCTTAATCTATATAATAAAATTAATGTTGATATTGGGATTATTATAGCAAATAAATATAGTAATTTGTTTGCGACATTTTTTAATTTTTCATTCTCAATATAATCTTCAAAAACTTCACTAATGCTTAGTGCGGAATAAAAATAAGCAAAAATAATAAATAATGAAAATAAAAATTTTGTTGGTTGGCTAGTAAAAAATAAAAAAACTTCTTCATAAGCTTTGTCGTAGAACGAAACTAAATTAAATAAAAACCACACCATTAACGGAACTAGTATGGCTGAACTTATTTTTAAAAATATCCATTTTTTAGTTGCATTAATCATAAAACTAAATTTTTTCCTAAAATTACAATTGTTAAAACTAATGATCCAAAAATAACTAACAAGCCAGTTATATTTGAAGTTTTTAATTCAAATCCAAAGCCTAAATCCCAAAATATGTGCCTAATTTCACTCAGAATTTGAAAAGAAAAAGACCAAACTGTACCTGCAATTACAAATTTACCAATATAAGTTTCAAAAAACTTCTGTATTAATTCATAATTTGCGTTTCCTAAAAGTAAAAGTGCTACCCAAAAACAGATTAGAGTTATAATAATTATATTTATAATCCCTGTTATTCTGTGAGAAATTGAAATTAAAGATGATATATGCCAATTATAAATTTGAATGTGTGGTGATAAAGGATTTTTATCGTTCATGTAAATTTTTTTTAATTAAACTTTCTGCAATTTCAACAGCATTTAATGCCGCGCCTTTAAGTAAATTGTCCGATACAATCCACATATTTATGGTGTTAGGTTGAGAATCGTCTTGTCTTATTCTTGAAATAAATGTTTCATATTTATTTTCTGCTTCAACAGGGGTGATATATCCACCATCCTTTTGTTCATCAACAACCTTGCATCCTGGAGATGTAGATAATACATTTTTTATTTCTTCCAAATTACATTTTTTATCGAACTCTACATTTGCACTTATAGAATGTGATACGAGAACAGGTATTCTGACACAAGTTGATGTAATTTTTATTTTTTTATCTAAAATTTTTTTAACTTCATCCGTAGTTTTTTGTTCTTCCTTAGTATAACCATTTTCTAAAAAACTATCTATGTGCGGAATAACATTAAATGCTATTTGTTTTGTAAAATATTTTGATTTTAAATTTTTATTTTCAAAATACTCTTTTGTCTGTGACAATAGTTCATCCATTGGAGCTTTGCCTGCACCAGAAACAGACTGGTAAGTCGATGCAACAATTCTTTTAACAATGTATAAATCATGCAAAGGTTTCAAAGCGACAACAAGCGGTATCACTGAACAATTTGCATTTGCAATTATATTTTTATTTTTTAAATGAACTAGCTCTTTTGAATTCACCTCAGGTACTATTAAAGGAATATCAGGGTCTTTTCTAAAAAATTTAGAATTATCTATTACTATTGTTTTTTCTGCTGCTATATGAGCCCATTTTTCTGCTATAGCACTACCTGCAGCAAAAAAAGCAATCTTTACTTTCGAAAAATCAAATTTTTCTAGGTCAATAACAGAATGTTCTTTACCTTTAAAAGTAATTTTTTTTCCAGCACTTTTGGCTGAAGCAATTAAAAATAATTCTGAAATTGAAAAATTCTTATTTTCCAAAACTTCTATTATTTTTCTTCCAACATTACCTGTTGCCCCTACTATTGCTATATTCATGATGATTTAGTTATACTAAATGAAAGGCAAATCGCAAACTTTTCCCTCAAAAACAACGTCATTTATTGATATTTTAATTTTTTGAGAAACTTCACAGTATGGCTTATCCAACATTGCAATTCCTATTACTTTTTTAAAATGTGGTGAATAAATTCCTGATCTTAGTTCTCCTATTTTTGAATTTTCGTCATTAGTAAGACTAATTGATTTTGATACATTTATATCTTTTGCTTCAATTATTACTCCCATTAACTTTCTTGTAATACCTTTCTTTCTAACTTCTTTTAATTTTTCTTTTCCAAGAAAATTGACTTCTGAATCCAAATTAACATATTTATCCAATCCACACTCAAATGGATTATCATCATTATCCATATCATTGCCATATGATAGCAAAGCACTTTCAATTCTCTCAATTAAATTTGGACATCCTGGTTTAACATCAAATTCTTTTCCAACTTCAAACAATTTGTCATATAAAGATAAGCCGGATTTTGTATTTTGAACATAAATTTCATAACCTCCTTGTTTCGACCAACCTGATCTTGCAATTAAATGTTTTGCTCCAGCATATTCAAAATAATCAAAACCAAAAAATTTCATTTCTGTAATTTTTGTTCCAAATATTTTTTCCATAAGTTTAAAAGATTTTGGACCTTGCACTGCTAATATATCAACATTTGGTTCAAATATATTAACATCAAGTTTTTTTCCAATTGCTAAACCTTTTGCAAATAAAATAACATCTGAATCTGCTATAGAAATCCACCATCTTTCTTCACCAAGTTTTAAAATTACTGGATCGTTTATTAAACCTGCTTTGTCGTCTATAATTGGACAATAATAACATCTTCCTACTTTAGATTTTGAAAGATCTCTACAGGTCATTAATTGAACTAATTTTGCAGAATCTTTTCCAGAAATTTCAACTTGTCTTTCTCCAGCGACATCCCAAACTTGAACATGTTCTTTTAAATGGTTATAAGAATCTTTTATAGATCCAAATGCAGCAGGTAAAAGCATATGATTGTATACTGAATAAGCAGTGACACCTTGATTTTCTATTCTAGAAGTATATGGGGTGCTTCTTAAACGTTTTGATTTTGCTATATCAAATTTTTTCATTTTCTAATTCCTAAAATAAATTCTTTTACTAGCTTTCTCATCTCAAACGCTTTTTCAAAAATAATCATATGTCCACAATTTGATATTACTTTGGTTTCTGAATTCTTAATTAATTCAGCCATTTTATTTCCAACTTTTATTGGCACCATTTTATCTAAATCTCCAAATATGCATAATGTTGAACAATTAATTTTTTCTAAAGATTCTTTTCCAGTTCTGTAATTGTTGCAAGCATTTAAGTCTACAGCTAAAATTTCTCTTATATCTCTAGATGAATTAATAATTTTTTTTACAGGATTGCCTCCAATAAAAGCTTTAGACCCTTCGTAGCCCCATTTCATCATAAGCAAAACTGCTTTCTCATCTCCTGCTTCGGCTAAATCAATTAGATCTTGATTCACAGGCATCTTGTACGAACCAGCCACTAAAACTAAATTGCTTATTAAGCTTGAGTGCCTTGAAGCAAAATCAATACCCACCAAACACCCTTGTGAATGTCCCACAATTGTAATTTTGGGAATACTCATTTTTTTCATTAATGACTTTACCCAATCTGAAATCTCTTCTATTGATTTTAATGGTGGTCCTTCAGAATTACCATGTCCGGGAAGGTCAACAGATAAAATATTAAAACCTTGAGAAGCATAAAATTGCTCATGAAGCGACCAAACAATATGCGTTAGTCCACTACCATGCATTAACAAAATTGATGGCTTATTTTTATCAAAATCAAAGCCGCCCGTTGAAACGAACACGTTTTTTTCGTTAACGTCTAAATTCAGGTTTGCTCCTTAGCCTTTTTTCTTAATTCAAACTTCTGTATTTTTCCTGTTGATGTTTTTGGAAGTTCACAAAACTCAATTTTTTTAGGTACTTTAAAACCTGCTAGAGTTTCTTTACAAAAATCTATTAATTCTTTTTCAGTAGTATTTTTATCTTTAACTTTTTCAATAAATGCACAAGGAACCTCTCCCCATTTCTCATCTGGTTTTGCAACAACTGCAGCGATAGAAACGCTTGGATGTTTAGCTAGAGTATTTTCAATTTCAATCGAAGAAATATTTTCTCCACCAGATATTATTATGTCTTTAGATCGATCCTTTATTTTTATGTAACCGTCGGGATTAGTGACCGCTAAATCACCAGAATGAAACCACCCATGTGACATTGCTTTTTCTGTTGCTTCTTTATCTTTAAAATAGCCCTTCATTACAATATTGCCCCTTATCATGATTTCTCCAATTGTTTTTCCATCTCTTGGAACAGGTTTCATTATTTTTGGATCCATAACCATAGCATCTTCTGTATTTGGATACCTTACTCCTTGTCTCGCTTTTATTTCATTTTTTTTATCTTCATCATAAGAATTCCATTCATCATTCCATGCGCATTGCAAAATATGTCCGTAAGTTTCTGTAAGTCCATAAACATGCATTACTTCAAAACCTAGGGCCTCCATTTTTTTGAATATTATACTTGGAGGAGGTGCGCCCGCTGTTAAAACATGAACTTTATGATTTAATTTTTTTCTATCTGATTCAGCAGCTCCTGTTATCATATTTAAAACAATTGGAGCTCCACCAAAGTGAGTAATTTTGTGTTTTTCAATTAGTTTAAATATTTTTTTTATATCTATGGTTCTTAGGCATATTGTTTTTCCATTTAACATTGGAATTGTCCATGGATAACCCCAACCATTACAATGAAACATCGGTACAACGGTTAAAAAGTTTAATCTGTTTGGCATATTCCATGCAACTGCACTGCCAGTGGACATCAAGTATGAACCTCTATGATGATAAACAACGCCTTTAGGATTTCCGGTTGTTCCAGAAGTATAACTTAAAGAAATTGCTTGCCATTCATCTTTTGGTCTTTTCCAAATATAATTATCATCTCCCGTATTTAAAAATTCTTCATATTCTTTATCTCCAATTTTTTTTAATAAAGATTGGTCTTCAAAACTATCCTGAATATCTATTACTATTGGCTTTGATTTAATTTGACTTAACGCCTTTTCAACAACTGAATGAAGTTGTCTATCTACAATTAAAACTTTTGCCTCACTATGCTCTAGAATATATGCAACTGTTTTAGAGTCTGCTCTGCTATTAATTGTATTTAAAACTGCTCCTACCATTGGAACGGAATAATGAGCTTCAAAAATTTCAGGAGTATTGAATGCCATTACAGAAACTGTATCCCCTTCGACAATACCAATTTTTTCTAGAGCACTAGCAAACTTTGTACATCTTTTATATACTTCACTCCAAGTGTAACTTCTATTTTCATAAATTAAAGCTTCATAATTTGGGTAAATATCTTTTGCTCTTTCCAAAAAACTTAGCGGCGTTAATGGAACAAAATTTGCATCGTTTTTGTTAAGATTTTTTTCGTAATGACTCATATTATTTAAAGTTAAAATTCATTATATAGTCACTTCCACTCGTAGCAGTTTTGAAATGATTTTCTACTCTTGGTAATACTCTTTTAAAATAAAACTTTGCAGTTTGGATTTTGTCTTCATAAAAATTCTTATTGTTATCATAATCTTTAAAGCTTACTTCTAAAACTTTAATCCACGCGTGAGCTATGGAAACAAAACCCAATGCTTTTAAGTAATCATTACAAGCTGCGCTGGCGTCATCTTTTGAGTTTTGTATTTTTTCTTTAATCCAAGAAGTAAAATTAGATAAAATTTTAATATGAGTATTAAAATCTTCAACAAAAGGTTTAATCTTCTCATCCGTAATGCTGACGTCATTTTTAATCATATCTAAATATCTATTAATTATATCGCCATTTTTATTGACTAACTTTCTAAATACCAAATCAACAGCTTGAATAGAATTTGTTCCTTCATAAATTGGGGTAATCCTATTATCTCTATAAAATTGTTCAATTCCTTGATCTTTTGTGTATCCATAACCTCCATGAACTTGCATTGCATCACTTGTTATTTCCATTCCCATATCTGTAAACATTGTTTTAACGACTGGAGTCATTAAAGAAACAAAGTCTGATGCTTCTTGTCTGGCTTTTTCATCTTTATGATTTAAGCTAACCTCTGTTTGTTGGGACAGCCAAAAACACAATGCTCTTTCACCTTCAATAATAGATTTCATATTTAGTAAAGATTTTCTAATATCTGCATGTTCAATTATATGATCTACACCATTAGTAGATTTGCTGTTATTTGTTTTTCCTTGTTTTCTTTCTTTCGCATAACTTACTGAATTTTGGTAAGCAATTTCAGAAATTCCTAATCCCTGTATTCCAACAACAATTCTTTCTAGATTCATCATTGTAAACATGGCATTAAGCCCTTTGTTCTTGGGTCCAATCATATAACCAACTGCATCATCAAAATTTAATACACATGTTGCAGAACCCTTAACGCCCATTTTACTTTCTACAGATCCTGTAGAAATTCCATTTTTAGATCCTAAAGATCCATCTTCATTAACCTTAAATTTAGGAACTAAAAATAAACTTATACCTTTTGTTCCTTTGGGAGAGTCTGTTGTTCTTGCTATAACTAAATGAATAATATTTTCTGTTAAGTCATGATCTCCAGAAGTAATAAATATTTTCTGCCCACTTATTTTGAAAGTTCCATCAGATTGTTCTACTGCTTTTGTTTTTAATAATCCTAAATCTGTTCCACAAACTGGCTCTGTTAAGCACATAGTTCCACTCCACTTACCTTCAACCATTTTGGGCAAATATTTATTTTTTATTTCTTCTTTTGCGTGATGATGAATACAATTATATGCACCTATACTTAATTCGCTATACAGTTTGAATGAAAGACTTGCCGATGACAACATTTCATCAAAAAAGCCACTCACAGTTTTAGGCATACCTTGACCACCATACTCAGGGTCACAAGAAAGAGATGTCCATCCATCCTCTATATATTTAGCATAAGCTTCTTTATAACCAGGAGGAGTTCTAACAACTCCATTTTCTAGAACAGTTGGATTTTCATCTCCAGATTTAGCCAAAGGTAAAATTATATTTTGATTAATTTTAGCGGCTTCATCTAGTATATTTTTGACTAATTCAGAATTAATTTCTTTATATTTTTCAATTTCGTTATAATTTTTATTATTTCTCAACTTATCGAAAAGAAACATCATATCTTCTACTGGGGCAGTATAAATTGGCATTTTATAAGCTTAGAATAATTGATTAATTATTGCAATTTTGAAATTATAGCATCGCCCATTTCAGATGTAGA
>Ga0208522_1002162_pt1 | contig 11945 bp, 6 predicted proteins | sample ETNtaG_25_FD_185763 | JGI IMG/M metagenome (GOLD analysis project Ga0208522, IMG submission 185763) | Marine microbial and viral communities from oxygen minimum zone, Eastern Pacific Ocean - ETNP201302SV86 (SPAdes) (version 2) | ecosystem: Environmental > Aquatic > Marine > Oceanic ... | reverse complement strand
GGGACGGAACGGTTTTTCTTGGGCGATCGCATTGGAGACGAGTATGAAAACGATGAGGTGTAGGGCGGCGACCCAACGGGAAAAGTTTAGTTTCATAAGGATGGATTTCCTCGGTTCAGTATTTCGGAAAGATGGCAGGTGTCGGGAAACGGTTCTCCGGGCTGTTTTCGAAAATGTATTCCTCCCGGGGAATTTGTGACTGCGGCTGTCTGGCGAAAACACTGAACCTGATTTGTCATGGTCATTCTAATTTATTTGGGGCGGACAATCCAGTTACCGGCGGCATCACGCGTTGTTTCGGCGGCAGTGCCGTTGAAGCTGGCGCTGACAGCGGTGGCTTTGGATTCGAGTTTCAACACGGACGGTTCGGCATCGACATCGATCTTGACGCCACCGTCAGCGGTTTGCGTAACAGCAAGCTTGCCCAAAGGGAAACCCTCGCAGGTCACGCGCCCGGCGGGACACTCCAGCGTCAGGGGGAGCGCAGCGTCGGCGTTGGGTTGGTAGGCGACCCAGGTGCGTGAAGGCGCACAGGAAAGCAGCCAGGCGGATTTGCCAGGCGTCGTGGTGAGCGTCGCGTCTTTCACGGCAAGCCGGCCGCTGTCGCTGACGGCAAACTCGGGCGACTGCAGAAACTGCGGCCACGGGTCGTCGCGACCGTTGATCTTGCGCGTGGCGTATTCTTCGGTGTAAGCGTGCCAGCGCATGTCGAGGCGGCGGTCGTCGCGCTCGTAGGCGATGTGGCGCGTGAAGCCGTCCGCTTCATCGGCGGTGACTTTGCCGGCGAGGATCTTGTCCTGAAACGCGGCGAACGAGCCGAACTCGGTCTTGTCGCCCATTTCCACCACGAACCCGCTGCGGGCCTTGATCCAGTCGGCGTCAGTGATGCCGGTGATGTTCTCGGTGGCGACGTTGTCCTGGTAGAGCACGACGTGACGGGTGCGTTTCTCCAACATCGTTTTGCCGCCGCGCAGGCGCGTGGCTTCGAGCGGACGGACGGCGGCATAGACGTCGCCGTCCTCGATGAACCACCAATCGCCCGGCGCCAGTTCGCGCGGCAGACTGCGGACCGGCTCGCGGTTGACGAAGAGGCCGTCGGTGCCGTCGGTCCAGCGGAACAGGAACATCGCGGCGCCGGCGCGCTGGACTTTGTCTTTGACGAATTTCGCCCGGTGCATGCCGGGTCTGCCGGCATACGTCAGCAGCAGCGTGTTGCGATCCTGCAAGGTGCCGACGCGACCGAACTCGACAAACTCGCGCATCCACGGCCCTCGGGGGCCTCCTTTGGCATCCGCCAACGGCTGGCCACCTTTTTCCTCGTAGTAGATGTCGCCTTTGTCCAGAAAGCTCATGCCATTGATGACATAGTGCGGGTAGAGGACGCAGAACCGCTCCGGGCTGCCGAGCGGCGCGCGCGGATTGCGGCTGTTGTTCCACCAGGCGGAGGCGTTGACCACGCACGTGTTGACCACCCACGACCAAGTCGTCGAACCGAGCGTGTAGCCGCGACCCTGGTAGTTGACGTATTTCCTCGTCAGGTTCTCAGCCGGCTGATCGATGCCTTCCAGTTTGAAATTGTTCCGATAAGGAGCTTTTTCGTTCGCCCCTGTGAGACGGCACTGCAACTCGTTTGGCAGCGACTTGTGCCACGCGAGGTCGTTCAAATACGACGGCAGATCGGGCATGAACGTCGCGGGCGGCGCCCCCGGGTAGTGGCGAAAGGCGCGCGAGTCCCAGCCGTCCCAGGGGAAGAAGTAGTTGATCCAGATGGGTTTCGTGAGGCCGGCCGCGAACAGGGAGCGCTCGTAGTCGCAGCCGAGCCATTCACTGGGCGCCGTGCGGCTGCCCGGGCCGGTGATCCGCTCGACGGCGGGCGACCAAGTGAGGAAACGGTTGATCCAAAGCCGCTCGCGAATCAGGCGTGCCATGCGGCGCAACTTTGGGTCGGGGATGTAGCGCGTGATATCTTCCCAACTCGCCGTGCCGCACCAATGGCTCTCCAGCAGGTTGAACTCACCCATGTCGCCCGTGCGGTTCATGTGGCCGAGTTCGGCCAGCAACGCCTGCTCACCGGCGGCGAGGACTTTCGGGTCGTCAATGAGTGCCGGCGCGAGCACCAGCGGCGTGAGATAACCGTGGACGTTCGCACCGTTGGCGCCGTTGATGTGCATCCAGGCGATGTAGCCAGCTTCCTTGCTGCCGAGATCAATCGCCTTCAACGTCTCGCGGATGATCGCGTGCGTTTCCGCCGTCAGCTTGTCGGGCGCACGCAGCGCCAGCAGAATCCAGGACGTCGGGATTCTGCTTTTCTTGTTCTTCTCCCGCCAAGCGCCTACGTCGGCGAGCACACCCCGGCACTGTTTCTGAATTTCCTCGTTAACCTTGGCAACTTGCTGCGCGTCGCCGGAAAGGAGCCGCTGGAGCTTTGAAAACTTCTTCGGTATGCCCCCGGGATTGCTTCGCCAGTTGATGCTCTGCCACATGAACGTCAGGGCCTCCTCGCCGCACACGGTGCGGCCTTGGAAGAAACTCTCGTCATAAGTCGCCGTCCGCCATGAGCGGACGTCAGGCAGAGATTTTGGCGGCTCATCCGCATGCACCGCAGCCATCGGTGCGAGCAGCAGGACGGTGAGTATGAGAATGGATCGTGTCATTGCGTCGGTCGTTTTTTTCATCAGTATTTCGGGAAGATCGCTGGAGTCGGGAAGCGGGCTTCGGGGCTGTTATGGAAAAGATATTCTTCTCTGGGTATCTGCATCTTGGGCCAACTATCCGGTCGTATGCGTACGACCCGTCCGGGGCGAATGGCTTCGATGACAAGATCGGTTTCGAAATGGACTTGTATGCCGCTGCTGCCGAGTGGAATTTTTCCACTCGTCTTCTTTACTCGAATTATTTTACCGCCCGAGGCCATGTGTCCGGGGCCATAGTGGCCTGCCGTGTGCTTTAGGGTGTTTTCCGCACCATTGATTTGTCCCCCGACATCCTTTTTGAAGTCGTCATAAAGAGCGGAGTCCATTCCTCCGAACAGGGTAGCCGTTACGGTAGCTCGACCGAACTTGCCATAAGTTACTTCTTCGACCCGGCCGGGCATCCAGCGACTACGGATAAAGGCATTGTGCTTCTCGGTCTGGAAATAGGCCGCGTGTTCAATGGATTTGTCGTCCAACCAGATATCCGAGATATGGAAGCGGGTGAAGGCCCCACTCAATCCATCACCGGGTGCTGGTTTCCAGGTGATGCCAAGCAAAACGGCTTGATCGTTGAGATCTTTTTTTTCATTAGCCGGCCATATTTTCTCATTGATCAGATCCGAGATTCGGATTGATTCGCGGCCACGCCAAATACGGGTGGCGGCATCGAAAGTCATTTTTTCCGGGTCGTAATTTTTCCCATCCTTTTTTTTGGGTTCACGCCTAGCTAGGATCGAACCCTTGTTGCCCTTGATCTCCACTTCCATGAGTTTCCAGATTAGTTCGTTTCGTCTGCAATGACTGGGCTCGTCCTCAAGTAGAAGGACGTGGTTCTCTGCCGGGAAAATGCCAGTGCCGCGATAATGGCCGGCATCCTTGTCTTTGTTGTTGATCGGCAATACCGGAACGCCGGAAATTTTGGGGTCAGGTGGTAGAAAACCGTGGGCATGCAAAACGGTTCCCAAGGGAACATCCCGCAGATCCGCCGGCGCATCGTGGTAGCGGACTATGCCATAAGGAAGAAGAGCGAATGGATGGGGGTCGTTCCTGTAGAACTTGCCTGAACCCTCAACGCGAAGGCTGCCACGGCGGTTGGCGTGGTCTACGAAGACGAGCTCGCCGCGGTAGGCGTGGGCTTTTTCAATAGGAGGGAACTGTCCTGGTTCGGGGCGGAAGGGTTTTTCATCGGCATAAGCGAACACAGTGAGCAGGGCCGCGCCGAGTGTCATCACGGCCAAACGCATGCCGGGTCGTATCCGAGTCATAACGAAATTATTTTATTGCTGTCGCCGAACTGATCGGTTTCCACGCCCATCTTTTGGGCCATGAGGAGAAGCAGATTACTCATGTGGGCGCCTGTGTTCGCTGGGCGGCTGCAGAGGCGATAGTGGTTGCCGGGCTTGTCGAGCGTGTAGCCGTTGAAATGACCCTGATTAAAATCAAGGTGACTGCCATGTTTCAAGCCGAGGTCTAAGCCGCCGGCAAGCACGAGCGGCAAGTTGGCGTTGCCGTGACTGTGGCCGTAGGACATGCCGCTGCCGAAGAGCGACATGGTCGAGCCGAGCAGCGACTTGCCGTTCAGATCCTTGGTTTCCGACAGCCGCGTGAGGAAGTAGCCAAACTGCTCAATGGCGAAGGTGTCGTAGTTGGTGAGCTTTTCCATGTAACCCGGATCACCACCGTGGTGGCTGAGTTGGTGGCGCGACTCGGTGATGCCGATCTCCGGAATGGCGATGGCCTGACCTTCGCCGCCGAGACTGAAGGTGACCACGCGCGTCACGTCCGTCTGGAAGGCGAGCACCATCAGGTCATAGACCGTGCGGAAATAGTCGCCTGCTTGGGTCTTGGCAATGTCGCGGTTGGTGCGTTTGCGGTCGGTCTCGGAAATCTTGGGCAATGGTGTGTCGAGCCAGGTATCGGCTCGTCGGGTGCGGATTTCCGCTTCGCGGACGGAGGTGAGGTATTGGTCGAGCCGACCCTTATCGGCGGTACTCATTTTCTGCGCCAGGGCGCGCACTTCGGCAAGGTTGTCATCGAGCACACTGGCTTTGCGCCGCAGTGCCTTTCTTTGGGCGGCGATGCCCCCCTTGGGTTCCTCGAAGAGGGACGCGAAAATCTGTTGACATCGGCTCCTTGCGGGAAGTTGAACGCCGTCGGCCGTCCAGGCGAGAGAGCCCTGCGTGATGGCAATCTCCATTGAAGGGTAACGGGTGTGTTGTCCGGTAACCTCGGCCATCTTCTGGTCCACCGAGATGGTGTTGCGGTGCGCCGCACCGATCTTGGCGCCGGTCAACCAGATATTGATGCAGTTGTGGTGATGTCCCAGACTTCCGGGATGGTGCAGACCGCTGATTGGCGTGATGGTGTTACGGAATTTCTCCAGCGGCTTGAGCGAGTGGGAAAACTGATAATCCTTGCCCGGCTTGGTGATCTGGTAGTTCAGCGAATGAACGCCGTTGGCGAGGTAAATAAAGGCACTGCGTCGCGGCGAGTTGATTTTCTCCTTGGCGTCAAGCGGGATCATGCATTCGAGCATCGGCAAAGCAATGCAGGTACCCATTGCGCGCAAGGCGTGGCGGCGGTCAATTAACCAGGATTGTGTTTGAATGTTACTCATGACTCTACTTGGGTTTTAGCGTTTATGTAATAGTTCGGAACTGGCTACGGCCCGGATAATATCCTTCAAACGGTACTGTCCTTTCTTCGCTTGTTCAACAATGGTTTGGACATCCTCGCGGTCATCGATCGTCAACACACGGCGCAGCGCGTAGGTGCAAAGGTGCTCGATGAAGGCCCGCGCGATCTTGTCTCGGTCCGCAAGCAGTAATTGTTTGAACTGGACCGAATCGGCAAACTCCCGGCCATCGGGCATGACACCGGAAGCATCAACCAACGGATTCTCTCCCACTCCCGTGGGAACCTGCTCGCGGATGCGCCACTGGCCGATGGCATCATACTGGTCGAATGCCAGCCCCAACGGATCAATCTTTCGGTGGCAGGCCGCGCAATTTGGGTCCTTGGCATGCGCTTCAATTCTCTGGCGGATGGTGATCTTGGTGCCCTTGGGGGGAACGGGCTCAATCGGGTCCACGTTGACTGGCGGGGTGGGTGGGGTCTTGCCTAAAATGGCCTCAATGACCCAGACCCCCCGGTTAACCGGCTTGTGGCGTGTGCCATCGGAGGTCAGACCGAGGATGCCTCCCATGGTCAGCAACCCTCCACGGTTGTCTTCGGGGCGCAGGGCAACCCGCCGGAAGCCCCCTTTTTCCGGTTCCGGCAATCCGTAGAAATCACAGAGCCGTGCGTTGGCCATCGTCCAGTCCGAATCAAGCAGGGTTTCGATGGGCAGGTTATTCGTTAGCAGCTCTCGAAAATATTCCACCGGCTCATTGCGCATGCTCGCCTCCAGCCAATCATCGTAAGTCGGGTAGAGTTTTTTGTCGGGCGGGAACATGCCCACACGGTGCAGTTGCAGCCATTGCCTTGAAAAATCGTCTATGAAACGGTTGATCCGGTCATCGGTCAACATCCGGTCCACTTGCTTCTTCAAGCCTTCGCCTTTCAGCGTGCCTGCCTTGGCCTCAGTGAAGAGGTCGCCGTCCGGCATCGAACTCCACAGAAAATACGAGAGCCGCGAAGCGAGTTCCTGACCCGTGAGGCGTTCGCGCGGCTTCGGATCGCCCTCGACCAGGTAGATGAAATTCCGGGAAGTCAATACGCGCAGCAGGGCGTTGCGATAAGCGACAGCTTCTTTTTCGCCGGACTCAAGATCCGCTTGGTAGGAGTCCAAATAATTGTTCAACTCCTCCAGCTTCACCGGCCGCCGCCAGGCGCGCTGGGCAAAGCGGTGCAGATGTTCGGTGACCAGCTCGGGCGAGGCGTCCTCGGGTGGCAGTACGTCATGGCGCCGGGATTTTTCCTCCGCGGTCACCAGCGGGCCTTCCCATTCCAGCCAGTCAAGAATCACCGTCGAGAAAATGCCGTTTCCCTTGTCATCGAACATCTGCGGTGCGTTGGGATTCAGGAGCAGAGTCTCACTGCTGTGCGTGAAGATATAAGCCCGGCTTGCAATTGCATTGCGAAAGGCCGCGCCGCCTCGCCGGTCCACCCCGTCAGTCGCCACTACGGCGAAGTGCAGTCCCACGGGCATTTCGAGGAAGATCTCAAATTCATATACCTGCGGTTTATCTTCCGGTGCTGTGATATCGAGTTCAATGAGGCCGTCCACGGTCTCCTCACTGGTCTTCTTGCCGATGCTCAGGTGGGCCGGTTGGCCGCCGGGCGGGCGGATGCCGCTGGCTTGCAGTCGCAGTTTGTAAAGACCGCTGTGTTCCGGGCCCGTCTTGCCGAACCAATTGGGGGATAGAGCCGGTTGAACGCGGCCCGGGAAATGGAGGTAGCGCAGCGGTCGCTTGATGCCGATCCGAGCCAGCGCCTCCTTTTGTTTCTCCCCGCCACCATATCTCAACTCCGCTGCCGTCTGGCGGATCTTTCGAGCCTCGACGGCTTTGGCTGGAAATGCGCGGTCGAGCACGATTTCAGCGGCCCGGTAATAGCGGTCCACGTGCGAAGGGGAAAGGGTGAGCTGCGAACCGATTCGTTCATAGCCGTGCCAAAGGGTGTCCTCGTTCAACTCGCCCGGTTTGGTTGGGTCATAGCGGACACCGAGCAGATCGTAGACAGTGTTTTGATACTCCTTTCGGCTCAGGCGGTAATGAGCCACCGGCGGCCGCTTCGCCATGCGGGCGGCTCGTCCCTCGCCAATCTTGGTGTCGAGCTGGGCAATGACGAATGCGATTTCATTCTCTGTTGGTTGGGGCTCCTTTTTGGGGGGCATTTCTCCCGCGTTTATTTGTTCCACAACCTCCGCCCAGAGGTGCCCGTCGATCCCCGCCTTGAAGTCCCGAGAAAGCTTGTCGATGCGCAGGTCGCCCTTTTCCTTTTTGGGCCCGTGGCAACTGATGCAATGCTTGGTGAGAAACGCCTCAAAGGGCTCGGCCGCTGAAAGTGCCGTTCCAGCAGCCAGCAAAAAGATGAAGGAGAAACGTGCCATTTTCAGTTGCACAACTTAGTAAATAAAAAATGCATAGCCAAGAAACATCTATGACCTCTCTTCTGTTCTTACCTGAACCTCTTCTTTGATTGGCAGTCCATCAACCATTTTTGGGTCGTGATTGTGCTCACATTTCTTCTAATCGGACGAAGGTTTTAACCTAACCCTTCATCTCCCAACGTAAAGAGGAAAGCCCCAGTCCAAATCACACAGGGAAAAGCAAGCTAGCCCTGAGCCAGGCTCTGTGGCAAAACATAACCCAGCCACGATTATGAAGACCCCTAAACCTTTGACCCGCCGGCGTTGGATTTCCACTGCCGGAACCCTCGCTGCGGGCGCAGCGGCTTTGCCCTGGAAAAAAGCCCATGCGATTGACTACACCAAACCCATCAAGGAAGCTGAAGGGCTCACGGCCTATGCCAATCACGGCAATCTTTTCATTCGCTGGAACAATCAGCCGCTGGTCAATTACCGCGCCCAGAAAGACCTGAAGTACCCTTATTTCCACCCGGTTAATGGCCCCCTTTCGGGTCTGCCGCTCACCGCTGAAACCGCCCTTCCCTACCCTCATCACCGCGGCATCTGGCTGGGGGTTCATCCACTCAATGGCGGGGATTACTGGTCTGATCAACCCCTTGAAACCGGCCAGATCCAATCGACCGGCCTCAAGTTGATCGAGGAAAAGTCCACGCCCACCTCCGCCAGCTTCACCGATCAGTGCGACTGGGTTTGGCCAAAGCATCCATCGCCCTTCAAGGATCAACGCACCTTCACCGTGAAAATGGTTCCGGAACAAAAACTCTGGACACTTGAGATGGATATCAAGCTGAAGGCGCTTGAAGATATCGTGATCAAGAAAGCCAAGCATTCCTTCCTGGCAATCCGCGTGGCCTCGGATATTTCCTGTCCCTATGGCGGAACGCTCATGAATTCTGAAGGCGGCACCGGGGCCAAGGGTACCTATGGCCAGGAGGCCAAATGGTGCGGCTACCACGGCAAACGCAAATTAAACCCGGACATCATTGAAGGCATCACCATGATGACCCACCCCAAGAATCCGTGGCGCCCGGTCTGGTTCACCCGCGAGTACGGCCACCTGTCCCCCAGCCCCTTCAATTTTCTGGATGAACCCTGGCAACTCAAGAAAGGCGCTGACTTACATCTGCGCTACCAGTTTGTGTTGCACGCCCAAAGCCCAAAGGAAGCAGGTGTCGACGCAATCTACGAGAATTGGGTCAAGTAATTTACGCCAGCCAGGCGCGGCGGGGCTTCAGTGTTAAGAGGGAGCGCAAATCAGCTGAGGCGCCTATTTTTCAAAGGCGACCTGCACTTCCAGAATGCCGACGCAGGCGTCCTCCTTGGGCGTCATGCGGATGCGGATGGCCTCGCACTTCAGCGGGGCGGCGGGATGAACAACGTTGTATTGATTGGCGCGGTGATCATAGCGGTCGGTGGTGTAGAGCTTGAAGGGTTCCCATTTTCCTCCCTGCAAAACCTCAAGCGACCATTCCTTGGGGAACATTACCTCCTGACGATCCTGCATCCAATAGACGCCCACACTGCGGACTTGTCTGGCGCGATGGAAACGGGCCTCGACCCACTGGGGCTTGCCCTTCTGCGGGCGACTGGTCCAGCGCGGAACCTTTTTGCCGCTGGAAAAGCGCGGCTCCTTGCCATCGCCAATGGCGCTCAACGTATCAAGTGGTGAAGTGTGGGAGGCCTTGATGTCTGCAAAGATACTTTCCTTGGGCAACGCATGCGGATCGTAAACGCTCAGCGCCTTGTCGCGCGGGAACCAGACAGTCATCGAGCCGGCCCCGCGATTGTTCCATGCGTAGTAGGGGGTAAGGATCAGCCTGGCATCCTGTGTGCCGCCGGTTTTGGTCACGGTCTTTGCCCGCAAGCTGACCTGGATAAAGGAACCTGAATCGATGGTGGTGGTCTTGGTCGTGGCGTCGGCCACTTTTGGGAGTTGATCAAAAAAGTAACGCTGGGTGACGCCGCCATTATCGATGCCTTCAGCACACAGAACGAAGGGGCCGCGGGTCAGGGCAATGCGGCCTGTGTTGGCCTTCACCGCTTCATGGCTTCTACTCACCCGCACCGGCATGGGCAGATTGAGAGCCACGCGATCGCCGGCCTTCCAGATTCGTTCGATGGAGACAAATCCCTTGGTAACCGGAGCCTCAACCGGCTGGCCATTGACACTGAGAGTGAAGGATTGGGTCGACGGATTGAGGTAGCTGTATAGTTTGCCGGGGATAAAGCGATCCCCCGTCCAGGTGGGGATCCGGAGGTAGAGCCGGAATTTGGCGGGCTTCTGCGGTTTGATCGAGAGCCGGATTTCGCCGTCATTGGGGTAGGCGGTCTTCTGTCCAATGGCAACCTGCACGCCGCCCATTTGCACGGTGGTCGTGCTTTCAGCAAAAAAGGTGACGTAGAAATTGGCGTCATCGTGGGCGTAGGTCATGCCCGGCACCTGCGGAATCACACGAGCCAGATTGGAGGGACAACACGCCGTGCCAAACCACGGAGCGCGTCCGGCGGTGCCGTGGTTGAAGGGATACTTGCCATCCGCCGCCAACGGGTTGACGTAAAAGAAACGGTTGCCCTCAAAATTCACGGCAGCCAGCACGTTGTTGAGCAGTGCCACCTCGGCCACATCAAGGTAGCGGGCGTCCTTGTGTAGCAGGAACATGCGGTAGTTGAAGAGGACATTACCAACCGCGGCGCAGGTTTCGTTGAACGCATGGTCATTGGGTAGTTCATAATTGGGGCCAAAACCTTCAATACCGTGCACAGCACCCAGCCCGCCGGTGATGTGCATCTTCTTGTCGGTGATATTTCCCCAGATACGGCCAAGCGCCCGGGCATAAGCTGGATTGGCGGTCAGCGTGCCGACATCGGCCATGCCCGCGTAAAGGTAGGTGGCGCGCACCGCATGGCCAACGGCCTCCTTCTGTTTCAGCACCGGCGCATGTTGCTGGGCGTAGGTTGGTGACATGACCCCCTCGCCATCAGGCACATAGGTGATGCCGCGGATTTCCAGGAACTTCCGCGCCATGTCGAGATAGAGCTGCTTGCCGGTGACGCGATAGAGCTTCACCAACGCCAGTTCCATCTCCTGATGACCTGGCGCCTGCCGGACCGGTTTGCCGCCGTTGTATTTCGAGTCGCCCTCGAAGAAGACCTTGTTGATGTGTTGCGCGCTTTTCTCGGCGACCTTGAGCAGCTTGTCCTTGCCCGTCGCGCGATAATAGGCAACGGCCGCCTCGTACAAATGACCGACATTGTAGAGCTCGTGACTGTGAACCACGAAGGTGTAAGGCGAGTCTCCCATCATGCTTTTGGCACGCCCCACGCCAGTGGTGTGTGAGGGATAAAGGTAACCGTTCTTTTCCTGGGCCCCGGCAATGACCCCGGCCAACTTATCAAGCTTGGCTTCCAGGTCCGGATCTTTCCGCAGCTGAAACAGATAAGCCGCCCCCTCCATGACCTTGTAGAGATCCGAATCAATAAACCGATGCGCGCGATGACCCACCACCTTTTTCCCGGCCAGATAATCGCGAGCCGTCTTGAGATGTTCGACACCGCGCTCGGTCCGCTCGAAGGCCCAGGGCACCAGCGTCTTGCGCTGGGTTTCCAGTCGCGGCCGCCAAAAGTCGCTGGTCATCTTGACCTGATTAAAGGGAACGGGCTTAAGCGGATAATCGGCGGCCACGCCAGGCATGGCTCCTATCATCAGGGTCAAGGCAAAACCACGCCGGTTGAATGACAAACAATGGTTCATAATGTACTGCTCATTTCTGCTGCGGTGCTGATGGATTATTTCACTCCCAGTGCCTGACGCAATACAGGCGCAAAGGCTTCGGCCTGACGCAGGAAACCCAAGTCATTGGGGTGGGAAGCATCAGTGGTTCCCTCAAAGTCATCTCCCAAAAGCGAATCGCCCTCCACGTAATAAAGGCGCTCCACCCCTGCAGTCTTTAGCTCTTTGTAGGCCTTTCGCAAAGCAGCGTGGTTATCATCGTGGAATTTTGATTTACCCGGAACCAACCAGGAATTGGGAAAGCGTCGGTCTTCCACCAGGACAATCGGAGTATTGGGCCTGGCCTTGCGCAACTGCTTCACAAGTGGCACGCAGCGTTCAGTCACCATCGCCCCGTTCATATTGGGCAAACAATCAATGACGTAGGCGG
>Ga0208522_1002161_pt1 | contig 11949 bp, 9 predicted proteins | sample ETNtaG_25_FD_185763 | JGI IMG/M metagenome (GOLD analysis project Ga0208522, IMG submission 185763) | Marine microbial and viral communities from oxygen minimum zone, Eastern Pacific Ocean - ETNP201302SV86 (SPAdes) (version 2) | ecosystem: Environmental > Aquatic > Marine > Oceanic ... | reverse complement strand
AGTTCCTTGAAAGGAATTCTCAGTACGGATGATTTTACTGCAACGGAAATTGATCCAACTAAAAGAGCGGAAAACCTTACATTGAAAGAGTGGGAATTGTTGACAAAACAGATTGTTTCTAGAGGCCATAAATAGCAATGATTAGTCTTTATGCTCCAGCCAAACTGACTCTTTCATTGGAGATTATGGGAATACGTGATGATGGTTACCACTTGATAGAAGCTGAAATGGTTTCGTTGGATTTAATGGATGAGTTGGAAGTTAGTGATGATAGAGGAAACGGAGGTATAGAGGTTTCCTTTGAGTATCTTGACCAGCCTTGGGGTTTCGACACTGAAAGTTCAGTACCAGATAATGAAAATAACCTTGTATCGAAAGCTTTAAATCTCCTAAACGTTAAAAAGTCAATTCATATACGCAAAAAGATCCCACCAGGGGCCGGGCTTGGAGGAGGGTCAGCAGACGCCGCTGCAGTTCTACGTTGGGGTGGGTTTAAAGATTTTGTAGCTGCATCGCGTCTAGGGGCGGATGTTCCATTTTGTTTGCAGGGTGGTAGGGCTATTGTTGCGGGAATAGGAGAAAAAATAACTCCAGTTGCTTATCTCGAACAGACATTTACTTTGTTGATACCACCATTTTCGTGTTCGACTGTAGAGGTTTATGATCATTGGGATCGCATAGGTGGACCACGAGGAGAAAATGGCAATGACTTGGAGCCTGCGGCACTGGATTTATATCCAGCATTACGAAAGTGGAGAGATCAACTTGGTGAAGCTACAGGAATTAGCCCGCGTTTAGCTGGTAGCGGAAGCACGTGGTTTGTCGAAGGTTCCTTTCCACAGAAAGGACATCATGTCGTTTCCACAATTACTACCCTCGAACAAAACTAGATGACTAGCGGCCCCTCATTCTTTGAGCTCTCGTCCTTTTGAGCATTTTTCTATGTTTTTTCTTGCGCATTCTTTTTCGGCGCTTTTTAATTAATGAACCCATGCCGACGATACGTTAACCGCCTTATCAACATTTCCCGACCTGCCCGCAAAAGACGACGCTACGGTAGTAGGTGTTGGCCGGTAGTTCAATCGGCAGAATGCCTGGTTTTGGACCAGGAGGTTGGAGGTTCGAGCCCTCCCCGGCCAGCCACATAAAGTAAGGCTTGACGATGGAAAACAAAAATTTTGATCTACCAGATATAAAAGAAATTCCTAATGGTGAAAAGGTGGCAGGTACTTTTTCAGAAAAAGAGATGCAAAGTCGTCTTGATTCCCTAAGAACAGTGATGAGTAATAATGGAATAGATTCTGTTCTTTTTACTTCAATTCACAACATTAATTATTACAGCGACTTCCTTTACTGTTCTTTCGGTCGACCGTATGGTCTTGTAGTCACAGCTGACAAAGCAACTACTATCTCGGCAAATATAGATGCTGGACAGCCCTACAGAAGAACTTATGGAGAAAATCTGGTTTACACAGACTGGGAACGAGACAACTACACGAAGGCTGTAATCGAGTTGGTTGGAAAATCTAATAAAATCGGCATTGAATTTGATCACGTGAACTTAAGTCTTTTAGAAAAACTGAAAAACTCACTGACAATAACTGAATTCATAGATATTTCTCAGGAATGCATGAAACTACGCATGATCAAGTCCGATGAAGAGATTGAACTGATTCGACATGGAGCTCGGATCGCAGATATAGGGGGCTTCGCGTGTGTAGAAGCCATTTCTGAAGGAGTGCCTGAATACGAAGTGGCTCTCCATTCAACTCAGGCAATGGTGCGCGAGATAGCTGAAACTTTTCCACATCTTGAATTGATGGACACTTGGACATGGTTTCAGTCAGGTATTAACACCGACGGCGCACACAACCCTGTTACCTCTCGTCAAATTGAAAAGGGAGACATACTAAGTTTGAATTGCTTCCCAATGATTTCCGGCTACTACACAGCCCTAGAAAGAACACTTTTCTACAAAGAGTTATCAGATGAAAATATTCACCTTTGGGAAATAAACTGCCAAGTTCACGACGCAGGGAAAGAACTTTTGAAACCAGGTGCCGTATGTGGTGATATAGCGAAACAGCTAAATGAAATATATTCAGAGCATGGTTTATTGAAATACAGAACTTTTGGTTATGGACATTCTTTTGGCGTCTTATCGCACTATTTTGGACGAGAAGCAGGTTTGGAGCTTCGAGAAGATATTGAAACGGTGCTTGAACCCAACATGGTAATTTCGATGGAGCCCATGATCACTATCCCTGAAGGTGAACCTGGGGCAGGGGGTTACAGAGAGCACGATATTTTACTCATCACAGAAGAAGGGAATGAGAACTTTACCGGGTTTCCTTATGGTCCAGAAAACAATGTCATCAGCAGTTAGCATTTTTCTACCATTGAACTATTAGGCCGTTAATCATGACAGATGCAAGTTCTATAAAAACAACAAAGGGACTTTTCAGAGTTCTTTTAGTGCTTCTAGTAATATCTTTCACAGCCATAGCAGTAGAAGCACAAGAAGTAACAACACCAGGTAAACCCGGGTTTTTAAACTCCACCGCCGACGAGAATAAAATACAACTCACCTGGGCTCATCCAGCTAGCAACGGCGGGTCGATGATCACAGATTGGGAAGTTGAATTAAATACTGCCTCTACGAGTGAAAGCTATGTTCTTTCAGGTTCTGGCACGGCAGTTACGATTGCAGGTCTGGTAAATGGTCAAGTCTATGAAATTCGAGTCAGAGCAAAAAATTCTGCAGGGTATGGTCTTTTTTCAGACTCAATTCAATCCACCCCATATAGCGATTTACTCTCACCACGCGAATTAAAGAGCGAGGTTGATGCACAGAACGTTAAATTAGAGTGGGAACCTCCCCTAGCAAATGGAACACCTGTGATTGGTTATCGGGTCGAGCAGTGGTATTACGATGCTATTCAATCCATTTTTACCGGACCCTCAAGTGTTGTTGAACTGGGAGTGGTAACGAGTTACACATTCACCGATTTGACTTTAGGTGCGGAGTATAAATTTAGAATTTATGGAATCAGCCCAACTGGGGTTGGGGATTTTTCAGAAGCGCAAGTAGCGATCGAAAATTCTCCAGACGAGACTACGACTACGACTACGACTACGACTACGACTACGACTACGACTACGACTACGACTACGACTACGACTACGACTACGACTACGACTACTGTGACTCCACCTGCACCTTGCACGACGACACCTAGTCAAACCCAAACAGAGACTGATGGCTTGTTAAATCATGAAAATCAAGAAACAAGTGCACCAATAGAAATAGATGTAAGAGTTCCCCTTAAACCAGTTTATGTCTGCTAAAAGTTATTTTAAGAAAGAATCCTTCCCGTCATGATCTATGCTCGTTATATACAAAGAATGGAAGGTAAGAGTTCAGCATGGAATTGGTAACAAACAAGAAGCTCTACTTGGTTTCAGGTAGAACTTACCAACCATTAGCGGAAAGCATTGCTTCAGAATTAGGTGTCAGTCTAGGCGAACCTAACCTCGCAGAATTTGCCAACGGTGAAGTCCATTGCAGATTTTCTGAATCGATACGAGGTTGTGACGTATTCATAGTGCAAACCCACAGTGGTTCTGAAGACTCTTCAATCAATGATTCTCTAATGGAACAATTAATTATGGTTGATGCAGCAAAACGAGCATCAGCGAAGAGAATCACCGTAGTGTGTCCCGCCTACGGCTACGGACGGCAAGACCGAAAAGCTTCAGGACGTGAACCCATTACCGCCAAACTTGTAGCCAATCTTTTCAAAGAAGCTGGTGCAAGTAGATTGGTTAGCGTAGACCTTCATTCGGGCCAAACACAAGGATTTTTTGATGGTCCGGTAGACCACCTGACAGCCATGCCGGTTTTAGTTGAAAGACTCTCTTCTTTAAATGGTGATTTAACTATCGTCTCACCAGATGCAGGAAGAGTGAAAGTAGCTGAACGTTATGCGATGACTTTAGGGGCGGAATTGGCGATAGTGCACAAAAGAAGAAGTCATAGTTCATTTAATACTGTTGAAGCACGGGAGGTAGTTGGAGACGTTGACGGTCGCGTTTGTATTCTCGTTGATGACATGATTGATACTGCTGGAACGATTTGTTCCGCTGCAGAACAATTAGCGGAAAGAGGAGCTTCACAAATTGTGGCAGCTGCTACGCATGGAGTTTTTTCAGGACCTGCATCCGAAAGGCTTTCCTCATCTCCAATAGAAAAAATCATTGTCACTGACACACTTCCGCTTCCGAAAAATATGCAAACTGATAAAGTCGAAGTGCTTTCGATAGCTCCCTTAATCGCAGAAGCTGTTCGGGCAGTATTTGAAGACACTTCTGTTTCAGAAATATTTGGTGGAAATAATTTAGTTTAAAAAACAAATGACTAGTTATAGCCGTTTGGGTTGTGAAATCAGTGGCTAGACTCGCCTGTCGGGTCGTAATACTTGAACTTGAGGAAAAATCTTATGGAAGAAATACTTCTAACCGCAAATACAACGAGAGAGATCGGGAGCAGTTCAAGTCGTCGTGTACGTAAAGACGGAGTTGTTCCAGGTGTTTTATACGGCCTGAATGAAGAATCTATATCTTTGTCTGTAGCTTGGCCTGATTTGAGGCGTGCATTAACTACAGATTCTGGAATCAATGCAATTATTCAATTAGAAGTAGATGGTAAAAAACAAATGACCATCGTTAAAGACATCCAACGTCATCCCGTTAAGCGTGACGTCCTACACGTTGATTTTCTTAGAATCGATCCAAATAAGAATGTTACTGTAGACATTCCATTAGTAATGATCGGTGAAGCACGTGAAGTGTCGGCAGCGGACGGAATGGTCGATCAGAATATGTTCTCGCTTACTGTTAGTGCTCCTCCAGATCGAATACCAACAGAGATCGAAGTCGATATTTCCGCCTTGACTGTTGGAGATGCAGTAAGAGTGGGGGATCTTAACTTGCCGGAGGGCGTCACCTCTGAAGGTGATCCTGAAGATCCGATAGCAGTAGGAATGATTACTCGTTCAACACTTGAGTCGATTGCTGCAGATGAAGCCGCTGAGCTTGCATCTCTCGAAGAAGGTGAAGAAGGAGTTGGCACTGACGGAAGTGAAGGTGGCGAGTCTGCTGGACAGGAAGGCGGTGCCAGTGATGAGTCTGAAGATGCCGCTGAAGACGGGTAGTAGGTATTTGCATGTCCCGATTAGTACGGGGCGAGCGTCTTTCATTAACACGCAGGGGTGAATCAGCAGAGTTGCTTGTAGTCGGGCTTGGAAATCCAGGATCGAAGTATGCCGGTACCCGACATAATGTTGGTCGAGAAGTTATAGATGAGTTAGTTAAACGCAAGAATTCAAGTTTAAAAGCGGGAAAAGAACAAGCACTTGTTTCCGAAATTAGACATAACGAAAAGTTAATAGTTTTTGCCATCCCGATGAATTTCATGAACGATTCAGGAATCTCAGTGGCAAAATTAATGAGACGTTACCGACTAAGCGAAGTAAAAAAACTGTTGATAGTTCATGACGAACTAGATTTAGAAGTCGGAGCTATCCGCCTAAAAGAAGGTGGAGGTTTAGCTGGGCACAATGGTTTACGATCCGTGAAACAGCATATAAAAAATCAAGATTTTTGTCGTATCAGGATTGGCATTGGAAAACCTTTTCCAAATCAAAAAGGTGCTCAGTATGTTCTTTCCAAGCCAGGAAAAAAGGAAAGCCAAGAACTATTATTGTCTGTGATTAATGCAGCAGACTCGGTAGAGAGCATTCTTGAAACAGATTTTGATAATGCAATGCAGATCTTCAATAAAAAAACTTAAAAACATATGAACCATGAGATTTATCAGACCCTGCCTGAACTTTTAAAAGAAGAACCGTCATTAGTTAAATCGTTAGGGCTTCCTAACGCTGAAATTTTCGTACCGGAATGTGCTCATGCAATTGTTTCAGCAACTATTTCACGTTCAAGCGAAAGAAAACCATTGGTGGTTGTGGCTCCTACGAATGTGGAAGCTGAAAAACTTTTTAATGATCTGAAAATGTTTCTCGGTTATGAAAAAGTAGATTTTTTCCCTTCATGGGAAACACTGCCCTTCGAGAGAATCAGCCCTGGGGTGGAGACAATGGGTAAAAGATTACGGGTCCTTCACAGATTACTTACTTGTGATGAAAGCCTAGAAGTAATTGTTACCTCAGCACGTGCTCTCGTGCAGAAGTTACCCAACAAAGAGAAAATATTACCTATTTATCTAAAGACAAGAGATTTGATAGATCAGAGGGAGCTTTTAGAGAAGCTGATTGCTTTTGGTTATAAAAGAGAATATCAAGTTGAGCATCGTGGCGAAGTGGCTGTAAGAGGTTCAATAATTGACATTTGGCCTTCGACAACTGATTCTCCTATCCGAGTAGATCTTTGGGGAGATGAGGTCGAAAGACTGTGTGAATTTGGCGTAGCAGATCAAAGAACAAAACACTCTGTAGACAAAGTCGAGATATTTCCCTGCAGGGAACTGGTTCTGAATTCTGAAATGATAGAGACAGCAGAATCGATGGTTGACCGACAGAACTGGGGTTCCACAGAATGGGAGCGACTCGCTAATGGCGAGTTATTCGATGGTATGGAATCGTTTATGCCATGGCTTCTGAAGGAAGACACAGTGTTGGCTGACATTCTTCCAAGGGACGGTTTGTTGTTGTTAATAGACAGAAACCGCCTTGATTCCAGAGTAAAAGATTTATTAGAAAAAGAAAAAAAACTAGCTGAATCATTAGCTAAAACATGGTCCTTTGAAGGTTCAGAACTTCCAGAACTTCATGTTTCTTTTGACAGGTCGATGAAATTTTGCAAAGCACCTATTTGGTTTATCGACTCCACTCGCAACGTCACAAATATTGTAGAAGTAAAAGCAAGTACGTGGGAATCGACTAAAACTTCTGACACATTTCATATGGATGTTTCCGGAAAAATAAATCGAATATCAAAGTTATTAGATGAGAACTATTTCGTTGTTGTAGCGGCAGACGGTGAGGGAAGTGCAAATCGATTAGAAGAAATTCTAAAAAAAGAAGGTTTAACAGTTTCAGTAAATAAGAAAAACCTCACTAATGGGTTTAGTGGAATTCACATCACAATCGGGTCTCTTGAACGAGGTTTTATTCTAGAAAATTCAAATTTTGCATTAATTACAGAAAATGAAATAACAGGTAGACGCAGAACACATAAACATATAAGGAAACGTGGAAAAGAAACAGTACGTATTTTTGAGGATTTTTCAATTGGCGATTATGTAGTTCACAAACATCATGGGATAGCTCGTTTTGCGGGTTTAGTGAGCCAAGAACTAGGTGGAGCAGAGAAGGATTATTTGTTACTGGAATACAAAGGTAGTGATCGTCTTTACCTGCCTACAGACCAAATTGAAGTGATAAGACCTTATAGCGCTGGTGATGTTCCTACTCTTTCAAGGATGGGCGGAATTGAATGGGAACGAACTAAATCTCGGGTGAGATCTGCTATTTCAGAAATAGCTTCCGACTTAGTAGAGCTATACAAAAAAAGAATCAATTCAGAAGGCCGCTCATTCGCAAAAGACTCACCATGGCAATCAGAACTAGAACAGGCATTTCCCTTCGAAGAAACCCCTGACCAATTAAGAGCCATAGAAGAAGTAAAGGTTGACATGGAAAGACCTTTCCCGATGGATCGTGTCATATGTGGAGATGTCGGATTTGGAAAAACAGAGGTTGCCCTTAGGGCAGCATTCAAAGCGGTTCAAGATGGCTGCCAAGTAGCGATTCTTGTGCCCACAACACTGTTAGCTCAGCAACATGGAGAAACCTTTAAAGAGCGCCTAGTTTCTTATCCGATCAGAGTGGAAGTTCTCAGTAGATTCCTAACACAAGCTCAGGTGCGAAAAGTTCTTTCAGGTTTAGAGGACGGGTCCGTGGACATAGTGATCGGAACGCACAGACTTCTTTCTCAGGATGTCTCCTTCAAAGATCTTGGTTTATTGATCGTTGATGAAGAGCAGAGGTTCGGGGTAAGTCATAAAGAGGCCATTAAAGCCATGAAAGCGCAAGTGGATATCTTGACTTTGACAGCCACTCCAATCCCTCGAACTCTAGAAATGTCATTAACGGGAATCAGGGACCTAAGTCTAATTGACACTCCTCCAGCAGATCGGCAACCAATACTTACTTTTGTTGGTGAATATAACGAAAGTGCAGTGGTGGAAGCGATACGACGAGAGTTATTGCGCGAGGGACAGGTTTTTTTCGTACATAACAGAGTCCACGATATTGAAGAGACAGCCGCAGGTATCAAACAGCTGATTCCTGATGCACGAGTAGCGGTCGCTCATGGACAGATGGATGAATCTTCTTTGGAGAAAGTGATTATAGATTTTTGGGAACGAAAATATGATGTATTGGTTTGCACTACGATTGTTGAATCTGGAATTGATATGCCGACCGTAAATACGTTGGTTGTAGATAGAGCGGATCTCTTAGGACTTGGTCAATTACATCAGTTACGCGGAAGGGTTGGTAGGTCAGGTCAGAGGGCTTACGCCTATTTATTTACGCCTATTGATCGATCACTCAGCGAGGAAGCCTTCGAACGGTTACGGACAATCGGTGAGACAACGGAACTGGGTTCTGGGTTTCGTTTAGCAATGAAAGACCTAGAGATAAGAGGCGCAGGAAACCTTTTAGGAACTGGGCAGAGTGGACATGTGGCTTCAGTAGGTTATGACCTTTACTGTCAAATGGTGAACGAGGCAGTGTCAGAAGCATCAGGAGTTCAAGAAGTTGCTGCAACTGAAATTAGAGTAGAAATGCCTGTAGACGCGTATTTGCCTGAGAGTTATGTGGCTCGTGGCGATTTAAGACTTGAAGCGTATAGGAAACTTGCTTCGGCGGGAGAAACTTCAGACCCTTCAAAAGTCGAAGAAGTAAGACAAGAATGGGAAGATAGGTACGGTCCGATCCCAGAAGAAGCAGAAAAACTTCTAGCAATAGGTCATTTGCGAACTCTCTGTGTTGAACGCGGCATAAAAGAAGTCACGGTCACCAAAAGAAAAAATTTGAGTTCAGGTTTTTTAGCTCGTTGTTCACCTGTTTTGCTACCGCTCAGCAAACAAACCCGTTTAGAAAGATTGCATCCTGAAGCTTATTTGAAAGAGAGCTCTGCAGAGTTGCAAATTCCTATACCAGAGAGGAATCCGGTTGGGGTATTAAGTGAGTACTTAAAAGATTTGGTTCCCGTTCCCACTTCAATCACGTAGCATCTTGGAGTGAGTTTAATAAGGACAGATTTACTTAGGAAAAGCGTAAAAGGCTTTATAACTGTATTTTTTGTGTGCCTTTTATTAAGTTGCGGTGGTTCCCAAGTTGACATTGAGGTTGGTGAAACACAAATTGATAGGGACTCCTTAATTAAATGGAATCAAGAACGCACCGGTGTAGTTGATCCTTCGATGTCACTTCTCATAGAAACGGCTAACGAGTGGATACAGAATCAGGCACTAGCTGATTTTTTGAATGAATACGGAGTTGTCATTGACGAAATGGATGTTGTGAAAGCACGGGATCAACTTCTAGCAGCAGGAATAACGGATTCAGATCCACGTCTCGGTATTTACAGTGAATGGCAAGCTATTCGTAATTTTGCTGCAGAGGGCAGTTCAGAAGTTGAAGCAGCTTACGAAGCTAACAAAGAACTCCTCGGGCATGAGCTTTGTACGAGCCACATTCTTACAAATACAAGGCAGGAAGCTTTAGAAGTGCTCGAACTTCTTGAATCAGGACAGAAATTTGAAGAGTTGGCTTTAACATTCTCGATTGACCCGGGTTCCGGTGCTAACGGCGGTTCCTTAGGGTGTGTGCCTTTAGGAGCCTTCGTTCCATCTTTCGAAAGGGCTGTACTCGGTGCTATTAAAGCTTCAAAAGAACTAGTAGGTCCCGTTGGCAGTCAGTTCGGATATCACGTGATACGAGTTGACAAAATTAATGCTGTGGAACCAATACCGTTTGAACAACAAGGTGAGAGACTATTTATGTCGATCATGCACCTTTCTTCTCTTACGAGAGAAGTTGACGTGGATAGTCGTTATGGCACGTGGGATTCTGTAATCGGACAGATAGAACCTGCATGAATTTGAAAAGGTTTTTGATTTGAAACCTTTACCTAAGGTGACAGTCATAGGTTTAGGTCCTGGGGAGCCATCTTTTTGTAGTGCAAAAAATCTTGAACTTATAGAAGAACACGAGTTCCGTTATGTGAGAACGACCAGACATCCATCCAGTTGTTTGCTAGGGCCTGATGTTGTTTCATTTGATCACATTTATGAGTCCTCAGATTATTTCGAAGAGGTTTACGTAACTATCGTTGAAGAATTGATAGCAGCTGCTAAAAAGAATAGAAATATACTCTACGCAGTTCCGGGTTCTCCATTTTTAGCTGAAAGAACAGTTCAGCTGTTAACTGAACAAACTGAGGTTGAGGTAGAAGTATTTCCGTGTCTTTCTTTTGTGGATTTAGCGTGGAGATGTTTAAAGATTGACCCCATGGAAAGCGGAGTGCGAATTGTTGATGCTCACAGATTTGCAACCGAAGCAGCTGGGGACAGAGGCCCACTACTAGTAACTCAAATAGACAGTAGAGAAATATTAGCGGACATAGTTGCGGCAGTTGACTCTCCGCCGATGCAACCAGTAACTGTATTGCAACGTTTAGGCCTAGAGGATGAGAAGATGCAGGAACTTCAATGGGAAGATTTAATTGAAAAAGTTGAACCGGATCATTTAACTTCGTGTTTCATTCCGCATCTGGAATCGCCGATTGCATCTGAATTGCAAAAATTTGTCGACTTAGTAGCAGTATTAAGAATCCAATGCCCTTGGGACTCTGAACAAACCCATTCTTCACTCACTTCACATTTACTAGAAGAGACTTATGAGGTTCTGGAAGCTATTGAGAATTTTAATGAAGAGACAGGGGAAGGTTCTGAAGATTTAGAAGAAGAGCTTGGTGATTTATTATTTCAGATTGTATTCCACTCGCGTATAGCGGCAGACGATGCCCGTTTCGATTTGGCTGATGTAACGAAAGGAATACATGAAAAGCTCCGCAGGAGACATCCCAGAATATTTACATCTGAACAAGGGTCACCTTTGAGGGATGATCCGGATTCTGCTCATAAAAGATGGGAAGAACTTAAAAAAGAGGAAAAGAAACGATCTTCAGTTTTGGATGGAATTCCAGATACTCTTCCAGCGCTTGCTTATGCACAGAAAGTATTTGAAAAATCAAAAACATTAGATCTTCTCGACGAAAAAATTTACAACGAGAGACCTCTTCCTGAAACTGACGAAGAGCTTGGAAATATTCTTTTAGACCTTGTTTTTTGGGCTGCAAAAAATAACTTTGAAGCCGAGCGAGCTTTACGAATAGCTAATTCTAGGTTCGTTGCTTTTATCAAAAACATTGAGACACTTGCTGAGACTAGAGATGTGGATTTATTTTCTGCAGATAGTCACACTAAGAAAGAATTAAAAGCAGAGATCAGAAACCGCGATTTCACTGACTAACGACTATTTGTATCTCAACTTTTTTCTTATCCGTCCTATTTGGGTAGCTCTGAAGAGGTAGTTTGGTAATAGGCGGAGCTCAATAGCAGTATTACTTAAGGGGTGACTGTGAGCAGAATTAAATTTGTTTCCGGAAGACAGGTAATAGATTCTCGTGGAAACCCAACTGTCGAGGTGGAAGTTTTACTTCACAGTGGGGCTACTGGACGGGCAATGGTTCCGAGTGGTGCTTCCACAGGTCAGTTCGAAGCGGTGGAGCTGAGAGATGGAGGAGAAATCTGGTCAGGAAAAGGTGTAAAGAAGGCTATAAGTCATGTAAATAATGAAA
>Ga0208522_1002160_pt1 | contig 11958 bp, 9 predicted proteins | sample ETNtaG_25_FD_185763 | JGI IMG/M metagenome (GOLD analysis project Ga0208522, IMG submission 185763) | Marine microbial and viral communities from oxygen minimum zone, Eastern Pacific Ocean - ETNP201302SV86 (SPAdes) (version 2) | ecosystem: Environmental > Aquatic > Marine > Oceanic ... | reverse complement strand
ATTGAACCGCGTGGTGTTGTGAATACAGGTAACGCGGAGGGCGACCTAACCGCCTCAAATGATGTCTGGATATGACGTGAATCAAAGGGTAAGCGGGGGATTATTAGCATTATAGCCGGTATTGAGATATTATTCCTCATTTGATAAATTCGCATTTATTTCTTGAAGAATATCTCTAATCTCAACTAGAACATCACTGGAGACCGCTGGAGATGTAGACTGTTGAGGGATGGGACTCATTGAGTCTCTTTGCTGGAGAACGAGGTCGCGGAACGCATCGGAGTTTTTCACCCCAGTAAGGATAAATGGTGCAGCGCCAGCCGTCTCAAACTGCATTCTGACAACTCCGAATGCGGTCAAAATTGGGCCCTCGTGAATCGATACATCCGTGAGTTTGTCCAAGGGAATATTCTGCTGCTTCTTGAACAACCATCCCATGCGCATGTTGATCGAGCGGTCTGTAAGAGCCCCACTCATGTGCTCATACTGCTTCTTATGAACAAACCACCCAAACAGAATCCAGATTGGCATTAGTATAACTCCAACCATTGTTATGAGAAGGCCAAAATTCGCCATTATCCACCAGTAAGTAATAATTTTTCTATCAAACTCTACGGCCATGATGTGGCCGCTATCTGCGTAACCCACGCTCTCTTGCATGAGGTTTTGTATATGTTCAAACTATTGAATTATCCGACTTAAACATCTGTTAGCATTAATGAAAATCTAAGAATGTGCGCCGCCAAGTCTTTTTTCATGAAATTCATCCAATGGAGTCAAGTCAAGCGGGCTAGCATCGAGTAGAATCGCTCCTGGAAGTTGTAGTGATTCAGTGAAGCCATGACGGTAAACAATCGCGCCTTGACCATATTCGTTGACATATCGGTCAACTTGCTTCTGAGTCTTTTTTCGGGGGAACTTTAGGTCGGCGCCAAAGAAGTGTTTGGCATCGATCCAAGCACAAGGAACTCCATTGATTCTAACATCATCCAACAATAGTAGGTCAGGGGTAACTACAGCACGACCCTCTTCCTTCTTCTGTTCTTGCAATAATTCCTCTTGCCTACGGAATCTAATGTCCAAGGACTCAAAATGAGCGCACAGAATATCCTCGAATACCTCTGCCGCAGACTGCGTTTCGCTCTGATTAACCGAACTTACTTTGTCCGCTTCCTCAGATTTTGCAAACTCCTCACGGTCACGTTTATTCAGCCTTCTTGGATCCTTTAGAGTCTCTTTGATTCGATTCTTTGACCAGCCCCTTCCAGTCAGAATAGCGCGGAAAGTATTGACAGGGGGTGCATCAAAGCGCTGAGCTAAGGTTAGAACTCCTTCGCCCGCATCGTATCGACGCCTGAGTTGGTTGGCGTTTCGCATTAAGCGACCGTGAGAATGAACGCTTTTCTCCTGATTCAAAGCACCTCTAAGTGACAATGCCTGTTCGATGGAAATTGGGAAATTATTGATTTGTCCACGTATCTCATCAACACGCTCTTCAGGAAGGAAGCCGAATTCGCCGCGCTGGCAAACTATCTCGCCTACCTTTTTCTGAATGGGCTTGGGTACTGCATTAGTTATCCAACGTAGAGTCTTCTCTATTGGAGGGGGGTCGATATCCTCGGGGATTCCCCTTGGAAGTGGAGTTTGTTTGAATCTAGCAAGCGCACGCTCAACCGCTTCTGGGTCACCCGTCGATGACGATTTCATCACTGGACCATTCTTTGATTTGGTTCGGCGGCGTCGACGATTGCGGCCGCCAGAGCCTTCCTTCTTCTCGCTCAACGGGCCACGCCAACCGCCACCCGCCCATGAACCCTCGTAGGTCAAACTGTTCTAGTTCGGTTGCGAGAATAGACATCATAGAGCCAATCTCGGAGTGGATAAGGTACAATCCAAATGGTGGAGAAAAGCATCCAAGGAAATCGAAGACGATAGAGAATTCTTATTATTGCTGCAGATCTAACAAACCAATTCCCTTTTTCGTCGATAAAAACTACTGAATCAATTCCACGGAGTTCCTCTGGCATTTCGCGCATCAAAACTTCACCTTCTTCAGTTTCCTGTGCTATAATTAGGAATCTATTTTTTGAATCTCGTTTCTTAATGAAACGAGCCCAGCGCGTACATACTGAGCAGAATCCATCTATGAGAACAGTATACTGCTCAGACATTGGCAGACCTCAGACAAATGCTATGCCTGGCTCCAAGGGGAATGCCACTCGGGCCTTTCCTGCCACATCTTCGCCTTCACCAACAGAGTAGGAAATTACTGAATCGACACCGAGAACACTAGCGATGAAGGCTGCATTCTCATTGATTACCGCTGCCTCATCAAGCTGACTCACGACTAGGGTTTTTTGTCCCTCAGACCAAGTGTGAATTCGGCCTCTCTTCTTTTTGGATCCAACGGTTAGAGCCATCCAAGTTTGGAATATCTCACCGCGGAGGGTTTCATTTTCGAAAATTGGGAGACTTTGCAAATGTGCTTGCCCTTGGCTTTTGAAATCAAAGTCTGAAGCAGCCAGTTGTACTGCATCACGGGCTAAATCGGACTTCCAGTTGGATGCTGTTTGGACTACCATCTTGGTTATCGGAGCATCTGAGTGTTTTTCGGCCAAACCTCGTAGATTGCGTGCCGAATGAATTAGGTCGCGCAAATACTCCTCACGCGCTAATACCTCGGAATAATCTGAATCTGCTTTCATATCAGAAAGTGTGTGACTGGCAAGCATGCCCTCGCCACCTAATGATGACCAGAATTCCTCTGCAATGTGAGGGGTTGCAGGGGCAAGCATCTCGGCCCAACTAGAAAGATATTGACGAGCAGTTGGGCCATCTGAACCACCTCTTCGCCTATACCAATGCCAGTCGGATAACATCTCAAAGTGACTGGTCATTACGCCTTCGCGAAGACTGACATTACCCATTGCTTCAAGCCACTTTGAGCGACTAATTTGTAGTCGAGCCAAAAGCCAATCATCCATCTTTCCGGGAGATGTTCCCAAACTAGAACCTGATTCGAATGCCTCGATTATCTGGTGCATTTGGCGATAATTGGCCTCAAGAGCACTATCTGACCAATCCATTCCAGCCTCTGGATTTGCGCCAAAGAGAATGAAGAGGCGGACTGTATCTGCTCCGAATTTTGTTACCATCTCACCCGGGCTGACTGTGTTTCCAAGCGACTTGCCCATCTTCACAGAACGTGTACTGAGTTTTTGGCTACAATTAGGGCAATCGCCACCAAACTTGTCAACATGATATTCGGCATTACAATCAACACAGAAAGGTGCTGGAGCATTCAGCATTCCTTGACAAACCAAGCGCCCGAATGGCTCACCTGTGTTATTCATTCCAAGATCACGCGTGGCCTTTGTGAAGAAGCGGGCGTAGAGAAGGTGCATGACCGCGTGCTCAATACCGCCAATGTAGAGATCAACTCCTCCATCCATCCAATAATTGACCGTGTCTGTGTCAAATGGAGCAGTCTTATTTGTTGAATCTGCGAATCTCATGAAATACCAAGACGAATCATAGAAGGTATCCATTGTATCCGTTTCTCGACGTGCCGAACCGCCGCATTGCGAGCAAGTTGCATTAAGGAATTCATCGTTAGATGCAAGAGGATTACCACTCTCATCCCAACTAAAATTAACATCGAGGGGGAGTTCAATCGGAAGATCGCCAGTAGCAACAGGTACGACCCCACAATCATCACAGTGGAGCATAGGAATTGGAGTTCCCCAGAATCTCTGACGACTCAATAACCAATCTTTGAGGCGATATTGAACTGTGCCGTGTCCAGAACCTTCGGCCTCAAGAGCAGAAATAACAGCAGCCTTTGCTTCGTTTCCAAATAGGCCGTTGAAATCTTCACGGCTGGAATTAACCATCCAGCCTAAACCATCGAAAACAGGATTCTCCTCAACCCCTTCACCACCCTGTTTTCGAGAAAGAACGGGCTTTACGGGAATTCCGTACTTCTTGGCAAAATCATAGTCGCGTTGATCATGTCCTGGTACTGCCATCACAGCTCCTGTTCCATAGCTTGCAACAACGAAGTTTCCAACATAGATGGGAACTTCTTCACCATTTAGTGGATTAACAGCAAAGCGCCCCAAAGGTACTCCTTTCTTTTCCTTCAACATGTTGATTCGCTCGAACTCTGACATTCGAGCGCACTCATCACGCAATTCGCGCCATGCAGGCTCATATTCAGTTCCTGAAACTAATTCTTCACACAATGGATGTTCAGGCGAAAGAGTGACGAAAGTGACTCCGAAAATTGTGTCGGGGCGAGTTGTGAAGGCTCCAATTACTGAATCTGAACCTACTATTGGAAAATCAATGTGTGCACCGTGAGAACGACCTATCCAATTGCGCTGCATTGCCTTGACATTTTCAGGGAATTCGATGTTCTCCAATTCATCCAACAATTCATCGGCATACTCAGTCATTCGCAAGAACCACTGAGCCATGTCCTTCTGCACGACTTCAAGTCCACAGCGCCAGCAGCGGTTATTCTTGACTTGCTCATTTGCGAGAACTGTATCACAATCATTGCACCAATTGACTGGAGCATGACGCCTCTCAACTAGGCCAGCCTCGTAAAATTTCAGGAACATTTCTTGATTCCAATGATAATATTCCGGAGTAGACGTTGCAAACACCCTACGCCAATCATATGAGTAACCCATACGTTCCTGATCGGTCTTAATCACCGCAATATTGCGCTCAGTAACTGAATGAGGATGCCCGCCCTCTTTCTTCGCTGCATTTTCAGCGGGCATGCCAAATGAATCGTAACCCATCGGATAGAGGACATTTTTACCCATTAATCGCTGGAATCTTGCCATCGCATCCCCTATTGAGTAATTGCGAACATGACCCATGTGCATATTTCCCGAAGGATATGGAAACATCTCTAGACAGTAGAACTTAGGCTTGCTTGAATCGACTTCGGCATCGAAGACTCTTGCCTCACGCCAGCGTGCCTGCCAGCGTTCTTCAATTTCCGCAGAATCGTATGCCATTATTTCACATCCCAATCAAAAAGGAAGCCATCAGGCTCCCAAACTAAGCAGTAGGCCATGCGAGAGGCCCACCACCGGGGAATGAGAAGAGGGCATTCGTGCCACGTTGCTCCGTCGAGCCTTTCCAATTTGAACGCTGCCCTGCTGAAGTTGCTTTAATCCACAATCTGATTGCTGAATACATAGCACTTTGATGAATAGATGAGTCGGAGCAAATATGCTGGGTAATGGCGAGTTCGATGTTCGCGTCGGCGAAGACGGAATCGAAGTCTGGGTCACTCAAATGGGTTCGATGATGAATATGAATACCGCTTGGATTGACCGTGCCTCCGGCACGGTTGCAATTGTAGACCCATTTGATTCGGAACTCTGGGTCGAAGCCTTGGCTAACGAAGGACTGCGTCCCACACATTTACTCTATACACACACACATAGAGATCACACAGCTGGTTTTCCAAGTATGCTTAGATTGGTACCTGATGTAGAGGTGTGGGGGCATCACGAAGCTATACATCAATCGTTTTTGGGACGATTTGTTTTTGGAAATATCTCACTAACTCATGAATGGACTCACGAGGCAAATTCAACCATAGAATGGTCTGCTGGAGGAATCACTCTCTCAATTACTCATTCACCCGGTCATGCTCCCGGTCATTGTACAATCCACGGTCACGGAGTTTACCATGCAGGAGATTTGTTGTTCACCGCATCATCTGGTCGTGTTGATTTGCCTGGATCTGACCCCGCGGCACAATGGAAATCGATTCTTTTTGCTCGAGATTTGCTACGTACTTTGCCTTCTGATTGGCGATTGATTCCAGGGCATCGATACGATTGGATCGATGGTTCGACACCTGATTGGGTCAGTCTGAGCGAGGTTTTGGCACACAATTATGCCTTGAATGCAAGAGAGTTGGATTCCATCTAGATTCTACTTTCCCGTTTATTGCCGGACCATTTACAAAACCAATCCATTCGTAAATTCTCTTTGTTTACGATAGGTAAGAGATAAAACGAGAATGTTGGACGGAGCACCGCTCCCATAGGGAGCGTGGTGTGTTTATGGCTTCCAAACCTCGATTCCCGGGAATACCAACCACTGCGGATGGTGCAACAAACGTGGTTTGGGTTGAGACTCATATCACAGAAGGTTCCTGTGCATATCCAATTACTTCCTCAACCCCTATGGGAGTTGGGTATGGTGCTGCTGTTGCTAATGGTGCTACGAACCTCTGGGGAACCACTCTAATTTTCCTTGAGCCTGAAAGTGAGCACTCGAGTGCATCCGCTGCAGAAGGCTATGCGCTCGCTGGAGGTAGAGTGACCAATTTTACTTCAGGTCAAGGATTGATTCTGATGAAGGAAGTTCTCTACGTCATCAGTGGAAAGAGACTTCCAATTGTTTTCCATATTGGGGCCCGAGCTCTAACAAGCCAATCACTGAATGTACATGCTGGACATGACGATGTGATGGGAGTAGCGGATGTTGGATGGGGAATGATATTCGCTCGAAATGCTACAGAAGCGGGGGACTTAGCCCTTATTGCACGCCGGGCTGCTGAGAATTCAGACACTCCTTTCTTTAGTGTTCAAGATGGTTTCTTGACAACTCACACAATTGAGAATATTCTCCAGTGTGAGCCTAAATTGATGAAGGAATTTGCTGGTGACCCTGCAGATAAATTACGCAATATGATGGACCCATTCAATCCAATTATGTCGGGAATTGTGCAAAACCAAGATTCGTACATGAAAGGTAAAATCGCTCAACGCCACTTCATTGAAACTGTAAAACCAGCCCTTATCGAATCTATGAAAACGTTCTCTGAATTGACCGGCAGGAACTATACTCTAGTCGATCGTTATCAGATGGATGATGCTGAATACGCCATTATCGGAATTGGTTCCATGTTTGAAACAACAACAACCGTTGTTGACCAACTTCGTGCAGCCGGACAAAAGGTCGGCTGCGTACATATCACCTGCTTCCGGCCATTCCCAGGGCCGGAAATTGTTGAAGCAATTGGAAACTGTAAATCTGTTGCTGTTCTTGAGAGGATGGATGACCCTCTAAGTCAATCAAATCCTCTGACTATGGAAATCAAGGCCGCTCTGGCTGACGCCATGCAAGGTGTTGAGGGATATCCGAGTATTTCTGCAATGCCAATCGTTCACTCGGGTTCCTATGGCCTTGGAAGCCGGGATGTCACAAGCGGTGACTTATCTGCTGTTTACGGGCTAATGGCAAGTGGTGCAAAGCCCTCTTACTTCTCTCTAGGAATCAAGCATGAGACTGCCCTTGCTCCAAGTGCTGGATTAGATGGTAGACCAGCTGGTGCATTCTCAATGCGCGGCCACAGCGTTGGAGGATTTGGTAGTGTTACAACGAACAAAGTCATCGCAACGATATCTGAAGACTTGTTTGGTAAGACTGTTCAAGCATATCCAAAATATGGAAGTGAGAAGAAGGGATTGCCGACTAATTTCTACCTGACAATTGCAGATGAGAGAATCAGAATTCATCATGAATTGGACATTCTCGATTTCATCGCGGTTCAAGATATCAATGCCTTCGACACCGGCAATCCACTCTCGGGACTAAGTGATGGAGGAACGATTTTCATTCAAACGAAGGCCGGCAGTCTTGCAGAATTGATGGGAATTCTGCCTCAAAGTGCGATTGACGAAATCACCTCGAAAAACATCCGTGTTTTGTATCTCGACACAGCGGCTATCGCTCGCGAAGTTGCAACCTCGCAGGACCTCGTTGTTAGAATGCAAGGAATTGTCCTACTCGGAATTTTCCTGCGTAGCACACCTTACGCACAAGGTATGGATGAGAGCGCGCTTTACTCTGCTATAGAGAAGAGTCTGCGCAAGTATTTCGGCAAACGGGGCGAGAAGGTTGTGCAAGAGAATCTGACTTGTGTTCGACGTGGATTTGAAGAAGTCAACATTTGCGAATCTAGCGAGTTGGGGGTGAATGCATGACACTTAACGACCCTGATCCAGCAAGGAAGCAGACTGCTCATGACAAATCCTTCTTTGACCTCGATGATTTTGAACAGAGAATCATTACGTCTTACAATCAAGGACATGCACCTAGTAGTCTTCCAGCAGATACGGTTCACGCTCGCTCACTAATTGGCCCCGCATCTGGAAAACATCGAGATTTCTCTTACATCGCCACTGAGATTCCTGAATTTATCGCTGACAATTGTGTAGGTTGCATGGATTGTGTGACAATGTGTCCGGACACTGCAATTCTAGGCAAGGTCGTCGCTGATGAACAATTACAGGAAGCACTGCTCGGTTTGGATGGTGAAGATGCTACTGAAATGGAAGGTATGTGGCCTAAAGTCAACAAGTATTGGAAAAATCGTGAGAAGAAGGGAGACCTACCTGGTCGATTTGGAATCTTCATCGACCCTAGCAAGTGCAAAGGCTGTGCTGAGTGTGTTGATGTATGTGGCTCTAAGAATGCCCTTGCTATGGTATCGAAAGAAAAGAAAGGAACAGAACAACACAGCAAGGACTGGGATTTCTACACAAGTCTTGGTGATACAGAAGACCAATTTATCAATGAAAGATCTGTAATGGATATCATGCTCAAAGATAAGTCACTTCTCTATGTAGGAGGGGCTGGATCTTGTGCAGGATGTGGCGAAGCGACCGCTTTGAGAATGATGGCTGCTGCAACCGGTTACGATTACGGTGCGGAGAACTTTGGAATTGTCAATTCAACCGGTTGCTCAACAGTATACGGTTCGACATACCCGTACAATCCATGGGCTGTTCCTTGGACCAACTCACTATTCGAGAATGGGCCAACTGATGCGATGGGCGTTCGAGCACGCTGGGATCAAATCGGATGGGAAGAAAAGAAACTCTGGGTAATCGGAGGAGATGGAGCCCTCTACGATATCGGATTTGGAGCATTATCTCGAATGCTAGCTAGTGGGATGAACATCAAGGTGCTCGTTCTTGACACCCAAGTCTACTCAAACACAGGAGGGCAGACTTCGACTGCAACCTTCACTGGACAGAATTCAAAGATGCAGCCTCATGGTACTGCGATTCCGGGTAAGCAAGAGCTCCGCAAGGAGCTCGGTGCAATCGCAGCCATGCATCCTAATACCTACGTTGCCCAAACTGTCACCAGCCTTCCAAATCACTTCTATCGAGCCGTTCGAGAAGCAAATGAGTTCCCAGGTCCTGCTGTAGTTAGCGTCTATACAACCTGCCAACCTGAGCACGGAGTTGCCGACAACGCCAGTTACGAACGTAGCAACATGGCATTGAAGACACGAACCTGGCCCATTTTCATCTATGACCCAAGAAAGGGTCCACGCTTCAAGGATAGTTGGGATTTGCGTGGCAATCCAAGTCCGAACAAGGATTGGCATCGTGTCCGTGATGAGAATGGTGAATTCCAAGAATTGAAATTCAGAGACTTTGCTATAGGTGAAGGGAGGTTCTCAAAGCAATTTGGTAAAGATGGTTCACCCTCTGAAACAATTTTGATAGGAGAGGGTGACCGACTTGCTTTCTGGAACAGATTACAGGACATGGCAGGAATAGAACGGGTTATCGAAGAATAATCCTGATCAATTTCTATCTGAAATAGGAATGGTATAACACTGGTGAGTAGTTCTAGTCCCAGATACAGTAATTGAAGAGTCGCCGGTTACGCAACGGCTTCCCTTCCATTTTCTCACGGTGCGATTAACAGTCTTGAGCCCCGCTGTGTTCAGTGGGTCAACCTTCAACTCCACCACCACTATTCCGGACTGAGACATCCAATCAAGAACTGCATCAATAGCCTTCTGTGCATGGCCTCGACGTTGTTCGGAACTTCTAATCCAATAACCGAGATTCCAATCTGCCTCTGCTGATCGTGTGACTTTGTCGAAACCAATTAGCCCGATTAACGAATCATCCCATGGCCTAATAATCGCCCAATGGTGAAGATATCCTGTACGTCCCATTTTCTCTGTTTCTTCAAGAAAATCGATTATCTGAGGCTCCATCGGCATATCTGGAATTATCCACGGCATAGCCCGACTTACCTCTGGCCAAGTCTCCATAAATGCCTCAACTAGAGCATTGCAGTGAATGACCTGAGCCGGTCGAAGAACCATGCTTTCATCGACGCGAATCGTTGTCGTGGCTCGACGCTGCACATATCTTCGGATTATGCTCTAGTGAATGAGGGCTACGGATTCAGGATTTAGGGGCGTAGTTTAGCTTTGGCCTGTAGTACATCCGGATCCTCAGGGTGTGAATCAATTGCTGTAGCAATCATATTGTCTACGGCTGAGACGCGTCCAATGCGCTGTAGAAGAGCACCTATTGGATAGAGTAATTTTGTACGGTTGCCTAGATGAGGACCCACTTCATCTAGAATTACAGTCACTTGAGCGATATTCTTACTTTTGGCCTCGGACATTGCTTCTCTGACCTTATTCACAACTTCACTATTTGGCCATTCTTCTTGTTGAGGCCATGGCCAAAATCCATTACTCTCAGGGATATCTAGAGATGTGTTGGCTTCTTCAATATGTGGAAGTGTAGGTGATTTAGGAATCTTCGGAATCACAGGTGGTGATGGTTTGTCAAAGGCTTGGTCAAGAGGATCTACTGGACGAGCAGCGACTGGCGGAGGGGGAGGCATTCCTAATGATGTGGCAGGAACCACTGGAGGTGGAGGTGGCATCTCTACTTCCAATTCTGGTTTCGTATCTACCACTTCTGTATCTGCATCTTCGCCGGTAATTATCCTATCAGCCAATTCTGCCTTCGTCCCTAATGTAGAGAGGCCGGCATCCTTTGCTAGGGAAATGAGTTGATCCTTCTTCAAAGACAAGAGTGAGGCCTTTGTCGACTCTTCTTGTTTAACCTCGACTTCTGGTTCGATATCTGGCTCTTCATCGGATTCTTGTTGTTCTTCCAACTCAGGCTCTGACTCGGTAGGCATGGGTTCAGGTAAATTTCCATTCGTATCTGGAACTTCGTCAGCAGCGACGATTTCAACTTCTTCGGATCCAACTGAGGTCGGTTCAACAAGTGTCAATTTCTGTTTCGGTATTTCCTCAAGTGGTTCTAATTCGGACTTGGGGACTTCAAATTTAGTTACAAATTCGGGTGCATCGGCCGCAGAAAGGACATAGTCTTCTTCATCTTCTTCATCGAGGTTTTCGGGATGACTTACTGTCATAGAAAAAGATGGATTTTCACTCAATTCTATGCCTTCATCAGAACCATATTGTTCGACATCGATGGTTACGTCATCCATAGTGAAAGTACCCTTTGACCAATCGATTACCTCCTCTACCTCTTCGGCATCATCGATATCTGCGAGTAATTCATCGAACAAACTGTTAGCTTCAGCATCGTCTACTGGTGCAACCTGTTCAAACGATGCTTTGCCAAGTTGGTAGAGGCATTGTGAACATTCCTTGGCAGACTCTGGATTCTTAGTTCCACATAGAGGACAGTCCACAGTAGGCTCTGTGTCTTGCTTACGCCAACTCTTGAACTTATCAAAGACCAATGCTCCACCCCCAAATACGAAGCCATTCGGCCGTGTTCAGCGTATAACCCTCACCCGCCGTTGTAAACTCGAGACGTCGTAATTAATTCTCATCCAAGTTCACAAAGCGTGATGTGTAAGAATCGCTGGGAGGGGGTGTGGACTCGGATGGAGGGCTTCCTGCAAGGTTCACTAGGAGCCAAGATCATCATGAGGCTTTTATGCAACTTATTCAATGGGAATTAGATGATGAATTAGATGCAACTGAGGAGCGTTTACGGACTTGGTCAAGAGCAAAATTAGCATCTCATGGTTTAGCACTTTTTGATATCAAAGCAAAGCCTGACGGTTGGCTCTTCGGACAACGAATTGTACGCCTCGAATTAGAAGGAC
>Ga0208522_1002159_pt1 | contig 11962 bp, 9 predicted proteins | sample ETNtaG_25_FD_185763 | JGI IMG/M metagenome (GOLD analysis project Ga0208522, IMG submission 185763) | Marine microbial and viral communities from oxygen minimum zone, Eastern Pacific Ocean - ETNP201302SV86 (SPAdes) (version 2) | ecosystem: Environmental > Aquatic > Marine > Oceanic ... | reverse complement strand
GCCCGTCGCAACGGCGTGCTGGTGCTGATGTCCATCGAGCTCATCTTGAACGCAGTGAACATCAACCTCGTGGCCTTCGGTGCCTTCCGGGCGTCGGTGGGCGGCGAGGTGTTTGCCCTGTTCGTCATCGCAGTTGCCGCGGCTGAGGTCGGGGTGGGCCTGGCCATGGTGCTGCTGTTGTACCGCAACCGTCGATCCATCGATCTCACCCTGATCGACCAGTTGAGGGGCTGATCACCGTGGACGCACTCCTCACCATCGCATCGGCGGCCGCCACCGCTTCGGCTACCGGCGACGGCCTGGCCCTCGGTATCACCGAGGGTGGTAGTTGGCTGCTTCGCAACGTCTGGCTGATCCCGTTGCTTCCCGCGCTCTCGTTCATCGGGATCCTGTTCTTCGGCAAGAAGATGCCCCGGGGCGGCTCGGAACTGGGCATTGCCGCGGTGGGCATCGCCTTCGTGCTGGCCCTGCTGACCGGCATCGCATGGGTCGACCACCGGGACAACTTCCACGGCGACGAGGTCCACGTGGCGGTCGTCCAGCTCGATGACCACGGGGTGGCCCACGGAGATGATCACGGGGCTGGACACGAGCCAGGCCATCCGTCGTTGGCCGTGCATCGCACCGCCACCTGGTTCCAGACCAACGGGGTGGAGTTCACCGTCGGTACCCTGGTCGACGGGCTGGCCGTGATGATGCTGCTCGTGGTGACCCTGGTGTCGCTGCTGGTTCACGTCTATTCCACCGACTACGTCCACGGCGACCGGCGCTACACCCACTTCTTCGCCTTCCTGTCCCTGTTCAGCGCGTCGATGCTCCTGCTGGTCGTGTCGGAGAACACGCTGCAGCTGCTGTGCGCCTGGGAGCTAGTCGGCGTCTGCTCGTTCGCCCTTATCGGTCACTGGTGGGAGGAGAAGCCCAACAGCGATGCGGCACTCAAGGCCTTCCTGACCAACCGGGTGGGCGACATGGGCCTCCTGGTCGGCGTGACCGTCCTATTCTTCGCCGCCGGTTCAGCCCTGCCTGACCGCTTCGGATCGTTCTCCATCGCCGAGACCAACGCGCTGGCCAACAGCGGGGCGCTGTCGCACACCACGTTGGTGGTGGCCGCCAGTTGCCTGATGGCTGCCGTGATGTCCAAGTCCGGACAGTTCTTCCTGCACACGTGGCTGCCCGACGCCATGGCCGGCCCGACGCCCGTCTCGGCGCTCATCCACGCGGCGACCATGGTGGTGGCCGGTGTCTTCATGATTGCCCGCATGTACGGGGTGTTCTTCGAGGGCTTCCAGATCGGGGGCAGTTCGATCAACCTCATGGCCTTCATCGGTGGCTTGACCACCATCGTGGGTGCACTGTTGGCCTTCGTGCAGCGCGACATCAAAAAGGTGCTCGCGTACTCGACGATTTCCCAGCTGGGTTACATGGTCCTGGCCCTGGGCGTGGGTGCCTGGACGGCGGCCGTATTCCACCTGTTCACCCACGCCTTCTTCAAGGCCTGCCTGTTCCTGGGTTCCGGTTCGGTCAGCCACGCCGTGCACAGCTTCGACATGAAGTCTGACATGGGTGGCCTCCGCAAGGACATGCCGCACACCTATCGGACGTTCATGATCGGCACTGTGGCCCTGGCCGGCCTTCCGCCGTTGGCCGGCTTCTGGTCCAAGGACGAGATCCTCGTTGGGACCGGTGGTTGGGGCCTGATGGGAGGCACCGGGGGCAACGGGGCCTACACCCTGATGCTGGGCATGGGCATGCTCACCGCGGCACTGACCGCTGCCTACATGACCCGCTGCGTCTACCTCACCTTCTTCGGTGAGTTCCGTGGTCACGGCGAACCCCACGAGTCGGGCCCGCGCATTACCGGCCCGTTGTGGATCCTGGCCGGGCTGGCCGTCGTGGCCGGCTTCTTCAACATGCCCAAGGGCTTCCAGTTGGCTCCCGGGTCGCTCCAGGAGCGCTTCGGCCACTTCGTGGAACCGGTAGCCGGCTACTTCCCGGCCATCAGCCACGCCACCCCGAGCTGGTCGCTGGCCATTGTCTCGACGCTGGTGGTCATCGGTGGCATCGCCGCATCCGGGTGGTACTACTTCGTCAAAGTGGAGGCCGCGTCCAAGGCCGCTGGTACCAGCCTCACCGAACTGCCCGATGGGCCGACCACCAAGTACCCGCTGGCCAGAATGGGCCACACCCTGCTGTCCAACAAGTACTACCTCGATCACTTCTACAACGGCGTCGTGGCCGATGGCACCAAGGGCCCGTTGGCCCGAATGGCCAATCGGATCAACCAGGACGTCATCGACCGCACCGTGGACGTGGTCGGCGAGACCGCCATAAAGGCCGGGACCGTCGTCTACGAAAAGATCGACCAGTTGGTGGTCGATGGGGCGGTTGACGCATCCGGACGCGGTGCATCCGGTGCAGGTGAAGAGCTTCGCAAGATCAACTCCGGAAAGGTCCAGAGCTACGCGGCGATCCTGTTCGCGGCAGCAACGGTCCTGGCCGGAATACTCATCGTCCTCGTCTAGGGAGACGCCGACATGGAAAATTTGCTCGACGGCTGGGGCATCACCCTCGCCACGTTTTCACCGCTTGTCGGTGCGGCGGTCATGATGCTCATCCCGAGGGAGCGAGAGGACCAGCACAAGCTGATCGCGCTCGTAACCTCGTTGTGGGTGGCGTTCGTGGGCGTCCTGCTGCTGATCCAGTTCGACCTGGATCACACCGACCGCCTCCAGTTCGGGGTCGACAAGGTCTGGATCGACGTGATCTCCAGCCGGTTCTCGGTGGGTATCGACGGCATGTCGCTACCGCTGATCCTGTTGACCATGCTGATCGTGCCGCTGTGCATCATCTACAGCTGGAACCACTTCCCGGATCCGGTCAACCCCAAGGCCTTCCTGATCCTGATCCTGATCCTCGAGACCGGGATGATCGGCACCTTCGTGGCCCAGGACCTGGTGCTCTTCTTCGTGTTCTTCGAGGTCGTGCTCCTGCCGATGTTCTTCATGATCGCCGTCTGGGGCGGCGAGGACCGGCGCTATGCCTCGCTGAAGTTCTTCCTCTACACGCTGTTCGGCTCGGCCCTGATGCTGGTCAGCTTCCTGGCCCTGTTCTTCCTGACCGGCGCCGAGACGTTCTCCATAGCCGGCCTGTCCGAAGCAGTGGCCGCCGGTGGCGTGTCCCGCACCGCGCAGCTGTGGATCTTCGGCGGGATGTTCCTTGGCTTCGGCATCAAGGTCCCGATGTTCCCGTTCCACACGTGGCTACCCGATGCCCACACCCAGGCCCCAACCGTCGGTTCAGTCATCCTGGCCGCCGTGCTGTTGAAGCTCGGCACCTACGGCTTCATTCGGATCGCTATCCCGATCCTGCCCGACGCCGCCGTCACGTGGGCACCGTGGATCGGCCTGTTGGCCGTGGTCGGGATCATCTATGGCGCGCTGGGCTGTCTGGCCCAGACCGACGTGAAACGGCTCATCGCCTTCTCGTCAGTGGCCCACATGGGCTTCGTGATGCTGGGCATTGCCACACTGACCGACTTCGGGATCAACGCGGCGATCATGGGCATGGTCGCCCACGGCCTCATCACCGGCATGCTCTTCTTCCTCGCCGGTTCGATGAAGGAGCGTTACCACACGCTCAAGATCAGCCGGCTCGGAGGCCTGCTGGTCCAGGCGCCCCGGATGGGCTGGATCTTCGGCTTCTGCGTAATGGCATCGCTCGGTTTGCCCGGCCTGGCCGGCTTCTGGGGTGAGTTCCCGGCCATCCTCTCGGCCTATAACCCGGCCAACGGCGTTCCCATCGAGACCTTCCGGACCTACATGGTCATCGCCGCGCTCGGCACGGTGCTGGCGGCCGGCTACCTGTTGTGGCTGCTCCAGCGGACCGCCTTCGGTAACCCGCCCGAGGAGTTTGCCGATGACCCGGCCATTACCGACACCACTAGGCACGAGTGGATCGCGTGGGCGCCGATCCTGGCCCTCATCGTGGCTATTGGTATCTACCCGAACCTGATCTTCCGGGTCTCCGACGGTGCGGTGGACGCATCGTTGAGCGACTGCTTGACCGTCGATGCCCACCAGTTGACCGACGAGGAGGTCGAGGCACTCGGCTGTTCGTACGTCTACCGACTTGGTGAGGCCGCTGGTCACGACGATGACCATGGCGACGATCACGAGGATGACGGCCACGCCGAGGAAGCCGACGAGCATGCGGCGGCCGGGAACTAGCCGGTGACCGACGCTCTCTTTCTCCTGGCGTTCCAGCGCCCCGCCATCGACTGGCACGGCATCGCGCCCGAACTGGTGCTGCTTGCCGCCGGCGCGCTGATCACGCTGGTCGACATCATCTTCCTGGAGAAGGCACGTCCGTTCACTGCGGCTTTGGCCGGTCTGGGTCTGTTGGCTACCGCTGTACCCCTGCTGACGTTGGCCGTCGACGGCACCGACCGGGTGATGTTCGATGGTGCTTACGTGGTCGACGAGTTCTCCCTCGTCGTAAAGGCCATCTTCCTGCTGGCCGGGTACGTGGTGGTCCTGCTGTCCACCAACTACGTGGCCGAGGGTGACTACTGGGAGAACGAGTACTACGGCCTCCTGCTGGCCTCAGTCATGGGCATGGTGATGATGGCCTCGGCCCGCGACCTGGTGTCGATCTTCGTCGCACTCGAGTTGCTCTCCATCCCGGCCTACCTGATGGCGGCGTGGCGCAAGCGAGACCTGCACTCCACCGAGGCGGGCCTGAAGTACTACCTGATGGGCGTGTTCGCTTCAGCGGTCATGCTCTACGGGATGTCGCTGCTCTACGGCGTGAGCGGCTCGACATTGTTGTCCGACATCGGTACGTCGATGGCGGCCGCTGGCACATCGACCGCCGTGGTCACTATGGGCATCGTGTTCATCGTGGCCGGCTTCGCCTTCAAGGTCTCGGCCGTGCCCTTCCACACGTGGGCACCCGATGTCTACGAGGGGGCGCCCACCCCGGTGACCGCCTTCCTCGCCGTGGCGTCCAAGGCCGCCGGATTCGTGGCCCTGCTGGCTCTCGTGTTCGTCGGCTTCTACTCCCGTAGTGAGGTCTGGGAGCCACTGATGTGGATCCTGGCCGCCACCTCGATGACCGTCGGCAACCTTGTGGCACTGCGCCAGACCAACGTGGTTCGCCTCATGGCGTACTCGGGTATCGCCCAGACCGGTTTCATGATTGCTCCTCTGGCCGTGGCTGGCCACGGATTGTCCAACGGGGACCAGGCGCTCTCAGCGGTCGTCACATATCTGGCCATCTACACGGCCATGAACCTCGGCGCCTTCGCCGTCATCATCGCTCTATCTCGCAAGACCGGCTCGGCCGAAGTCTCCTCATTCGGGGGGGCCTTCAGCTATGCCCCGGGCCTGACGGTGGCCATGACGATCTTCCTCTTCTCGCTGGCCGGGATCCCACCGCTGGGTGGTTGGTTCGCCAAGTTCGAGGTCTTCCGGGTGCTGGCCACCGCGGGCGAGCCGTGGGGCTACGTGCTGGCCGCCGTGGGCGCCATCAACTCGGTCATCGCGCTCTACTACTACGCCTCGCTAGCCCGCCGGATGTGGGCCGACGACGTGCCGGATGGCGACCATTCGCCGGTCTTGGTGACCCCATCGCTGGTTACGGCGCTGACCCTCTGTGGGGCGGTCACATTGGCCTTTGGCGTCGCCCCTCAGTTGGTGGCCCGCTTCACCGACGTGAGCCTGCTGGCCCTCGGGGGCTGACCCGCCCACTGCCGTGGAGATGTCGCTGGGTGCCCAGTCGCTGGGTGACCGGCTGGCCGAGTCCATCCGGGATGACGGCCCCATGGCGTTCAGCGCCTGGGTGGAAGCCTGCCTGTACGACCCTGACGGGGGCTTCTACGCGGCCGGCGGGAGCGCCGGTCGCCGTGGCGACTTCCTTACCTCCCCGGAGGTCGGCCCATTGTTCGGCGCCGTTCTGGCCCGTTGGATGGATGCCCGCTGGGAGGCCTTGGGCCGTCCCAACGGGTTCGTGGTGGTCGAGGCCGCAGCGGGGTCGGGCACGCTGGCCCGAGCCGTGGTGGCGGCCGAACCGGCCTGTCTGACGGAGGGCCGATACATAATGGTGGAGCGGTCGGCTGCCCTCCGCTCCGTCCAGCCGACCGACGCCACGTTCCCCGGGGTCTGCCTGTCATCGGTGGCCCATCTGGCTGACGTGGGGTGCATCTCCCACGGGGTGGTGCTGGCCAACGAGTTGCTCGACAACCTGGCCTTCGGGCTTCTGGAGGTAGCGGACGGCCGGTGGCATGAAGTGCTCGTTGACAGGGAGTCGACGGGTACGACAGGGGAGTTCCGGGAAGTGCTTGGAGATCCCGTCGACCTACCGGCGCCCGTTGATGCCGCGGCGTGCAGCCCGGGCGCCCGGATTCCGGTCCAGGCTGAGGCGGCTGTCTGGGTGGACACCGCCCTTGGTCTGCTGGGGGTCGGATCCGTCTTGATCGTCGACTACGCGTCCACGACGTCAGCCATGGCCGCCCGCCCACCGGCCGAGTGGCTGCGGACATACCGGGGCCATGAACGGGGCGATGTCGCGACCAACGAACCTGGCACACAGGACGTGACCGTGGAGGTGGCCGTCGACCAGCTTCCCGACGGTGCCGTCGTTGCCACCCAGGCAGAGTTCCTGGGCGCCCACGGCATCGCCGAACTGGTCGACGAGGGTCGGCGAATCTGGAAAACAGCCGCCCACCTAGGTGACCTGACGGCCCTGCGTGGCCGGAGCCGGGTGATCGAATCTGAGGCACTGCTTGATCCATCGGGCCTCGGTGGCTTTACGGTGCTGGAGTGGGTCCGTTCCTCAAAGGTTGGTTCCCAATAGGAACCGGGGCCGGGCCACGGCCCGGACCGACGGTGCTGGCTAGGGTCCGGTCCCGCACGCCATTCGACGACCATCGGGGACCCCGGCCATGAGCGAACCCACGATCGAGGACTACTACGTCGAGGACCGCACCTTCCCGCCCTCGGTCGAATTCACTGCCGCAGCCCTGCTCGGCGATCGTTCCCACCACGAGGAGGCGGCTGCCGACTACGAGGCGTTCTGGGCCCGCCAGGCCCGTGAACTGCTGACCTGGGATCAGGACTTCCACACCACCCTGGAGTGGGATCTCCCGTTCGCCAAGTGGTTCGAGGGTGGCACCCTCAACCTGACCACCAACTGCCTGGACCGTCACGTCAATGCCGGGCTTGGCGACCGCATTGCCTACTTCTGGGAAGGCGAGCCGGGCGACACCAGGGAAATCACCTACGCGGACCTGCTCGACGAGGTCTGCCGGTTCGCCAATGTGCTCAAGGGACTCGGCCTCGAGCGTGGTGACCGGGTGGCCGTCTACATGCCGATGATCCCTGAGTTGCCGGTAGCCATGCTGGCATGTGCCCGGATCGGGGTGGCCCACAGCGTCATCTTCGGCGGTTTCTCCCCGGACTCGATCGTGGACCGTTGCGAGGACGCCGAGGCCCGTCTCGTCATCACCGCCGACGCCGGCTATCGCCGCGGCGAGCCCTCGGCCCTGAAGGTGAACGTGGACGCGGCGCTGACCGCCGGAGCCCCGTCGGTCGAGCACGTCGTGGTGGTGAACCGCTGCGACACAGCGGTCACCATGGTCGACGGTCGCGACCTCTGGTGGCACGAGCTCGTGGCCGATGCCTCGTCAGACTGCCCAGCCGAACCGATGGACGCCGAACAACTGCTGTACCTGTTGTACACGTCGGGCACCACTGCCAAGCCCAAGGGCATCATGCACACCACCGGGGGTTATCTCACTCAGGTGGCCTACACCCACCGCTACACCTTTGACGTGCGGCCCGAGTCAGACGTCTACTGGTGTGCGGCCGACATCGGTTGGGTGACCGGGCACAGCTACATCGTTTACGGACCGCTGGCTAACGGTTGCACGTCGGTCATGTACGAGGGCACCCCGGACACGCCCCGACCTGAGTTCCGGTCCGGCGACCGGGCCTCGTGGCCTCGGGACCGCCTCTGGGACATCATCGAGCGTTACGGCGTGACGCAGCTGTACACGGCACCAACGGCCATCCGGACGTTCATGAAGTGGGGGACGGCCGAGCCGTCCGATCACGACCTTTCGACGCTGCGGGTGCTTGGCACGGTCGGTGAACCCATAAACCCCGAAGCGTGGATGTGGTACCACGAACACATCGGGGGCGGGACATGCCCGATTGTCGACACCTGGTGGCAGACAGAGACCGGCGGCCACATGATCTCGCCGCTACCCGGGGTCACCACCACCAAGCCAGGGTCGGCGTGCCAGACCATTCCCGGGGTGTTCGCTGAACTGGTCGACGATGCCGGCCAGACGGTGGCCCAGGGCGGGGGCTACCTCACCATCACGCACCCGTGGCCATCGATGCTGCGGGGCATCTGGGGTGATCCCGAGCGCTACGCCGATACCTACTGGTCCCGGTTCGAGGGCCGCTACTTCGCGGGCGACGGTGCCAAGCTGGACGAAGATGGGTACCTGTGGTTGCTCGGCCGGGTCGACGACGTGATGAACGTGTCCGGGCACCGCATCTCGACGACCGAGGTGGAGTCGGCTCTCGTCGACCATCCCGCAGTCGCCGAAGCGGCCGTGGTGGGCGCCACCGATGAGACCACCGGCCAGGCCATCGTCGGCTACGTCATCCTGCGAGGCACCTACGCCGCGTCACCGGAACTCGCCGAGGAGGTCCGGGGCCACGTGGCCACCAAGCTGGGACCCATTGCCCGCCCCCGCGCCGTGGTGCTGGTGCCCGACCTTCCCAAGACTCGTAGCGGCAAGATCATGCGGCGCCTGCTACGAGACGTGGCCGAGGGGAGGGACCTAGGCGACACCACCACCCTGGCCGACAGCGGCGTGGTCGACGAGATCCGAACCCGGGCCGCTGAAGCCCCGCAGGAGGACTGAGCCACGGCGCCGGTCCGCTTCCTCCCTCCCGGCTCGGCCGGAGGGCCGCCCCTCGGGCCGGTGCTGGTCGTCGACGTGGACGGCGTGCTGTCGGACGCCTCGGGACGCCAGCACCTTCTGGGCGGCGGCGAGCGACAGTGGGCGGCGTTCTTCGAGGCTTCCGTGGACGATCCGCCGATTGTCGAGGGGATCGGCTTGGTTCGGGCGTTGGCTGATACCGGCGATGGTTCCAGTATCGATGGTGTCGGTGTCGGTGTCGGTGTCGGTGTCGGTGTCGCTGGGCACCCCACTGTGTTGCTGACCGCCCGCCCGTCCCGGCTGGCTGATACCACCATGGCGTGGATGGGACGCCACGGCATTGCCTGGGACCTGTTGGTCATGCGGGCCGACGACGACCACCGCAGCTCGCCGGACGTCAAGCGTGAGGCGGTGGCCGATCTGAGAGCCACCGGCTACGAGCCCGTTCTAGCGATTGAGGACGACCCGCGTAACGCCGAGATGTACCGGGCCGAAGGTGTGCCTGTCGTCTACGTCCACTCGGGGTACTACGACCTATAGTCCGGGACCTGCGACACGCGGAGGTCACTGGATCTTCGGCCCGGTGCGCGTGGATCGCTTCCACGCCCGCCTCTACGCTGGATCTCCCCGATCGGATACGGAGCCCTTCGTTGCTGAACACCGCCAAGACCTTCGTCCTGCTGGCCCTGCTGGGCGGCCTTTTCATCGTGGTAGGTGGCGCCATCGGCGGCAGTGGTGGCATGGCCTTCGGCCTCATCCTTGGTCTGGTCATGGTCGGTGGTTCCTACTGGTTCAGCGACCGGATCGCCATTGCCTCGGCAAAGGCGGTGCCGGCCGACGAGACCTCCCATCCCGAGTACCACCGCATCATGCGCGAGCTCTCGATGGCTGCGGAGATGCCCATGCCCAAGCTCTACGTCTCGCCCAATCCACAGCCCAACGCCTTCGCCACCGGCCGCAACCCCGACCACGCGGCCGTCGCTGTGACCGAGGGCCTACTGGCCCACATGGAGTGGAGCGAGGTACGCGGCGTGCTGGCCCACGAGCTGATGCACGTCCGCAACCGCGACATCCTGATTGGCTCGGTGGCTGCCACCGTGGGCATGGCCATCACGATGATCGCCCGCATGGCCATGTTCGCCGCAATGTTCGGTGGTGGGCGTGACCGGGATCGGAACCCGATCGGGGAGATCGCCTTTGCCATTCTCGCCCCGGTGGCCGCCATGCTGATCCAGGCGGCCATCAGCCGCAGCCGGGAATTCCAAGCTGACGCCTCGGCGGCCCGTTTGATCGGCGACGGCGAGCCGCTGGCCCGGGCGCTCGAGAAGTTGGACCTGGCTGCCGGCCGGATCCCGTCGGGCGTCGATCCGAACCAGGCCTCGAGCTACATCATCGACCCGCTCAAGGCCCAGGCTCGTGGCGGTGCACGTGGTGGTTCAAAGTTGTTCTCGACCCATCCGCCGACCGCTGATCGCATAGCCCGCCTGCGTGGCGGCGACTGGACCAACGGGCCCATTTCCTGACCCGTTTCCCGACTGGTCGCGGCAGCGCCTCGGCTGATCAGTCCCGGAAGTTCTCGAACTGCAGGGGGATGCCGAGGTCTGCGGCCTTTAGGGCCGCTATGACTTCCTGGAGGGCGTCACGCTTCTTGGCCGTGACCCGGACCTGGTCTCCCTGGGTTTGGGATTGCACGCCCTTGAGACTGAGGTCCTTGATGGCCTTGTTCACGCCCTTGGCCTTCTCCGAATCGATGCCGGCCTGCAGTCGGGCCAGCTGACGGGACCGGGCCCCGCTGGCTGCTTCGACCTCGGCCCAGTCCAGGGACTTGAGCGAGACGTTCCGACGCACCAGTTTCTCTTCGAGCACTACGACCAGGGCGGCTAGGCGGTCCTCGGTCGAGGACTCCAACTTGATGGCGCCCTCCTGAAGTTCGATCACCGACTCGGTTCCCTTGAAGTCGAAGCGGGTGCGTACCTCGCGAGAGGCCTGGTCCACCGCGTTACGGACCTCCTGTAGGTCAACCTGGGAGACGACGTCGAAACTCGGCATGGCGCGCAGGCTAGTCAGCGGCGGTCGTCGTGGACCGCCCCGGTGGTGGGTATCCTCCACATCTTCTGGGTCGGTGCCCGAGTGGCCAAAGGGAACGGGCTGTAAACCCGTCGGCATTGCCTTCGGAGGTTCAAATCCTCCCCGGCCCACCAACCGTCGTCTCAGGCGGCGGTACGGGGAACGGTTGACGGGTCCGCTCCGGCGGGCCCGTTCCCCGTTCCGGTAAGACCCGTTTACCGCATTCAGAGGGCCAGTATCTGGAAGGCAGGAAGCTCAGTCGTCGAAGACAAGCTGCATGACGGTCACATCGACCCATCGGTTGAATTTGCGACCCACCTGACGTTCCACACCCACCTCGACGAAGCCGTGCTTGGCATGGAGGGTCGTGCTCGCCTCGTTACCTCCCCCGATCCTGGCGATGACCGAGTGGAAACCGCTGGTCCGTGCCACCTCGACGAGGTCGCCCATCAGCCGGTCGGCCACACCCCTGTTCCGGTACCCGTCGGCGACGTAGATGGAGTTCTCGACGGTGCTTCGGTAGGCGGCTCGCTCCCGGAACGGGGACAGCGAGGCGAACCCCATGATGACCTGGTCGTCGGGCCCGCCTTCGACGGCCACCAGCACGCTGAACGCTCCCGACCGGTCGGCCATCCAGATCTCCTGAGCAGAGACGCTGCGTTCCACGATGTCGAACGTGGCCGTCGAGGTACGTACCTCGTGGTTGTAGATGGCCCGGATCGCTTCGGCATCACCGGACCGGGCCAGCCGGATCTCCATGGGCGCTGACGGTACCCGGTGGCGGAACACCGGTGGGATTGGTCGGATCGCGTGGCATCATTGTGCCCGGTCATCGTGAGGTGATCAGGCTCCCTTAGCTCAGTCGGCAGAGCGTCTCCATGGTAAGGAGAAGGTCGACAGTTCGATTCTGTCAGGGAGCTCGCTGGCGACGTAGCTCAGCTG
>Ga0208522_1002152_pt1 | contig 11976 bp, 12 predicted proteins | sample ETNtaG_25_FD_185763 | JGI IMG/M metagenome (GOLD analysis project Ga0208522, IMG submission 185763) | Marine microbial and viral communities from oxygen minimum zone, Eastern Pacific Ocean - ETNP201302SV86 (SPAdes) (version 2) | ecosystem: Environmental > Aquatic > Marine > Oceanic ... | reverse complement strand
CAAAAGCTACCCGCTACTCGCATTTCATCCAAATCATACTCTCTATGACTGCATTTTGGGCATGACCATTTCTCATGTTTCATTTTCTTCTCCTTTATTTTAGCCAGAGGCGTTTCATACAGGAAATTACACAAAAATCACCCAACAATGTGGGTGTCTCTTTTATAAACAAAAAAGCCCCACGCTTGGTGAGGCTGGTTGACCCAAAGGCGGTTTATTTAATTTGACCATGGAGGAGGTTGGAATTGAGGACCAGTATCATTACCATTTCTATTAGTCAACCTAACTTGATTACTTCCATCATTAAAAAAGATTTGATTGAACTGTGACCAATGTCTTCCGTTTGCGACAACAATATCAATATCTCCATCATTATCGATGTCGCCGGTGCTTGTACTTGCGCTTAGATAGGTATCTGTGCCAAGAGTGGCATAAGGATGCTTGGTAAGATTAACTGACTGAGCATTAATTACGCTAAATAATAATAATCCCCATAATAGCTTCATTGATTACATATGATAGGTAAAATTGATCAAAGGAAATGGAATACCTTCCATATTTTTACTAAAAAATCCTCCGATATCTACCGCAATTCTTCTACCAATGAATCTTCCAGAAAGTGCAATTGGTAAATCTGATGGATCATCTACTTCTGGAGGAAGCCAGTATTCTGCGACAACCGCAAATGAATTGGATATACGCTTATTCCCCGCTAGGACCAAGATGGGATCATTTGCAAATTCCCATTCTGCTCCATCGCGGAAGTAACCCCAACCCAATGAAGCTGTAAAGTGCGTAAATTGATTTCCTATTGTTGCGCTTCCAAATGCGAGTCCAGCTCCAAATTCGCTATTTTCAAGAGGAACGCTAACATACATCATGCCAGCTGCGAGCCGGGCGGGTCCTACCTGAGGCAAAGAGAACTTACCAGATAAAACAATCGGAACTACATCCAGCTCCATTCCTGGAAATACAAACGCTCCTGCTTGAAGGGAAAAATTGTTTCCAAATCCACGATTATAGGAAGGGAAAAACAAACAAAAATCACGGCAATAGGCTTCGTGTTTTTCTATAGGAAAAGCAGAAGGCGCAAACAAATACATGCTTTTATTAGGATCAGCGCGCCAAACCTGACCTTCAACAGAAGCTGTTTCAATCTTATTTAAGCTTTTTACAGATGAGGCTGGCACATTAATGATGATACCATCTTGGGTTTTAAGCTGATAACCCTCATCGGTCTCTTCAACAATCGTACCTAGAAAGATATTTCCATCTTGGGTCTCTATTTCTACCATCTCGCTATCTTGCGCAAAAAGAAATACGGAAAAAACAATCAGATAGATTGATATAAATTGTTTCATGATTGAAGTTACACTAATTTTTTTTGTGATTATATGTGATTTCTTCAGACAATGAATATGATTCTCCATCATTCACCCATATATGTAGTGTATCTTTGCCCATGGTTGCTATATCCAAATCATCATCTCCATCAAAGTCAAAAGCTTCAATTTGATGACCTGCCATAGATTTTTCTAATATATGTTCAACAAAATCTTGTCCAATTAATGGAACGCTTACAATAAACAAAAAAAGAATAACTATTTTTTTCATAATGAACTCCTTATATGAATTAATAAAATGAGGGAATATTTTGGAATGCAATTCCCCTGACAGGGATTTTTTCTCTGTATAACCGAGGAGCTATGTGTGGTTTTATAATTTAAATGCAGTACCATAATTCTTTTTAGTAACTGCTACGCTACTTCATTTTAACCCCAATGGTGAGCTTAATACAATAAAATAAAGGATGAAGTTGTCCGATTAAGGGGATTACAGAAATTTTAAGAGCCTATATGTAAAAAGGTGTGAGCCTGTACTTGGTATGCACCCCTATATATATACCCACTTCAAGGGTCGGATACGGGGGTATGTTCCATTCTGGCATGTTCCATATGACATTCCCTGCCATACTAATGAGCCAATTTGACACTTTGCTCATACAGGTATTAGCATCTTAACTTTGGTTAACAAATTATACTTAACCGAGAAAGGATTGAGGACAAATGGACGGATTTACAATCTATCACAACCCAAGATGAGGCAAGAGTAGGCAGACCCTGCAACTGTTGCGTGACAACGGTATTGAACCAAAAATTATTGAATATTTAAAAGACACCCCAACGACAGAAGAATTTCAGCGCCTTGCCAAAATGTTAGGGAAAAAACCATCAGAATTCATTCGACAAGGCGAATCATTATTTAAAGATAATAATGTTAAGGAAATATTGAATGACGATACTGCCATGTTTAAGGCCTTGAACCAACTTCCGAAAATAATGGAACGCCCCATTGTTGTTAAGGGAGAAAAAGCAGTGCTGGGTCGACCACCAGAAAATGTATTGGGGTTACTATGATAAAGTACAATTCCATTAATATTGATTCCGTGAAGTTGGCAAAGTGAGTCATTTAATAGAAAAAACTAAAGATGGGAAACGAGTGTCTCCGTCGTTACCAGAAGGTGTAAAAAACTACCTCATAGACATTGATGGCACAATCTGTGATGATATACCCAATGAAGAACCGGAGAGAATGGCCACAGCAACATTATATCCAGATGCATTAAAGACGCTAAATCGTTGGTATGACGAAGGTCATCAAATCACATTTTTTTCATCCAGGTTAGAAGAACATCGAAAAGTCACAGAAGTCTGGTTAAAAGATAATGGTTTTAAATACCACGGTCTTTTAATGGGGAAACCCAGAGGCGGAAATTATCATTGGGTAGATAACCACATTGTCCGCGCAACCAGGTTTGACGGAAAATTCACAGAATTGGTCGAAAAAGAAGTGACAATTCAAGTTTTTGAACTCTAACGAATAGATTATGGCCATACGCATATTAATTACCGGTGGAACCTTTGATAAGGAATACAACGAAATCACGGGGGAATTGTATTTTAAAGATACCCATATGCAGGAAATCTTGGATCTTGGTCGATCAAAACTTGATGTAAGTATTCGAACATTAATGATGATAGACAGCCTGGATATGACGGAATCGGATCGAAATATGATTTTAGAAAACTGCGTTCGCACCGAGGGAAATCAAATTATAATTACACATGGTACGGACACCATGACCGACACAGCAAAACTTCTGGCCACGGGGAATTTAGAAAAAACAATCGTTCTTACCGGCGCCATGATTCCATTTAAATTTGGAACGTCTGATGGTTTATTTAATTTAGGGAGCGCACTGGGATTCGTTCAGAGTTTACCCCATGGGGTTTACATCGCGATGAACGGTCGATGCTTTGATTATGACAAGGTCAAGAAGAATAAAGAAACAGGTGTTTTTGAAGCTTTATAGTTTTTGATTTTGCCCCAGAGATTCAATAAGGTGGATATAAAACTGGATCCCCTTTTCATAAGCCTTTATGCCAATTCGTTCATCAATGCCGTGGACCCGTTTCAAGTCAGAGTCATCTGTTCTTCCAATCCCTGAGAACCGATATATATTGGGCGAAAGATCCAGGAAATGTTTCGTATCCGTGCCGCCGGGACTGATGCCCGGGACGACCACAGCTGACGGGAATACGTCATAAATATTCCGGGATAGAAATTTGAATTGATCCGAGGTTGGGTCCGATATCGGTGCCGGTTTGCGACCAAATTGTCCCTCAGGGTGTTTTATCTCTACACGGGGATCATCCACGATTTCACGAACCATGTCAACAATGCTTTCCGGCGTATCTCCGGGGATGATCCTGAAGTTTACCATGGCCCTTGCCTGAGCCGGGATTACGTTGTCTTTTATACCACCGGAAATAATGGTGGGCGCAGTGGTGGTGCGAATCACCGCACTGCCGGCGGGAGAAGATGAAAATATTCGCTCAATTAATCCTTCGAATAACCATTGGTTTCCCATGATGATGCGAGGCAAGAGTTTCATCTCAGCCCCGATGGCTTTAAACATATGTTTGGTAGCTCCCCCGAGCCTTGCGGGTAAGGGGTTTTCTTGGAGTTTGGTAATGGCATTAGCCAAGATGCCAATTGTGGTTTCTTTTCCGGGCATGGATGAATGCCCTCCCGTGCCTTTGGCCACCAATTCTAAGGTCATATATCCCTTTTCACTCACGGCCACAAAGGCAACTGCTTTTTCTATACCAAAGGATTTCCCTGAAGTTATACCGCCTCCTTCATCCAGTATAAAATCAAAGTCGATTCCGTTTTTACGAAAATATTCCGCAGATTTTTTGGCACCCTCATTTCCACCGATTTCTTCATCGTGTCCAAAGGCAATATAAATGGTTTGGGCCGGCTGATGCCCATTCGCAATAAGTTGGTCCACCGATTCCATAATCGCAAATAAACTGCCCTTATCATCCATGGTACCACGGCCCCAGATGATCTCTTCATCGGCAGTTCCAGAAAAAGGGGGAAATGTCCATTGATCCAAGGATTGCTCATCAATAGGGACAACATCCATATGAGCCATGAGTAGGATCGGCTTCTTAAGTGGTTGAGCCCCGCTCCACTTTAAAATGAGGCTGTGTTTGTTAATTGTATATGACTCGAGCGTATTAAATACTTTGGGGAATTCTCGTCGGAGATACCGGTTAAAGTCCAAAAATTGTGTATAGTCAATTTTAGCGGAATTCATTTGGGATATGGTAGGGATGTTAATCCCGCCAGAAAGACGATCAACCGCTTTTTGTATATTAATATTCATAAGTTTGGCAGGGCTCCCCAGTGGGCGCACACCATCGAGATTATATGCATTAAACAGAAGAATGGCGGTTAAAGCTGCTACTAACCCCAGAATCCCTTTTAACACATTTTTCATTTATCTGTTTCCCAGTCAATTATGATCATTTCGGTTTGTCTCGGATCGATGTAATCACATGTTTTACCATCAAACAAAGCATCTTCTTCCAGCATGATGGCTACCTCTTTACCCCATTCCTTAATGTGAACTTTTGCATTGAGTTCAATGGAGTAGGCTGTATTTGGAAATAAGGGATAATCCCCATTTACGGGTACGCCTTCCTGTTTATCCCACATACCGATAGTTGGCCCAGAGCCATGGCCGTAATACCCGATGGGGTGGGTATAGATCTGGGGTTTGATTCCTTCTTCCTTGGCCTGCTTCAAGGCCGACAGGAGCATTTCGTTGCCTGTACGTCCCGTTTTGAATTGGTCTGTGAGAATATCCTGCAACCTGTTTCCAACCCCTAGCGCTTTAACCAAAAAATTCGGCGCTCTGGTTTCACCGGGCATAAGCACGTAGGCATGCTGTTGCGTGTCAGTATTTAATCCCAAGTAGGTAATACCAAAATCAACATGGAGCAAATCCCCGGGACGGATAACATTGTCCGCCTTATCTTTAGAAAATGCTTCCAGAAAATTAAAGTCCTGTTTATCGCCCCGCTGAATATCAACCGTGGGATGAAACCATGTAACCAGATTCAGGTCACGGATACGTTCTCGATACCACCAAACCACATCATCGGTCGTCGTGATTCCCGGCGTAATTACATTGGCAGAAAACCCTTCTTTAATGATGTCGTGGGCAATGCGGCAGATATCAGGATAGACTTCCATCTCTTTTGCACTGCGCGTTTCCAGCCAGCCTATAGCAACTTGTTCTGCGCTAACGATACGACTTTGGTATTTTCGAGGGAGCGCATTTTTAAACAAATTATATTCAGTTGCAGTCAGGCCATCGGCCTGGGCAAAGAATTCACTTTTATTCAGTCCAATCTTTTTTGGGTCCTTGGTTTTGATCAGATCAGCCAGTGCTTTGTATTGATCCGGCTGGGCTTCAGGATCCCAAGCTTTTTTAAAGACCTCTCCTACATCATAGCGAGCCACGGCATAAGTTTCTAGCGGTAGGCCATTCCCCGGGTTGCGTATCACTAAGATTGTTCGCCGCCGAGCGTTGAGCCATGTGGCGGGGAGCATGGTACGAATAACCGGGTCTTCATTATATTCTCTGGCAATGATGATCCACATATCCATATTGTTCCGCGCCATGATTTCAGGCAGGACGGTTTCAAAGCGGTCCTTAAGAAATCCATCCCGGACCACCGCCCTTTGATCCATAGATAAAATGTCATCTTTTAAATCATCTGCTTGAACCAATGATATGAAAAAACTTAATATAAACCCAATCCTTCTCATAATATCTCTCCTTATAGTGATTGTTTAATAACGGTAAAAAGCCGATCAACATCTTTATTTGTATTATACAAATAAGGTGCAATGCGGATTGAATTTCCCCGAATACTTACATAAATATTTTCCCGCTGGAGGTTTTTAGCCAAACGATCGGGAACACCGCTCTGGAATTGTATCCCTAATATATGAGGTGCCCGCTCTTTTTTATTTGGGACAGTCAACCCCAATTCTAATGCTCTGCTGGCGATTTTATCTGTAAAATGAGAAAGAGAATTCCCAATATTGTTAATGCCCCATTCCGAAATTTGTTTTAACGCTGCAATAGCCATGGGCATAAGAATAAAATTACTTCGTTCACCCACATCAAACTTTCGTGCACCGGGTTGAAATGAATCCCGATATAAGACCAAACCAGAAAAGTCTTCACTGTTTTCCCGAGCCATCCAATTATATTCTAATGGCTGTCCATCACGATGCTTTTTATTAACAATCATGTAACCAAATGAATAGGGGCCTAATAACCATTTATATCCTACGGTAATGACAAAGTCAGGATTCACTGAATTAAAATCAATAGGTATCACGCCGGCAGATTGGGATAAATCAAGTACCAGGGCAGCCCCCACCTCGCTACAGCGTTTACTCACAGCTTGGGTATCAACAAGGGTACCATCTGCCCAATGGCAATTGGGAATAGCGGCAATGGCTGTCTTTTCTGTGATGGTATCCAGCACAGCCGCTGTGACATCACCATTTGTTTTGGGAACGGTACGGATGGATGCGCCCACCAGGTCAGCCTTATGTTTCCACATATAATAGTTGGAAGGAAACTGTTCTGAGAGAACCACAACTTCGTCCCCGGATTTTAAATTAAGGTTTGCCGCCGCCACCGCAATGCCATAACTGGCCGATGGTATAAAAGACACACACTCCTTATCTACTCCAAGGGTTTTGGCAAACAATGACCGGCAATGTTCTGATTCCGTAAAAAAATCCTGTGGCATCAATTCCCAGGGAGACGATTTATGGGAAACGCCACTTATTCCCGCTTCCTTAACAGATTGTAGCTGGGGTGATAGGTATGCACAATTGAGGTAAGTAATTTCGTCAGGAATATCGAATAAATGTTTTTGTGAAGGGATCATTGTGTCAATTTAGTGGTTTTTGAAAGTGCAATCTGTCGGTATAATTGTAAATCTTGCAATGGAAAAAGAAGATTTATTTAGTAATATAGATTAAGAAGAAGGAGCCAGAGGATTGATTTACGTTTGTACTACCTGTAAAAAGAGATTGGATAACCCAACCAAGCCCCTAGGCCTTTGTCCCTGCGGTAAACCCCTGTCTGTTCATTATGATTGGGAAGGCATCGAAGGAGATATTGATGTAAAAACCGAAGATCATTCCCTGTGGCGATATAAAAGAGTGTTGCCCAATGTGGAAAAAGAAGATATTGTCAGTTTAGGCGAAGGTTGGTCTCCCTTGATTCCCATGGCGCACCATATTTTTATCAAGGATGAAACAGTAAACCCCACCGGTTCATTTAAAGATCGCGGTATGGCAATGGCTGTTACCATGGCGAAGGCCCAGGGTGTTGAATCTATTTGTCTGCCATCCGCAGGGAATGCAGGCGTATCTGCAGCAGCTTATTGCCAAAAAGCTGGCATTGATTGTCATGTTTTTCTACCTGAAACCATCCCCGATTCATTTAAAAAGGCCACCGATCAATATGGGGCAAATATTATATTGGAAGGTCAGACTATATCTCACGCTGCCCACAAAATGGTTGAATCAAAAAAAGATGATTGGTTCGATATCTCCACATTGAAAGAACCATTCAGGGTTGAAGGTAAAAAGACATTGGGTTATGAAATTGCTGAACAAATGAATTGGACTTTGCCCGATGTTATTATTTACCCAACTGGCGGCGGCACAGGCTTAATAGGGATGTGGAAATCATTTATAGAAATGAAAGCTATGGGATGGGTTTCGGGATCACTCCCCAGAATGGTCGTGGCCCAATCCGATGGATGCGCACCGGTTGTAAAAGCTTTTCAATCTATGGAAAAATCGACTGAATTCTGGAATAATAGCGAAACAATTGCATTGGGGCTCAATGTTCCGGGTCCATTGGGGGGAAGTTGGATGCTAAACGTATTATCAGAAAGTAATGGTATTGCTGTAACCGCAAAAGAATCTGATCTAGTTGAACTCACGGAGAATATGAAGGATATGAGTGGCATCAATGCCAGCGCAGAGGCAGGGGTGGTCTGGTCTGGTTACCAATCATTGGTTGAAGCAGGTTGGATCAGCGATGGCGAGAGGGTGGTTCTTTTTGCTACAGGTGTAGAGCGTTGTTGAATCGCTTTGTTAAAGGAAGGTAAATTGGCAGATTAATGGTGATTATGAATAAATATTTATATCAAATTTTATCTATTCTTTCTTTTGGATTAATCCTTACATCTTGTGACCCCATAGTTCATGAATTTAAAGATATAGAAGATGCTGTAATATACCGCGCTAATAATATTAAGGATGTCAACGCTCAGGATACAATTAAAGTGATGACATGGAACATTCGATTTGGTGTGGCAAGACTCAGATTTTTTGGAGATGGATGTGGCGATCGCGTTATTATGACAAAAAGCGAAGTGATTGAGGGATTAGAGGGCATTGCTGAAAAAATTAATCAAGAGAATCCTGATATTCTTTTTATTCAGGAGGCAGATGTTCAATCAAAAAAAACGGGATATATTAATCAAGCCCAGTGGCTATTAGATCATACTGATTTCAACTATGGGGCCTATGGCTCTATGTGGGAATCTCAAATAATTTTGGCGGATGGGTTGGGACGCGTAAACACAGGAAATTTAATCTTATCAAAATGGGAAATAGAAAATGCAGAACGATATCAACTTCCATTGCGCGGGGATCAAGATGGCTTGACCCAGTATTTTTATTTACGCAGAAATGTAATTAAAGCAAAAGTTTCTATGCCCGGCAAATCCTTTTATGCCGTAAACACACATCTCACAGCTTTTGCAACCGATGATACCAAACAAAAACATATTGATGGTTTTAAAGCAGTATTAGATGGAATTGCGGCTGAAGGGTCCAGTTTTATTGCAGGTGGGGATTTAAATGAAATTCCACCCAATGCGTCCAAAATGGACTACTGTATTGATGATAAGTGTGAAGGGGAATTATACCACAGTGGTGGAGAAAACGAACACAAAGAAGGTAGCTATTTTGCCCCGGAAATCACATGGCTTTCATCATTATTTAACAGCTACAACCCGGCTATTCCTTTAGACGTGTATGGCGCCTCTGAAACGGATCATTTTACTCATAGCCCCGATGACAAGCTGCAATTGGATCGCAAACTGGATTATTTATGGACCAACACAAAATGGTTTAATGGCACGACTCATCAAGAAGCAACGGAGTTATCGGACCATATTCCAGTTAGTGCCACTTGGGTGATACCTTGAATAAATGTTTCCAACTGATATTATTATTTTCTATTGGGTTTAGCGGCCCCCAGTGGGAAAACAGTTTCACAGGGTTATTATCACCCGGCCGCCATGAAATTGGGCTGTTTTCTGCCTTTAGGATGGGGTTAAACAATGGGTCCGAAATTAGTGTAAACAAATTTTTATTGTTACCTAACGTGTCATATAAAACAGAACTACCTCGGTTTAACAATTGGGAAATGGCTTATGGTATACAAGTCGCATATCCAACCATAGCCATGCGCTGGCTTCAAAGCCCATTGGGCATGAAATTAGGTGAGCCGGATATGTTTGCGTTGATTTCACCTGAATTCACAATTCCACAAATGTTATCGGTATATGGAGAAATGATGGGCACAAAGGGTACGCCTTTAGAGGGGTTGCTTTCTATAAATGGTGGATTAGGCATTGGGTTAAATGGAAAAGAGTTGGCCCAAAGGGCGACCATTGATCTTCCAATAATCTATCCAAGGCTATCTGTCTATTATAATGGGTTTCTCATCAAGGTCGGCAGTGATTATTTTCGCCAACTTAAGGGGCGATGGTTTTACATGATTGACTATGATATGTTCTTCATGCCCGGAGGTGACGGAAGGTTTGCCTTTGAACATAAAGGGTTGTTGGTGTGGTCAAAAAATGAAAAATTCAGAATACTTTTGGGATATAAACTTGTAGCCGGTGAATATCCTTATGGCTCACAAGCACATCTTTTCCCAGCGGTGGATTTCCAGTTTGGATGGTAAACAAATACTTAGAATCTCTTTAGCCATACTTCTATTATCTTGTTTTTTGGCGGGACAGGAAGAGATGCCATACAATAAACTCGCAGAAGAACTTGGGTGTGGAAACTGTCATATTGGGATGACGATTTCAGATACCATGTTAATTCGAGCTCCAGATCTAAGCTATGCTGGAGAAAAATACAAAGCAGGGTATTTATATGCCTATCTAAAAGACCCCGACATTGTTCGTCATAATATTGGATCGTCTCGAATGCCCAACTTTTTATTTTCTGATAATGAGGCCCTTGCGGTTACAAAATACCTTATGTCAAGAAAAATTCTACCGACGGAACAGAAAATTAAAGAAAGAGCGATCGGATCAAGTGCCGGTGGATTTGAAGTTATTCATAGTGAATACCAATGTACATCTTGCCACCTGCTGAATGATGTGGGGAAACAACTTTCAACTGATTTTAACAAATCGGGAAGTCGCTTAAATTCGAATTGGATGTTTGATTTTATTCAAGTTCCGGAAAAATATGTACCCAAAGGATCTCCCATGCCTAATTTTTTTGATGATGACTTTGGTCATGGGTTGGATGAATATTCTGAAAAAACAATCACCACTATGGTGGCCTATCTATATGAAATTAGCAAGACAAAGCGCGAAGAATTAGACTCAACATATCTATTGAGGGAGCAAATGTATCCAGATGTAACGGTAGAAATGGGACAGAAAATATTTCAGTCACAATTTTGTCAAGCGTGCCATACAATGAATGGAGAGGAAGTTTGGTTTGAACGAAATGCGCCGGATTTGACTCAACAAAAAATTAGAACACAAGAAAAATGGCTCAGAAATTATTTGTTATTTCCTGAGGCTATTCGACCTTTTGGCTTTATCCCTGGCACGGGGAGTAGAATGCCAGACTATCGTTTAACAGAAACAGAAAACAATGAGTTAATTTCATGGTTTGGATCCAAAAAAGATGAAACTGAATTAGAACCAATCACAAAATTTATATCATTGAAAACCGAACAAATTTTAGAGAATCATCTCCCTTGTAAGGGATGCCACCAAATTGATGATAGCGGTGGTAAGGTTGGTCCAGATCTTACCAATGTGGGCAATCGCCTAACAAACAGCTTTATTTTAAATGCGGTTAACAATCCACACGAAACAATGGTAGGAAGCGTTATGCCAAAAACAGAAATGGATCCATTATTAGCACCACAAATCATTTCATATTTAAGTCGTAAACAATCAAATGTGAAACGACTATATCCAAACTTAATTACACAACAACCCTATAAAGTGTCCAACAATTACGAGGGCAATTGCGCCTCCTGTCATGGTTTAAATGGAGATGGAAAAGGATTTAATGCAGAAAATATGCCGACGAAACCCAGCGATTTTACCGATGCGAAAGAAATGGCAAATCGAGCAGACGACACCCTTTATGATACCATTCATGTGGGAGGGCGTATAATGAATAAAAGTCATTTTATGCCTGGGTGGGGAGAAAAAATGAGCCCCAAGGAAATAGTTGATTATGTACAAA
>Ga0208522_1002114_pt1 | contig 12101 bp, 17 predicted proteins | sample ETNtaG_25_FD_185763 | JGI IMG/M metagenome (GOLD analysis project Ga0208522, IMG submission 185763) | Marine microbial and viral communities from oxygen minimum zone, Eastern Pacific Ocean - ETNP201302SV86 (SPAdes) (version 2) | ecosystem: Environmental > Aquatic > Marine > Oceanic ... | reverse complement strand
AGACTCCAAAGGATGCTGTTAACTACATACTAGAACAAACTAAATCATAGACTCTAAGAGTGGATCTGGCTTGTAAAATTCACCATGTATTTCTGCAAGCTTGTTTAACTCGTCTACAATATTTTTAATTCCAATTTCCTTTGCTGTTTCAAACAATGGCTTTCTCAAACCTAGACCGAGTCTTGCTGCCTTTTCAATCTCTTCAACATCACTTGCACCATTTGTGATCAACCACGCCGCATTGTTTAGAACATTTGCAACAAGTTGGATTGGATTACATTTTTGTGCAAGTTCTTCAGACAGTTCCACTCTTTCATACTTGTCATCAGAATATTTGTAATACCCCTCCCCTGATTTTTGACCAAGTTTCTTCTCATCAAACATTTTTTCAACTGTCTTGTGAGGTTTGATCACTTTTTTGTCTCTCAAGTGCATCTCAACAGTTGCCTTGTGAATTACGTCCATACCTGTAAAGTCTGCCAGTTCAAAAATTCCCATAGGAAAACCGAGTTTGAATTTTACAGCAGAGTCAATCTCTTCAAGCGTGGCACCGGTTCTGTCTTGTAGATAACATGCCTCATGAACCATTGGAATGAAAAGTCTGTTTATGATAAATCCTGGAACATCTTTTCTGCATAGCACTGCCTGCTTGTTTACTGATTTTACAAATTCTTGTGTCAGATTAGTTATTTCTTGCGATGTTTTTTCACCTGGAATTACTTCGACAAGTTTCATTAGTTGTGGTGGGTTGAAAAAATGAATTCCAATAAATTTGTCAGGACGTGATGTTGTGTTTGCAATCTCTGTGATTGGTAATGTGCTTGTGTTTGACGCAAAGATTACTTCTGGTTTTGCAGCCTTGTCCAACTCTGCATAAACCTGTTTTTTTAAATCCATTATCTCTGGCACTACCTCAATAACCAGTTCAGCATCTTTTACTGCGTCATTCAAATCCACAATTGGTGTAATTCTTGAAAAGATTGCATCGCCTTCTTCTTTTGATATTTTTTCTTTACTGACAAGTTTGTCTAAACTCCAGCGAATCTTCTCCATTGCCTTGTCTAGAAATTCTTGTTTGATGTCTCGTAATACAATGTTATATCCTGCTGTGGCAGACACTTGTGCTATACCATGTCCCATTACGCCAGAGCCTAAAACTGTGATATTTTTAATTGTCAACGAACATGGTATGAAAAACCGTTTTATAAGCTCATAGAAAATATGTTACATGGGTCTTTTTGGGAAAAAAGGAAAATCAACAGAAACCAAATGTAAAGAATGTGGATTGGAACTGCATCAACCAGAAAGACTTGAACGCCACATGAAAAAAGCTCATGGTAATGTACCAGAGAAAAAGATGGATGGCAAACAAGGATTCCAAGAATCTGGCGGCATGTGGTAAAAATCTATTAATGTAAAATCTATCATCAAAAAATATGGAGTTATCTGACGGTCAGAAATATGCAATCGTTTTTTTAGGATCATTAGCAGTTGCAGGAACAGTTCTTGCCACACTTGTATTTCCATTTTGGAATTTTATTCGTGAAGATGTAATAGAGGAAGTTAAAATTTTTAGTTCCACAGATGGTAATTGCTATGTTGATACATTAGATGGAATCCCAAAAACAATTGAAAACTGTAATCTTAAAGAAGGAACGGTTGTTACTATAAAGTATGGACATGGACTACCTTGGGCAACTATTGCCTCACCAGATAAGTGATTATGGATTGTATTTTCTGTAAAATAGCATCAAAAGAAATTCCAACAAAAATACTTGTTGAAACAAAAACATGCATTGGATTTCTAGATGCATTTCCATTGGCAAAAGGACATGCATTGGTAATTCCAAAAAATCATTATGAAAAACTTCAGGACTTACCAACTGATATTAACACCGAAATGTTCTCTATGGTTCATAGTCTTATTTCCAAAGTTGATTCTTTGACAGGCGCAACTCTGGTGGCAGTTCATAATGGCAAAGATAGTGGTCAAGAGATACCACATGTACATGTACATCTGATTCCAAGAACCAAAGATGACTCTGCAGGAGCGGTACATTCTATGTTTTCACAAAAACCAGAATTATCAGATTCTGAAATTGATGAACTATGTAGTAAACTTCGAATTAACTAGTATGGGAAGAGTCTTTTACCATCGTCTAAATTATCCACTTGTATAGCTTTGGTCGGACATGTCTCTGCGGCATTTAATATTTTCAAATTACTTGCACCTTTTCTGTTATAGACATGTGATTTTGGATTCATTTGTTCTTTATCTCCAACTGAAAAAACACCTGGTGCAATCGTTTCACAACTACAACATCCTATGCATAGGCTTTTGTCAACTTGCACTCCAAGATCAATCTTAGATGTTTTAGTCTTGAATTGCTGTGGTTCCTCTCTTGGTTTATTCTGTTTTGTGGTAGAGCCATAATCTTCCCAGAATTTTTTCTCATATTGCTTCCACCAATCTTTATTTTCTTCAAATTCTTGAGTGAATCTACTCCAGTCTTCTTCAGGAGTCTTGTTTTTTCCGCTGGAACCCCAATTCTCTCGTTTGTAAAATTTATACTTTGAATTTGTTTTTGGTTTATTTTGTGACTTTTTTGAAAAGGAACTTTGATTGTTTGAACGCTTGTTTTGGTTTTTTAAGAAATGATATGCTTCAGTAACTTTTTTAAACATTACATCACTACTATTGTTTTTATTTTTATCAGGATGTAGATCTAATGCCAATTTTCGATATGAATATTTGATCTCATCAAATGATGCGTTATTATTTACAGAGAGTATTTGATATGCACTATGTGAGTTCAACTACACACAGTACTGTATAATATAATAAAAATAGTTCTAGATTAACATTTCATCTTCTTGCTTCCAAGCAGGATCTACAATACATAGAATCTTAAGATGTCGCTCTCCAGTATTTTCCAAGTATTGGACAGTCTGTGGTGGTACAAAGATTGATTGGTTTTTCTCAATTTTCTCAGTTTGTTCATTCACATGGATAACCCCCGTTCCATCCAGAACAAAGAACACCTCAGCACTTTTCATTTTATGTGGCTTGGAACTTTTTCCGGGGGGAATTTCTGTATGTGCCAAACTATATCGTATATCATTTGATGTGTTATCAGGATGAAAAATCTGTTTTATTTCTGAACCTTCCTCGCCAAGAAAAGAATCTAAACTTTCAATTTTTTTTGAGATCATTTTAACATATTAGTTACATTCCGTTTAAAATCAGATTCATACCAGATTGTTTTTGGTTCCTTATTTTTTCTAGGAAATGAATTAATTGCTATATGTGAAAAGTTAATTTTTTTATTTATAGATCCATGCGTATGAAACTTCATTGCAGGAATGTGAACACAGTCACCAGTTTTTAGTTTAATTTTTTTTGTAATTTTTATTGAAAAATTTTCTTTAGTTTTACCAGTTTTTTGATAGATAATTAAACTACCATATCCATCAGTAACGATTAGTGTTTGGCCACCATCATGATAATGTAATTTTGTTCTAGAACCATTTTTGAATGTGACATGATATATTTTTTCAGTTGTGGGCTTTATTACAGCTGAAATATCTTTTGCCGATACTTGACCAGTAAAGTAGTGTGTTTTTGCTTTCTTACTTGCAATTCCTGATTTGGAAAAAATATTTTCTTTATTCATAATTATACTACCTAAAAATTGTGTATATGTTTTACGTGTTAGATGAATTTAAAAACGATTCAGATAACTAAAAGTAATAAAATTGGCAAAAATTAATCCTAAAATCAGAAAAATCACTTTGAAACCGCAAATGGATTTAGATGTTGCAGAAGATATGGTTGATAACAGAAAAGTAAAATTGTTTCAGACGTTATTAAGAAAGCCAAAAAAAAGTGAAATCCATCTTCACTCATTAAAGTTATTTTATGAAGCATGTTTGTTACTATCAGGTAAATATTCAGCAGATTTTATTCGAGATACAAAGCATACGATACATGTTGATAAAAACGTCCGTGAATTAATTATAGATGATAAAGTCTATCCAATATCACAAAAAAAGAGTATGTTTAGTAAATTAGAACCAACATGGAAAAATAAAATAAAAATTGAATTTCAGGAACGACTTGTGATTGAAAATGAAGATGATATTGCATTTGATCATCATGGAAAAGAAATAGATCTGTCATATGCAAACACTCAAAAAATTATTGAAAAATACCCACGAAAAATTCTAAATGAAGATAACGATAACATAAAAAAATCTGAAATCACAATAGATGCAGCAATTAACAAGTTGATTTCAAAATTAAAAAAACCTACAGAAAAAGGAATAAAATCATTAGATGAAAAAATTGAATTCTGTGATATATTTGAAGTCTATGTACCAATTTATGAAGCAAGATTAATTGGGCCAAAAAAGAAGATAAAGATTTTACGTATTGATGGTGTTCGAAAAAAAATTCTTTAATTATCTTACAATACTTTCAAATTCTGGATCATCAATAAATCGTCCAAACAATTCATCTTCAAGTGCCCATGTTTTGATTGTTTTTGAATGTTTTACTGCTTCTTTGAGCAAGCTGAGTGATTCCTCAATTTCGTTTAATGCAGCTTTACTTCTTGCTTTTGCATAAACAACATTTATGTTTCTACCAAATTTTACTAGTACCTTATCAAATACTACAATTGCTTTTTCATGCTTATTTAATTGAGCAAGTTCGACTCCAGTATGAAATAGTGCATCAAGATGATTACGATTAGCGCGATACACATTTTCAAAACAATTTAAGGCTCGTTCATGTTTTTGCATTTTTCCTAATACAATTCCTTTGTAAAAAAGTGGATTTGTTTTTGTCGGCTCAATCCTAATTGCTTCTTCCAAACATCTTAACGCTTCTTCATGTTTTAATTGTCTATCCAGTAGAACACCTTTATTATAATATGCAGCGGCGTATTTTGGATCAGCTTTAATTGCTTTATTGTAGTAATCCATCGCATCATCAGCATTTCCTGTCTCTGCCATAGCAATAGCTCTGTTATTATATGATGGTGCGTCTTTCGGATTAATTTCTATGACTTGGTCAAAACATGAAATTGCATCTTGATATTTTTTTAGTTGATTTAACGCAAGACCTTGATTGTATAGTGCCGTAATATTTTTTGGATCATTTTTTAATGCCTTCTTGAAAAGTGATATTGCAGCCTTTGGCTGTCTACTGTCCATTAGCGTCATTGCCTGATAAATTAGTGCTTCTGGATCTTTCGAGCCACCAAATAATCCCATGATTTTTCTAAAATAATGTCTCTATTGAAACTTTTCTTATATTATGCGTAATAGTTTCCCTTACAATTGATTTCCTTAAATTATTCTTAACAATCGTCATATTGTATTTGAAAAACATTCGTAATTCAATCCCATCTGATAAAAATCAGATACTAAGTTTTTGCAAGAATACATTTTCTTGGGGTGATTACATTAATGAAGTCTGGGATTCATGGGAAAAGGATGATGGGCTTGTTATAATTGAAGATGATAAAACTGCAATTGCAATGTGTCATGCGGTAAAGTACCAAAATGAGAAAATGCTTTGGATAGAAGGTATTAGGGTAAAAGAAAATTATAGGAAGAATGGAATTGCCACCGGTTTTATCAGATATTTTGAAAAAATTGCAATTGCTTCTGGAATAAAACATGTAAACATGCTAATTGAAACAGAAAACATTAGTTCACTTAACCTTGCAAAAAAATTAGAATATAAAATAATATCAAAATGGAATTATTTTTCATTGAAATCCAAGAAAAATCATGTTATACAAATACAATTTGATCAAATCAATGTTAATGAATTAAAAAATATCAAAAACATGCGTTTTGTTGAATCATGGAGGTGGGTTCCACTTATCGAATCTAATTTTGAAAATTTAAACACATGTGGAAATATTTTATGTAAAAAAAATAATGAAGAAATACAAAGTTTGGGGATAATATCAGAATCAGATTCTTTTGATGATACTATCATTCTAACTATAGTCTTTGGTACCTATGATGATATACATAAAATGATTGTATATACTCAAAACATATCGTCAGAGAAAAACTATTCAAAGATTAGAATTCTTACAGAGGAGAATGATCTTGGAATAGATGACCTTGGAAAAAAATTTCCATTTTATTTGGTGGGAAAGACACTTTAATTTTGAACCATTTTTTCAATTATTAGAATTTATTCAGTCTAATTTGTAGCAACTACATTTTTTTGCTTTATGTCTAACACATCCTATTAGTTTATGATCTTTACAGCCACAAATAACACATTTTTTCATAGTGTATGTAAATCAATGACTGACTAATAGTTAACGATCGTCATAATGAATATCTAATATTATTCAATTATGTATCTCTAATTTGCGTAAAATTACAATTAAGTTGAGTGAAGGCGATTACATTGATTTTTTACTAGAAAGTAACGAGCATGGACTAACACCAGAAAAGCAAATCTATGAGATAATTAATTACTATATACTAGTAAGAAAACGGCGTATCAAATTAAAATTTCAGTGTGATACAAGTAGCATTGTTTCTTGCGAATAGTTATTTACATTTCTTTTTATGTTTTCGTAATTCTTCTGGATCACGAAATTCACGTCCACAGTTTCTACACTTTTCATTTTTTTTATCATGAGCGATTTTCATGTGTCTCTCTAAACGATTTGAATCATGAAGCTCACTTCCACATTTTCCACATTTTGTTGCACTTTGTGATTTTGTTTTAGTAAATAATCCCATCCCTTATCATTGTGTATAGATACTAAAATGATTTTCTAGTATAGATTAGTGAATTATTTTAAATTACTGAATTTAATCATTAAATTATGAAAATCAGTGAAATTTTCGAATCAATTCAGGGTGAAGGAACTAATGCTGGGAAACATGTAATTTTTTTACGTACTGCAGAATGTAATTTAAAATGTTCATGGTGTGATACAAAGTATACATGGGATTGGAAAAATTTTGATTATTCCAAGGAAGTAAAAGAAATACCAATTAAAGAAATACGGCAAAAACTAGAACAATTCTCTAATAGGCATCTGGTCATCACTGGCGGTGAACCGTTAATGCAGCAGGATGACTTGGTAGAATTACTAACATTTCTAAAACCAGAATTTTATGTAGAAGTAGAAACAAATGGTACAATACTGCCAAATAACACACTTTCATCTTTGGTGGATCAATGGAATGTTTCTCCAAAGACAAGTAATTCTGGAAACCCATTAGAATTATGTGAGATTAATGAATCTTATACATTTTTTTCTAAGCAAAAAAATTGTTACTTCAAATATGTAATAGAAAGTGAAGATGATATTATTGAGATAAATACCCTCATTGAAAAGTATGGTTTGAAGAAAAATCGTATTTTATTAATGACCCAAGCATCAACAAAAGAAGAAATGAACGTACGAGAAAAGACGGTGTTTTTTCTGTCCAAAAAAAACAATTTAGGATTTTCACCACGCATACACGTGATCAAATGGGGAAATCAGCGTGGAAAGTAGAACCGTTAAATTATAAACTAAAAAGTAGGTAAAATTTAGTATGTCAAAAATCAAATCAGGTGACTATGTATTGTTTTTTTATGATGATTCAAAAAAATGGCTACTAAAAATTAAGCGAAAGGAGCAATTTCATTCTCATATTGGAGTCATTAAACATATTGATGCAATTGGAAAAGAATTTGGATCTAGATTAGTGACTAACAAAGACAAGTATGTCTATTTGTTAAAACCAAGTATTCATGATTATGTTATGAAAATGCAACACGGTACACAAATTGTCTATCCCAAAGATTTTGGATACATTGCTGCAAGGACCGGATTAAAAACAGGTCAAAAAATTGTTGAGATTGGAACTGGAAGCGGTTCATTGACTACATTTGTTGCAAGTATTGTTAGTCCACGTGGACATATTGACACATTTGATGTTGAAGATAAATTTATGACAATTGCCAAAAAAAACATAGAGAAAGCTGGCATGTCAAAGTATGTGACAATGCATAAGCAAGATCTCAAGGTAGCCAAAAAAATGCCTGTAAAAGATGTTGATATGGTTATAATTGATCTTGGTGATCCTTGGACTGTAATGCCACAAGCAAGAAAAATGCTTAAGGGAAGTGGAGTAGTGGTTGCAATCTGTCCTACAATGAATCAGTTAGAAAAGGTATCAACAGCATTTGTTCAGAATGAATTTTCTGATATTGATTGCACTGAACACATTCTTCGTCATATTGAAGCACGTGAAGGTAAAACAAGACATTCGTATAGAGGAATTGGTCACACAACATATCTTGCAATTGCACGAAAAGTCTTTTTTGATAAACATAGTACTAAAAAGAGAGTGAAGAAAAATGTCTAGTAAAATATTAACTTCTAGTATGGTAAAAAAGTATATTCCACCACGTAAAGTGACTTCCAGAAAGGGTGATAACGGAAAAGTTTTGGTTGTTGGTGGTAGTTACATATATCATGGTGCCCCAATTTTATCATCTCTTGCCGCATTACGTACTGGAGCAGATTTGGTTTATACTGCAGTTCCAAAAGTAAATGCACATGAAACCAAAGCGTCGTCACCAGATCTTATTGTGATTCCTTTGGCTGATTCAAAACTAACTCGTGGATCAGTGAATAAACTTCTAGGACAGGTGCCTCCTGGAATCGATTCTGCGGTTATAGGTATGGGTTTGGCGGTACAGGATATAGAGGCATTGAAATTATTAATCAAGTCCTTAATTGAAAGAGACGTTAGATTATCTCTAGATGCAAGTGCGTTAAGAAAAGAGATTTTACCAATAATAAAAGGCAAAAATATTCTAGTAACACCACATCCAGGTGAATTTGAAAGATTATTTGGAGAAAAAATACCAATTGATAAAAAAACAAGAATTTCAATAGTAGAAAAATATGCCAAGAAAAATTTACTTACAATTATGCTCAAAGGCTCAGATGATATAATCAGTGATGGGTCGAAAACATTAATTAATTCTAAAAAAACTCCAGCAATGACAGTTGGTGGAACAGGTGATGTTTTATCAGGCATTACGGCAAGCATGCTTTCACGAAACAGAAATGTAATAGAGGCAGCTGCATCTGCTGCATTTCTAAATGGTCAAGCGGGAAAAACTATTCAAAAGCAATTTGGCATGCATATGATTGCAAGTGACTTGATTGACGCATTACCAATAGTATCTAAAACATTTGATAGAATAAAATAATGAAATACAAAAAAACTATAATGTTTGTTGATAAACACATGAATGATCTTCTAAAAGATCTTCAAACTCTAATTAAACAGCCAAGTATATCAGCAAAAAACGAGGGAATTGAGGAATGCGCAGTCTTAGTTGCCAAAATGCTGAACAAAGCAGGAGTTTCTTCAGAGATACTTCGATTAAATAAAACTGCAGCACCACTAGTTTTTGGTGAGATAAAATCAAAATCTAACCCAGCAAAAACATTATTGTTTTACAATCATTATGACGTACAACCAATTGAACCACTTGGAGAATGGAATGATCCACCATTTAGTGGAAAGATAATTGGAAACAAAATTTTTGGTCGTGGGGCGTCTGACGATAAGGGCGAATTAATCACACGAATAAAAGCTGTAGAATCATACTTGAAAGAATACAATGATGTACCATGCAACATTAAATTTTGCATTGAGGGTGAAGAGGAAAACGGCAGCGAGAATATTAATGAATATTTAAAAAAATTCAAAAAGAAACTATCATGTGATGGGGTAATTTGGGAATTTGGTTATGTAGACACCAAAAACCGTCCAATTATTGGATTAGGCATGAAGGGCTTACTCTATGTTGAATTATCTGTTAAAGAATCAATTAGAGATGCCCATTCAAGTTTTGCCGCAATTATCAAAAATCCAGCATGGCGACTAATTGATGCATTAAAGACATTTAGAAATAGTGATGGAGAAATTCTTATTGATGGTTGGCATGATGACATTTTACCTTTATCAAAAAACGATCTGAAAATAATCAGAAAAGAACCATTTGATTTAAGTGATTTCAAAAAGGAGTATGGGATAAAAGAACTTGTTGGAGATAAGAATGCGTTTGAAGCAAAGAAAGCACTTGTCGCAGGACCAACATGTAATATTGCAGGAATTGAATCAGGTTATACAGGAGATGGCGCAAAGACAGTTTTACCATCTACTGCTAAAGTGAAAATTGATTTTCGTTTAGTACCAAATATGGATCCAAAAAAACAAGTGAAGTTACTTAAACTACATCTAAAAAGAAATGGATTCAGTGATATATCGATCAATGTTTTAAATGCAGAATCTGCTGCAAGAACTTCTATCAATGAAGAAATTGTTGATGTTGTTTGTAATAGTGCAAAACAAATTTTTGGTGATTATATTTTGAATATATCTAACGCAGGAACTGGGCCAATGCATGCATTTGTGCATGTATTACGTGCTCCATGTATATCAATCGGTTCATCATATATCTTTTGTAGAATGCATTCACCAAACGAATTTGCAAAAATAGATCTGCTAAACAAAACTACAAAGTGCTTATGTTTACTTATTGAAAATTTTTCTCGATCAAATCATAAAAATTGACTTGAATAAATTACACCAATTGTGCAAAACTTGATAACTTGTATAGTATAACACGGAATAAAATTTGCACGTTGTATGGCTATATCAAAAGCAAAGAGAAGTGCTGCAGCAAAGAAAGCAGCAGCTACTCGTAAAAGAAGAGCCGCAGCTGCAAAAGCAAAGAGAAGTGCAGCAGCCAAGAAAGCCGCAAGAAAACGAAAAGCCTCAGCTAAGAAAGCTGGTGGTGGAGCAAAGAAACGAAGAGCCCCAGCCAAGAAAGGTGGAGCAAAGAGAAGAGCCCCAGCCAAGAAAGGTGGAGCAAAGAAACGAAAAGCCCCAGCCAAGAAAGGTGGAGCAAAGAAACGAAAAGCCCCAGCCAAGAAAGGTGGAGCAAAGAAACGAAAAGCCCCAGCCAAGAAAGGCGGTAAGAAAGGCGGCGCAAAGAAGCGACGTCGCTAAACTGATCGTGGTTTAGTCAGTAAACGCAAAAGCGTATTCACGCTGGAGTGTTACTCGGCCGAATAATGATCTACATTTTTTAAATTACACTTAACTAAAGTTCTCAACAATTTTTTGTAATGACTTTTATTGTGTTATTTGAACAGTAAAGTTATGAGTATGTATATGCCTGGTGCAACAGCTGTTGGTATTACATATGATGATGGTGTAGTTTTTGCAAGTGAGAAACGTATAGCATACGGGAATTTTCTTGTAAGTAAATCTACAAAAAAAACTTTTTCAATTACATCTAAAGTCGGTGCAACATGTGCAGGACTTGTTGCAGATATGCAAGTACTTTCGTTACAAATTTCTGCATTAGCAAAGATTCGAAAGATGGAATTAAAACGTGATGTACCACCAAATACAGTTGCTAAGATGATGTCTAATATGATGTATGAAAGAAGATACTTTCCACTGTTAACACAAGTTATAGTTGGAGGAATGGTTGACAAACCTGTAATCTATACATTGGATCCACTGGGTTCAGTATTACCTGATGAATATGCTGCAGTTGGAACTGGAGCTGAAATGGCACTTGGTGTTTTGGATCCACAGTTCAAGAAAAAGATGACAGAGAAAGAAGCTATCGATTTAGCTGTAAAGGCAGTTCGTTCCGCCACAATGCGCGATTCATTTAGTGGTGATGGTATTGATGTTTTAGTAGTTAACAAAGAAGGAATGAAAGAATTCACAGAAAATATTAAGTAGTTATTAGATAGTTTTTGAAATTTCCCAATACTTGTCTGATATATAGTGTAAATTTTTCACAATTTCACCTTTAGGCAAATTTTCTAATTCCAAACTATCAGTAAGTGCCTTTCCTACAGCTAAAAACTTATGCTTAGATTCTTCAATAACACATACTACATCGTCTTTTGAAAACTCTGTGTATTTTTTAATACCAGGCCTCATTACATTTGCACCGTTACACATGAATTTCACAGCACCCATGTCAACCATTACATTTGGGAATTTTTTTAATATCTCAG
>Ga0208522_1002113_pt1 | contig 12107 bp, 16 predicted proteins | sample ETNtaG_25_FD_185763 | JGI IMG/M metagenome (GOLD analysis project Ga0208522, IMG submission 185763) | Marine microbial and viral communities from oxygen minimum zone, Eastern Pacific Ocean - ETNP201302SV86 (SPAdes) (version 2) | ecosystem: Environmental > Aquatic > Marine > Oceanic ... | reverse complement strand
ACCACCTGCAACTATTGAAGGCATTTCCATAACATCTTTGACTACCATAAGAGAATCATGAATTGATCTTTCAACCTCGTCTACTACTCTTTGTGAACCGGCTCGTAACAATATAGTTACAGATTTTGGATGTTTACAGCCTTCAACAAAGACCCATCTATCCTCTTCAATTTTCTTTTCTTGAATAGTTTGGGCAGAACCCAAGTCTTTTTCAAAAAGATCATCTAGATTAGTTACTATTCTTGCACCAGTAGCTTTTGCAAGTTTTGACATATCACTCTCTTTAACACGTCTAACAGCTAAAATTCCAGCTTTGGCAAGATAATGTTGTGCCATATCATCAATTCCTTTTTGACATGCAACAACAGTTGCGCCAGAACCAATTACTTTGTCAACCATTGTCTTCAACATTTTATTTTCTTCATCTAAGAAAGATTTCATTTGTTGTGGGTTTGAAATGTTAATTTTAGCATCAGTTTCAGTTTTGTTAATTTCAAGTGCTGCATTCAAAAGTGCAATTTTGCCGTCTGTAATTTTTTTTGGCATTCCAGAATGAACAATTTCTTTATCTAAAACAATACCTTGAATAATAGAAGAGTCTTTAATTGAACCTCCTGTTTTCTTTTCAACTTTAATGTCGTCAATATCAGCCGTGTATTTTTCACCATCTTTTTGTGCAATTGCTAAAACAGATTTTACAACCATTTCAGCTAGTTGTTCAGAGTCTTTTCTGACTAGTTTTGTTTGCATTGATGTTTTTGCAATTTTTAACAAATATGATTTATCATTTGGAGAAATTTGTTCAGAAATATCTTTCAAAAATTGTTTTGCTTTCTTTCCTGCTTTTCTATATCCATCAACTATGATTGTTGGATGTACGTCTTGTAGTATCAGTGATTCTGCATGTTCAAGTAATGCTCCTGCAAGAACTACTGCAGATGTTGTTCCATCACCAACTTCGTTATCAGTTGTTTTTGAAATCTCTACAAGCATTTTAGCAGCTGGATGCTGTACATCAATCTCTTTGAGAATTGTTGCACCATCATTAGTAATTGTAACATCACCTAAAGTGTCAACGAGCATTTTATCCATGCCCCTAGGTCCTAAACTAGTGTGAACTATTTCTGCAATAATTTTAGCTGCAGCAATATTGTTTTTTTGTGCATCTCTACCTTTTTGTTCTGATGCGCCATCTTTGAGTAAAACAACTGGCATGTTGCCTCTAGGTGTTTGTGCTGACATACAACAAAAACCAAGTTTTTCTAAATTTATAGGTAATTGTTACAATTAGGTTAAATTTTCAAAAAGATCGCTGGTCTTAAATTAGGAAAAATAGACTAAATTACATGACAGACACGCCTAGAGACTCTTATGATAAAGTATTTTCCAGTCTTGAAAAGCATCACACTTGGTTTGAAAATTCAATTCCTTTGATTGCCAGTGAAAACATTCCAAGTCCAGCAGTTAGAGAAGCTGTAATGTCTGATTTTGGTAATAGATATGCAGAAGGTTGGCCTGGTGAACGTGTCTATGCAGGATGTACCCACATTGACGAAGTTGAAATTCAATGTATGGAATTGGCAAAAAAACTGTTTGACGCTGAATTTGCAGATGTAAGAGCCGTTTCTGGAGTTGTTGCAAACCTGGCAATTTATTCATCATATTCAAATCCCGGCGATGTTATGATGGCATCATCAATTCCAGCTGGTGGTCACATATCACATGGAAAAAAAGAACACTCTGGAACTGCAGGTTTGGTGCATGGTCTTGATATTGAATTTTTTGCATTTGATCCAGAAGAGATGACACTTGATGTTGACAAAACAAAAGCCAAAGTTGAAGATTTGAAAAAACAAAACAGACTTCCAAAAATTGCAATGTTTGGTGGTTCAGTTTTCTTGTTTCCTCATCCTGTAAAAGAACTGGCTGACTTTTTGAAAGGTCATGGCATGCACATTAATTATGATGCAGCACACGTTGCAGGCTTGATTGCAGGTGGAAAGTTCCAAGACCCATTACGAGAGGGAACTGATACAATGACTATGAGTACCCACAAAACTTTGTTTGGTCCACAGGGAGGTTTAGTTTTAGGATTTAACAGGCATGAAGAGTCAATCAAAAAGGCAATGTTTCCTGGTCTTACCAGTAGCCATCACATTCATCACATGGCTGGCAAAGCAGTTGCGTTTGCTGAAGCATTAGAGTTTGGAAAAGACTATGCAGCACAAACAATTAACAATGCAAAGGCATTAGCATCAGAACTCAACAATGTAGGTTTCAAAGTTTTGGGTGAGAAACGAGGTTACACAGAATCTCATCAGACAGTTGTCAATGTTTTAGATTATGGCGATGGTGGAACAATTGAAGCTAATTTGGAAAAGGCAAACATCATTGTCAACCGTCAATTAATTCCTGGTGACTTGAAGGCAAACCGTCACTACATGCATCCGGGTGGAATCAGACTTGGAACTTCAGAGATTACACGTCTTGGTATGAAAGAATCTGAGATGAAAGAGATTGCCTCTATGATCAAAGATGTCGTCATTGACAAGAAGGAACCAGGCGAATTGAAAGGAAAAATTGCCGAATTTAGGAAGGAATTTCAGAAAACTCAGTATTGTTTTGACAATAAAGTTGGGGCCTACGAATACATCAAGTTGAGATAGTCTGAAATTCGAACATGAATTTCAGATCTGGTAATCATCATTTGTGTTTTTTAATTATTTTTACGTACAAAATATGATTAGAGCGTTAATTGCATCTCGGGAATTCCTAGTTGCCCGAAATGGGGGATCGGTTACATTTGAGATCCCTCATATTTATTCTGATTTGAGAGATGGTTTTTTCTGTTTACCTATATCACGTAGTTGACTAGGTGACAAATTACCATGTTCATCTCTCAAATGAGTCATAAATGATACAAGATCTGTAAAATTTTTAGTACACACAGGACAGTTCTTTGAAAAATTTACCATTGTCATAATTTCAAATTAATAATAAATAATTTAGAGTGTGATTTTCAATGTTAGAAATCTACATTTGTAATTAAATTTGATGCTGCTCCTATCTTTTCATGTCAGAAGTTGAGCGTGGGTATGACGAATTCATGATGTTTCTTAGAGAATCATCGGCAAAGGTTGACCCTGAATTATTAGTCAAAACAATGTATTTGGAACGGAAGTTTCCAGGTGTTGAGCCAAAAGTTGATCTTGACATTCAATTCAAACTTGGGACAGACATACAGGCAAAGAAACACCAAATTAATGAAAAGTTTGGTTTGCAGACTGCCGTGCATGGAAAAAATGCTGTGATTACATCTGGACGTATGGATACATCGGCAATAGTGTATATTGCATCTAATGATCTAGTCGTAAATGTAACAGGAAATGCGACTGCTGCGTCTTATTAGATGTAAAGCTGAAAATTTACATTTTCTAGAAGAAGAACAAATTCCAAAACATAATAGTATAGAATTCATAATGATTCTTGATAGGTTTTATGGAAGAAGAAGCAAAAGATCTCATAGTTTTAGGTGCGATAAACAATGGTGTCAAACAATTCAATAATATTTCTAAAGCGACAAATATCAAACCAGAAGAACTTAATGGTATTTTACAAAAACTTGAAAATCGCGGATTCATTATAGTACAAGAAAAAAAAGGCTGGTTGGGGGGGAAAATTGAATTGTTTGTAACAGAAAAAGGAAACGATGAGATTAAACAAAGAGTTCATGAGTTGCAAGGAAAATGGGAAAGTATGAGAAATGTCTATGAATCTGGTGACAAACAAAAATTACAACAAGTAATGAAAGATGAAAAATCATTTCTTCCTACAATGATGTTTTTTGGAATTATCGATGTTATGATGTTTAGTATGATGTTTAGTATGATGGGCATGGCCATGTCTAGCTACATACCAGCTGAAGATATGTCACAGTTTGATGATGCAGGTGATGGTCTAGGTGACTCTGGTATGGATGACGGCGGATTTGATTTTGATATAGGATTTTAAAATATAGAAATTCGAGTTTCTAGGCGTGTAACTATACAAAATTAGTAAAGTTAGTTGAACATGTTTTAAAATTCTACCAAAATCCGAAATGTTCTAACTTGATATGATCCTGTAGTTCCTCTCTTTTCATCCAAGCACTGTCATTTAGTGGATCACATTTTGGGCATTTTACGAGTGGTTTTGGTGGTTCTGCCACAATTTCTTCTTTCTTTGGCTGACAGTCATGAGGTCTTCCTTGTGTACTGTGAAGTAATCTCCATTTTCCTGAAATTTCATGATGAGCTTTGTCCCAAATTAGATCTGCTGATTCATAATTACATTTTTTACAACGTGCCAAAGTTCTCCCCATGAAGGGTTACTTTCTAATGCTTTTGATAATTTCGGTGAATTTCTTTAGACCACCGGTCTGCTCTAATAACGTTCCAATAACTAGACCGTCAGCTCCGGCTTTTGTCAGTGTTTGTGCAGTCTTTACATCCTTTATTCCTCCACCAACAATGAGAAATCCTTTGAAAACACTTCTTACCGTTTTGACCATCTCTGGAGTGACGTTTTGTTTGGCACCAGAGCCGGCTTCAAGATATACAAATCTCATACCAAGATATTGTGCTGAAAGGGCATATGCTGCTGCAATTTTTGGCTTGTCAAATGGAATACCTCTCACATTTCCTACAAACCAGGCTGAAGTTCCCTCGCCTATGACTAGATATGCAGTTGGAAGTGCCTCTAATCCGAATTTCATGACGTTTGGTGCTCCCAAGGCCTGTGCCTGTGATATGTAGTATGGATTTTCCGAGTTTAACAGAGAACTAAACAATATGGCGTCTGCCTGTGGAACAACGCCTGTAACGTTTCCAGGGAAAAGAACAACTGGAATTTTTACTGCCTTCTTTAGGCTACCTACTACATCTGCCATCTCCATTTGATCTGTGGCTGACGAGCCACCTACCAATATTGATGCTGCACCTAACTTTTCAGCGTCTTTTGCAAGCTTTACAGATGATTTGATGTTTGAAACCTCAGAATCTATTAAAACAAAGATTACTGGTGACTTTTTACGCCTAGATAATAGTAATTTTTCTACTTTCCCAACCATGCCATACGATCGAGAAGGGTGCTTTAATCTTTTATTTTAGTACTGGTATACAGTTTTGTATAGCTATGAGTGAGTCTGATTCAAGTAATTTTCCTAATATTTTGAAAGAAATTATCAAAAAATCACTGTTTACAGAGCGACAAATTGAAATTATTCTAAAACAGAAGGATTTGTCTGATAAGGAATTTTCTATAACAAAAGGTGCGTATTACAGGCAGGTCTCACAATCACGTGAGAAACTTGGACGTTTGTATTACTCGTTCATTGTACTGAGGGTTTTGGACATCCTTCTTGCAGATGATATTGATGTGATATCTAGGCTCACTGAACAGCTCTCTGTGATAAAAGATGGTGATGTTTTCCCAGAACGTGAGCGTGAGATACTAGGTGTGATTGAGCGTGTAGTAAAACAGACCACCAATATGTGATTTGTGCCTAGATTTTCTGTATTTGAGGTGTTTAACGAGTATTTTTGTGTCTAATCCATGCATCTTTCATGTGATGTTTAGATTGATGCAAAATGTGAATTAATGTTGTCCAATCACGATAAATCACAATCTTATCATGTTGCATTATGTTAGTAGAAATTCCTGATCCTATTGTCATTGTAGGCGTGGTTTTGCCCATCTTTGTAGGATTGTTCTCCCTGTTTGCATACTTGAAAATAAGGCAAATTTCGGGCTTTAATGCTCAAAATAAGGCAGATATGGAGAGATTGGAGTTCTATGAAAGACAAATAATTGATATGAAGATACGTTTGGACGCAATTGATATTGAAAATATCTCAAATACGCCTGAAATACCTAGGAATTTTGCAAGTTTTGAGCAGAAAATACATGAAAGTGTGCCTACGACTGCTGCTAGAGAACCAAAATCCGTGCCTATGATTACCCAGCCACGAAGAACACCCAATATGAGCCTGGATAATACAGTCGAGGTTGTGTTAGGATTAATCACGGATAGAACTATGACGTCACGTGACATTCAAATCACACTAGGTAAAAGTAGAGAGCATATTTCCAGGACAATGAAGAAATTGTTTGAAGATGGATATGTTGAAAGAAATATGAGAACCAAACCATACAGCTATTCAATTACCCAAAAAGGCCGTGGAAGACTTGGTTTGGACCAAAACCCTGCACCCGAAATGGCACCACAGACAGCATAACCTTCGATTTTTTGTAAAGTCAATTTCCTGATTTTTTGGCATTTTGCTTCATTTTTTTACATTAAATTATTAATAAATAAAATTACAAATTAATTAATATCATAATATTATAAATTACTATATGAGCGAGATAGAAGAAGAGTTAGTAAAGATAACATCTGGAGGTACAATCTCAATTCCAAAGCAATTTCGAAGGTATTTGGAAATGCAGAAGGGTGACTATGTTAAGATTGGCCTTGAAGGGGATCATTTGGTTGTCAGAAAGGTAAGAATAACTTAGTTTTTAGTATCTAAAATGCTGTTTTAGGTAGTTAAAACCTAGTTTTTATCATTAAAAATACGGTTTTATAATCAGTTTTTAATCCAAGGCTAAATCTCCTAATTATGCCTTGAATCACTTTCCGTATCAAATACGGAAACTGACGCCTGAGTATCCATTATTTCTACTTTTAAAATCTCTCCAGAAAGTAGTATTTCACGCCTACAAATCGGTAAAAATCGTGTTTTTAATTTTAAAAAGTAGTATATGGTGTTTTTGCCAAATTTAGGCATGAGGATGCATACAATATGTGCATTCTAGAAAATTATTTTTTGTTTAGTAAAACGGCTAACAGTTTGGGCATCCATAACCTGGAGAGCTCTTCTTTACTTTACCGTGGGCTTTGAACATATGTCGCATTAGTCTGTCTGTTGATGCAAAACTCATTCCACATGCAGCACAGACCGTGCCAGTAATTACAATCTCTTTCTTCTTTTTGAAAAGACCCATAATGATCTGTTTTATTTTTTGATTAAAAAGGTCTTCTAAAATATGCCAAAATTGAGGATTTCGTGCCTAAAATGCCAAAAATTAGGGGATAAAATACCCTAATTAAGTTTAAAAAAATGGATTATATCCCCATTGCAATAATGCTTGCCTTTGTCTAATTCTACATGAATAATCGCCAGGTTTGCAATTTTTTTTAATACCACCTATATGCCGCGGACCAAACATCTTCCATCTTTCTATTTGAATTCTGTCAATATTTGGAATGCGTCGGCCCATAGTATACCTACAATACCATTGAAACCATCCCAGTGGATCTTCAGGAAATATCCAGCCTTTAGTTTTCCATTCCAATCTAGAAAGTCCTGCCTTAACACCAAAATAATTTAGGCTCATATCAAACTTATTTGAAGAAAGTTTTGCTTTTTTGAACCAGTTTTTTGGATATTCGTCAATTTCTGTACCAAAATACCAGCCACCAAATACGCCTAATTCTAGCATTTTTTTTGGTGTAAGATGTGGTTTGAATGGATTTGTTGCTATGCAGTACCTTTCTATTTAGAATTAATAAAAAAAGAGTATTACGCCTGCTTAGAACCAGGATTTGGTGAAATTATTGCCTGATAAGCCCAACCTCTACCTCTTTTGGCTCTCTGAACCTTGTTTTTGGAGGTAAATCTTGCCAAATATGTCGAAATTACACTAAGTTTTACTGGCTCGTTGTACTCATCTTCATATCTTTCTAGTATTTCTGATGATGTGAACCTGCCTGTAGGATAGTACTTGTCTACCAAATACCATATTTTACCACCAACAGAGTCTATTTTTGGTCCATTATCATGTTCTTCAATATTGATCATTTCCATTAATTCGAAAATTTTGAGGACTTTATCCCTGGTAACATTTCCTTCTATGGAGATCTTGGTCTTGACCCCGTCGTTGTCCTCTACGTCTATTCTTACTTGTTTCTTCGTCATATTAGATCATGAAGGATCCTATGTTAACTCAAGAACTGATCCTCTGAGATTTGTTAACAAAGAACATTGTTAACTTTGACACGCCTGAGCCACGCCTAGACTGTTTTTTTTAGTTAACAGTCAGATTAGATTTATGCCTTCTTTATGTTATGAGATTTACGCCTACAGTGGAAATAAAGGGGTTAAATTTTCATTATTAACACTGTTAACACCTCCCTTAACGCCTGCAGTCGAAATTAGGGGGTCAATTTGGCCTTTGTTTAATTTTTCTTAACAATTCCTTAACATTTTATTTTCTTTATTCAAACCCACACACCTTACTTTCCACTCTTTTTATTATAAAAAAAATTTTTATGATAAACAAAAACAAACAAAATAATTTCATTATTATTTTTTATTTATCATTAGAAATGAAGGTGTGTGAGGGCGATCAGACCGATCAAGAAATAGTCAATGAGAACGATCAATATTGTAAAAAATAACAATAGGATCAGTTGAACTCGTGGTTTGAAATAAGAAATGATCTCAAATGAGCACAACAATATCTGACCCAATTGATCGACTATTAGACGCTGCACAGAGCGGAAAATCCCTAATCAAGAACAGGGATGTATTACATTTTGACCACATTCCAGAGCAAATCCTACATAGAGATCCAGAACAGGAGAAAATTGCACAGACACTCATACCAATTCTAATGGGCTCACGCCCATCAAATCTATTGGTGTATGGGAAACCAGGAACAGGTAAGACTTTGGTAATAAAAAAAGTACTATCTAAAATCCAAAAGCGTGTGGAGGAAGGCTCCTTTCCAATTAAACTAGCATATACAAACGCCAAACAGGAAAGCACACTAAGCGGATTATTGGTAGATTTTGGTAGACAGTTAGGTCTGTCTAGTCAGAAAACAAAAGATGGTAAAATGTGGATACCAGATACCGGCCTTTCGACAAGTGAGGTCTTTAATCGAATTTTATACATAATTTCAAAACATGAAATTAACGTAGTGCTTGTAATTGATGAAATTGATTACTTGGCAGAATTAATACAAAAAACAGGAAAAGACACCTTGTATTCAATTACCAGAGCAAATGAGAGACTTGAGACAGGCTCACTAACCCTAGTAGGTGTTTCAAATGACCTTACATTCAAAGAAAGACTTGATCCTCGTGTAATTAGCAGTCTAAGTGAGGAAGAGGTCGTATTTACAAATTATAATCTTGAACAAATAAAACAAATTCTAAAAGCAAGAATTCAAACCGCCTTCTCTGAAGGCATAGTGAAAGACGCCGCACTCAACCTCTGCTCTGCAATGGCAAGTAGAGAATCAGGTGATGCAAGAAGGGCAATTGATCTTCTTAGAGTGGCATCTGAGATTGCTGAAAGAACACAGGAAAACAATGTTGTTGAAGAACATGTAAGACAGGCAAGTGAGAAAATTGAAGAAAATAAAGAAATTGTGGCATTAAAATCATACCCACTTCATGAAAAACTCTTAATTTTAGCAGTTATGAAATCATCTGAAATTTCAACTGGTGAGACATATCTAACCTACAAAGCACTTTGTAAGGAAATTCGCCAAAAAGAGCTAACTCAGAGAAGAGTCACACAAATGCTTAGCGAGATTGAAATGTCCGGAATTATCTCAGGTAGAATTGTTCATCAAGGAACTCATGGCAATACAAAGAAATTCAAAATTACAATATCTCCTGATATCATCAAAAACACCTTCAAAGATGAATTAACCCTACAAGACATTCTATAATTACAACAAACCTCAAATTATCATGGTATAGAGTAACAATATCATGTATCTTAGAATTCTTACTTTCTTTGCCTTTACAGGCATATTCGCTATGGTCTATGCATTGGCAACACAGGTTGAACCATCAGCAGAAGAAGTAGCTGAAATACTGGCATATTTTGAAGAAATTCTTCTAGATGTTGACTCTATACTAATTTTCACACATAACATAACAATCGCCTTACCGATGTTTATTCCTGGTTTTGGTGTAGCGTGGGGTTTGTTTTCTGCGTGGTCAACTGGCATTGCATTTGCTGCAATACTAATTGGAACACCAGAACTAGGAGCGATAAACCCACTAGCGGTTTTACTAACACCATTCGGATTAATGGAAGTGGCAGCCTATTCAATTGCAATGTCCAGAAGTTTTCTATTTATGAAAAACATCATACAAAGAAAGCCAGCTTTTACAGAAAAAATCACCATACTCGTAGAAATTGGAATTGTACTAGGCTTGCTGGTAATTGGTGGAATTGTTGAAATGTACATGATTGAAGCTGCAGAAAAATTTCAAAGTATAGCATAATATAGTCACTCAAAGGAGTTTTTCCATGTCTAGTATGAAATGTATATCATGCGGAATTGGATTTTTCTCCCCTGATGGGAAAGACAAATGTTCCAAATGTAGAACAAACGAACCTCATAGTTCTGAGGGTCATGACTCATGTGGTTGTGGTCATAACCACTAAATTCTTTATTTTCCTAAAATTTTACCCAGAGTTGAAAGTGTTCTAATCACACAGATTCGATATTTTGCATATTTGCCACTTTCTTTTGGTATAGGTCCAAGATATTGTAATTCTCTGATGTAATTTGTAATTCTCTGTTCATTTGGTTCTAACTTATGTGCATACCTATTTCTAATTCTGGCTAGTAGTTCGACATTTTTCTTTACATTACCTTTTAACAAATTAGATTCTGTTAGTATGTCCATTTTTAGATTTAATGTAAATAATGTACTATCAATTGACTTGGAAGGAATGTTGAATTTATCCTCCAAAATACGATCAATTATGTTTTCTACATACATGTGACCTACAATGAACAAATCCCGCTCATTGGTCGTTTCAAGAATTTTTTTTAAATCAATATTGGAAGGAGGATTTTTCATAATTATTCAAAATTAACATATGATTCAAGTGTTGTCTGATTAAACACCATTACACAAAGATCAGAGAATTCCTTTCCTTCCAAATCACTCACAACACCCTCAAAACTAGTCTCCATATCTGTTGTAACTGCCTCAAAAACATGAACTTTCATTTTAGATGTATCAAATCCATTTCTCTTCAAATATTTTGCAATTTCAGAAGGCATGAAGTGTTTTTCTGGCATCTTTGGCCAAGGTCTAGGAACCAATATTACACTAAAACCATCAATTAGCGCTTTTTGTAGTTCTAATTTTTTCTCTTCAATTGACGTTGAAATATGCATTGTAATCACTTTTGACTTATCAGTTGGAACCTTTGCTTTTGATGCAGCAACTTGGGTAGAACTTATTCCTGGTATGATTTCTACCTCATCAAAAATTTCAATTAGTCTATCTACCACTTCTGATTCTGAAAAATTAACATCTCCTGTAAAAGGAACAAGTATTGTATGATCATCTTCTCCAGCAATTTTTTGATATGCTTCTTCCTGATTTTTCATAGTAACCTCTAGTATTTGCTTTCCTTCTAGGAAATCTTTGATCGTCTTTAATGTATAACCATAACCAATTACAACATCACATTTTGATATTACATTTTTAATTACATCTGTAACATATTGTGATGAACCTGGACCTACACCGACAGCAAAAACCTTATTCAATTTTATTCAGTAATTCTTTGTCTTGCCTTTATAAAATCAACAAATGAGCTCCAGTTTACCTTCAAAAAACGTGTAGGATCTTTAAGTGGATAATGAACCCAGTCTTGAACAATTGAGTATTGATATGATTTCTTTTTTCCGTCTTCAACAACTTCCATTTTTAAAATATTACCCCAAATTTTTTTCTCAATCTCTAAACCAAATATATTATCAAAAGATACTTCACTACTTTTTTTCTTATTTTCTAAATCAATCGCCAAATCTTCTTCATCATAACCATCATGTTTGATCATCACGTCACTGTTTTGAATTAAAGTGACAACCTGCCTTGTAACCACTGATTTCCACCATTTTTTCATTCTTTCAGTTTTTCTAATAAACATCAAATGTTTGTCTGTAAGAAAGAGCATTCCTTCTTTTCCTCCCACACTCAAAAATGAACCTCCTTCTCTCCAAACAGAGACTAAATGCAC
>Ga0208522_1002112_pt1 | contig 12122 bp, 17 predicted proteins | sample ETNtaG_25_FD_185763 | JGI IMG/M metagenome (GOLD analysis project Ga0208522, IMG submission 185763) | Marine microbial and viral communities from oxygen minimum zone, Eastern Pacific Ocean - ETNP201302SV86 (SPAdes) (version 2) | ecosystem: Environmental > Aquatic > Marine > Oceanic ... | reverse complement strand
CGCAGTTGGAAATACCACAAAGGCTGTAACTAAGGGCTTTGCAATTGCAAGTGCTGCATTAGCTGCACTGGCAATGATTCAAGCATTCCAATTTGAAGCCTCACATTATTTCAGCGAAATGGTTATTGATTATGGTCTATCAAACCCTTCAGTAATTGTGGGCCTTCTTGTTGGTGGATTAATTCCATTTATCATCACTGGTCAATTAATTAGCGGTGTAGAAAGAGCTGCAAAGAAAATGGTTGATGAAGTAAGAAGGCAATTCAAGGATGATTCTGGAATTTTAGAGGGAACCTCAAAGCCAGATTATGCAAAATGTGTAGATGTTGCTACTGTTGCGTCATTAGGCGAATTATGGAAATCTGCATCAATTGCAGTAGCTGCGCCAATAGTTGTCGGTATCTTATTAGGTCCTTCTGCAGTTGCAGGTCTACTAATGGGCGCTGTTGTAACTGGAATATTCCTTGCATATCACTTGGCAAATACTGGCGGTGCATGGGATAACGCTAAAAAATTAATCGAGATGAAAGGTGAAAAAGGCACTGAAGAACATAAAGTTGCTATTGTAGGTGATATTATTGGTGATCCATACAAAGACACTGCAGGACCTGCATTGAATACAGTAATCAAACTACTAAATACAATTGCTATCGTCTTTGTTCCTGTCTTCTTCGCAATAATCGTACTTTAGAAACACTGATACTATAATCATTTTAGAAAATTATTTATTAAAATCAAATACAATTCAGGTTATGAAAAAAGCAACGTTTGCGGCTGGATGTTTTTGGCATGTTGAAGAAATATTTAGTAAGACATCAGGTGTAAAATCAACCCAAGTTGGATATACAGGTGGAGGTTTAGAAAATCCAACATATGAACAGGTATGCACGGACAGAACTGGTCATGCTGAGGCAATTCAGGTTGAATACGAACCAGAAGAAATTTCATATAAAGAATTACTCAAAGTTTTTTTCGAAAATCACAATCCAACTACACCTAACAGACAAGGTCCAGATGTAGGAATACAATATCGCTCTGCGATATTCTGTCATGATTCAGAACAAGAAGAATTAGCTAAAGAAGTAAAAGAGAATCTCAATCCTATTGCAAAAGAAAGATTTGGCAATGAGATTGTAACTGAGATAAAATCCGCCGTCCACTTTTATCGTGCAGAAGAGTATCACCAAAAATACTTTGAAAAAAACGATCTACATTAGTTTCTTCTTTTCTACAAAATATCCTATCAGAATAATTATCACACCTATCATTCCGATGTATATGCCGTTGTCAATCCAACTTTGATTCTGATACATGAATGATGACTCAGGACCAACCATTCCTTGACCTTGAAACTGGAATGTAATTCCAAAGATCATAACTATTATTCCTAATATTATAATCGGTAACGATTTCATAGTTTTAATCTCATATCTCAGGTTTAAAACAACACCTTTCTAGACATCACTATGGTTTCATCAATATTTTTCCGAATAGATTTTTTCCTGAAAGCATTTTTTGATGTGCGACAGACGCTTCTTCAAGTGAAAATATAGAATCAACCACAGATCTCATCTTACCTTTAGCCATCCAATGTAATCCAGATTCAAGTTCTGAGCGTGTACCTTGTGTTGAACCAACAATGTTTAACCCCTTGAAGAAAATATGCCGCAAGTCTGTTATTACATCATATCCAGTTGTTGCACCTGTGGTAACAATTGTTTTACCATATTTGAGTAGCGACAACTCTTTGTTCCAGTGTGATCCTCCAATGTGTTCATAGATTACATCAATCTCTGATTTCTTGGACTTTTGTTTTGAAATTTCTTTTGCAATTTTTTTTACTTCTTTATGCCAATCTTCTTTTCTATGATCTACTGCAAAGTCAGCGCCTAGTTTGATACATCTTTCTAATTTACTTTGACTAGCAGTTGCAATTACATCACAACCAAACAGTTTTGCAATTTGTATTCCAAATATTCCCATACCAGAACTTCCTCCCATAACTACTACTGTTTGACCAGGATGAATCTTTGCTCTAGCCACTAACATGTGCCATGAAGTCATCATAGTCATAGACGCCGCGGCTGCATCATCAAAAGTAATACTATCAGGTATTTTCACAGCATTGAACTCTGGAAGGTGTGTAAACTCACAATACCCTCCCCATAATGGTCCTGTCTGAAATCCCCAAACTTTTCTTTGCTTACAATCATACTCCCGTCCAGATGTACACATACTACAAATTCTACAGGATAAATTTCCATGAGAAACAACACGATCGCCAACTTTGAGATTTTTAACATCATCACCAATTTCTGTTATAATTCCTGCTGCATCAGTACCTGAAATATGTGGGAGAGGAACATCAATCGGTTTTCCTCTCATAGCCCATATGTCATCATAGTTTAGTGCAGCAGATTTTACTTTGATAATGACTTCATGTGATTTTGGAACAGGTTCCGGAATATCCTTAATGTTTAAAATTGATTCAAAATCATCATTCCTTGCATATTGTTCATAGACAAGCGCTTTCATAAATTGCAGTCATATCAAATGATTATTACCCTTTCTAAATTGAAATAGATACTCCCTCATAGGTAGAAGCTTTACGAGAATTAACAAACCACATAAATCAATTTTGACTTGGGTCTTTAATCCAAATCCTAATAGTATATTCCATGTATACATGGAATAATTCTGATTCAACAGAGCCAATATTACTGAAATTCTCAACTCTCATAATTTTTGGAACCGCAGCTGCATCTGCATTGATAATGGCAATATTGCTTCATACATACTTTAATGATTTTATGACAGAAAATCCAGTTATCAATTACATTTTATTTGGACCTGCATTTGGAATTGGTTTTTTGTATGGACTTAAAATTTCTGAAAAGGCTTTACAACCATCTGAAACCAGAAGTGCGTTAAAGCGAAAAATCATCAAAACGTTTCTTTTCTTTTTGGTTATTGGCGGATTGTTCAGTTCTGTAAATTTTGCACTCCATGGCGGTGCTATGATGCCAGAAACATCTCCTATTGACGATGGTGTGCTTGTATGGGTAACAGATATGATAACATCTAACGGTGGTACAACATTTCTAATTGCATCGAGTTTTACATTGATGGCGGCTGCTACAAGACGTATTGTTGGACTTAATGCAGGAATGTTGAGTAGAATAATTACATTTGCTGGAACATTTGTCTTCTTTTCAATGATTAGTATGAGTATCACTCAAAGTGATCCAACACATTCACAAATCTATCTTTACACATTTTATCATGCTGGAATTATCGGCGGTGCAATGTATCAGATGAATCGATTTACAACTAACCTAAACAAGTGGGAAGATTATATGAATGACCAGTAGTTATTCTACTGTTACTGTTGCAACCATCCATGGATGAACAATACAATAGTATTGGAATTCTCCACTATCGATAAATTCATGTTCAAATGTGCCGCCAGCCATAATCATACCTGAATCAAAAACACCATCAGGTCCACCGTCAGGCGTTCCGCTTGTTGCAAGATGTGCAGCGTTATCGTTATTCTCCCAAATTACGGTCGTATCAGTTTCAATAGTTAGTAATGAAGGAAGGTAACATTCACTTGTTTCTTCACACCCAGGTACACCAACACCTGCAGGAATAATTACAGTCTCTGATTTTGCTGCAGAAACAGGTTCATCAACTATTGATTCTGTAATTAGTTCTTCCTCTGGTTCCATATCTATTGGAAGTCTTTCAATCGCATATAGTGTATTTCCAGGTTTATCGAATTTTTGACATTCTTCAGTTGCATAAAATATTGCCTTACATTCCTCAAAAAATGCAGTTTTATCCCTCTGCATTTGATCTCCAAAAAGCACATCATCCCCAATTGCCAGATGAATCATACCTATTGCTGCAAGTGATCCTGCAACCAAAATCATAGAATATCCCACTTTTCTATAATTATGTGGATTTTCCATTTCTGACATTTAGTTTGAAGATTTTTTGGGCAAATTTATTACTTTAGAAGAGAACAATAATCAGTTGACAATTCAAATTTTACACTATGAGTTTCTAGGACCTATAGAGATATCAGAATGGGGTCCTCCAATGGGTCAGCTAGTCTATCTTCTTTTCAGTAAAACCAAAAATGGATTTAATCTATTATATGCATCTCAAGTAGAAAAAACTGATAAGACCGATTTTTTTACACAGAGTGATAAATTCAAGTGCTGGATTCAACATGCAGGTTCTGAAGAAATGTTATATCTGGCAGTCTATCCCATGTCAGATTCCCAAGCAAGTGATCGAGAGAGAATTGTTCAACAAATTATTAGTAAATACAGACCACCGTGTAATACTGAGTAGGGTACAAGTTTGAATTATTACTTGTTCTTCACATCAAACAACTGTAGTGTTACCAGATCAATTGCCTTTTTCAGATGATCAAACTCGTTTATTGAGTGGATTTGTCCCTCTGTTAGCATTCGAAGTACTTTGATCACGCTTTTTTGGTAATCATCTTTTGCAGAAACTTCTAAAGCATTAATTTTGGCTAGTAGGTTTTCATAATTTTTTATTAGATCATCTTTTGAGGCATGCTTTTCCATAAACAGATTTTTCATATCTCATATATGAATCAGAGTTGCTCATCATCAATTTCTTCAAACGCATCTAAAAATTGATTGCAGGGGCAATCGGGTATTTCACATTTTCCACGTCTTAACATAGATTCATTCGAATTAGTTGTTGTGTGTGCCTCATCAGTATGATGGCAACGCCTACAATTCATAACTGCAACAACTTTGTTCTATATTTAAGGAATTAGCACTGCCCTTGCTTCTATGTCAGACGTCTTTAGTTTTTGCAATGCTTCATTTGCATTCTCTAGTGGGAACGTTTCTGTTACAACTTCAAAATTATTTTTTCCAGAAATTTCAATTACGTCCTCCATGTCTTTTCTGGAACCAATTAGTGTTCCTCGTATCGTCTTTTCCTCAAATGCAAGGAAGTTAGGAATCTTGCCTACTGTTGCAATTACCACGGTTCCGCCTTTCTTGACTGATTTTATTGCAGTATCAGTTACTTCATCTACGGGCGCAAAGACTATTGCACCATCGAATAATCCATAACTGTCCTTTACATCGTTAAGAAATTTCTCTTGATCTGATGAGTAGACAAAGACATTGTCAGCACCAAGTTTTTTTGCAACCTGAAGGTGTTTTTCTTTTCTTGACACGCCACTAACCTCACACCCTTCAACTTTGGAGAACTGTATTGCCATATGTCCTACTCCACCAATTCCAAATATTGCAATTTTCTTATTTTTCTGTGGTTCTACTGCCTTCACTGCTTTGTATGCAGTTATTCCTGCACAAAATAGTGGTGCAGCATAATCAGATGCCATTGTATCAGGAACTTTTGTTGCAAAGTCTTCTGAAACTGTAATGTATTCAGAGTAACCGCCTTTCAGTGATTCTCCTGTAACTTCCATATTTTCACATAGATACTCCTTCCCCTCATCACAATATTGACAATCAAGGCATGATCCCATTAATGGAGTAATTCCAACCCTATCACCAATCTTAAATTTTGTTACACTGTCACCAATTTTTTCAATTTTTCCTACAACTTCATGACCAGGGACTGTAGGAAGTGTTGGTGGTATACCAATCTCTTTCCAGTCACCCTCAATCGAATGTAATTGTGAATGGCATACGCCACACGCTTCAATTTTAATTAAAATTTCATTTTGCTTTTGTATTTGATGTTTATCAATTTCTCGGAGTTTTAGCGGATTTGATTCAACAGGACCCAAGTTCTCAAGAACCATAGCACGCATCTTTTCAGGCATAGCATACCTCATTTTCTCTATTCTTAAGATTGTTACGGATAATAAGAAATAAAATCCATTCAGTTATGTCTTAACTATGGATTATAGAATTACTGCTGAAGATAAAGAAAGAATAAAACTTCTAGAAGAGGTTTCAAAAAATAAATTTGTGAATTTTAGCCTTGAACAATTAATCAGACTTCAGGAATTAGTTGAAAAGAAAGATTTTGGTAAGGAAAAAAAATCACAAAAATCTAAGCGTAGTTTACTTAAGCAAATCAATATCGAGATCTATAAGCGTGATGATTCTGCAATATGGAAATAATTAGGTTACCTACAAATAATCATCACACAAAACATATCTGTGTCAAATAGTTTATCCAACGAATCCAGCCCATATCTTTTACAGCATAAAGATAATCCAGTTGATTGGTACTCTTGGAATGATGAATCATTACAAAAGGCAAAATCTGAAAATAAACCAATCTTTCTATCTATTGGGTACAGTTCTTGTCATTGGTGTCATGTAATGGCACATGAATCATTTGAAAATGATGATGTTGCAAAAATTATGAATGAGAATTTTGTTAACATTAAAGTTGACAGAGAGGAGCGACCAGATTTAGACGATATATATCAAAAAGTTTGTCAAATGTCAACAGGTCAAGGAGGTTGGCCACTCAGTGTATTTCTAACTCCAGAACAAAGACCATTCTACGTAGGAACTTATTTTCCAGTACTTGATTCTTATGGGCGGCCTGGATTTGGAAGTCTTTGTAGACAGCTTGCACAATCTTGGAAAGAAAAACCAAAAGATATCGAGTCTTCAGCTGATAATTTTATGACAAATTTATCTAGCCTAGAACGAATTACAGCACCATCAAAAATTGACAAAAACATACTTGATGAGGCAGCAGTAAATCTGTTACAGATAGCTGATACAAACTACGGTGGATTTGGACAAGCACCAAAGTTTCCTAATGCGTCAAATCTTTCATTCATGTTTAGATATTCAACAATGTCTGGAATTTCAAAATTCAAAGATTTTGCCTTGCTTACATTAAAAAAAATGGCAAAAGGTGGGCTTTTTGATCAAATAGGTGGTGGTTTTCACAGATATTCAACCGATGCAAGGTGGCTTATTCCACATTTTGAAAAGATGCTGTATGATAATGCACTACTACCAATTGTATACAGTGAAGCATATCAGATTACTAAAGATATTTTTTTCTTAGATATAGTTACAAAAACTCTTGATTATGTAACTCGTGAGATGACTTCCCCAGAGGGAGTTTTTTATTCATCACAAGATGCAGATACAAATGGCGAAGAAGGGCAAACTTTTGTTTGGAAAAAAAGAGAGATAGAAGAAATTCTAGGAAATGACTCTGAAATATTCTGTATTTATTTTGACGTGACAGATGGTGGAAATTTTGAAGGTAAAACAATTCTTGCAAATAACATTAAGATCTCAGCACTTGCATTCAAATTTGACAAAACAGAGAATGAAATAAGTAGAATAATTTCAGAAGGATTAACAAAATTACTTCAAGTTAGAAATAAGAGACAACAGCCAGGAAAAGATGACAAAATTTTAACTGCATGGAATGGTTTGATGATTTCAGCATTCGTTAAGGGCTATAGAGTGTCCGGAGAATCCAAGTATCTGGATATTGCACTAGCTGCAATTAATTTCTACCAAAAACAATTTGAAAAGAATGGAATCTTACATAGGGTTCATAAAAATGGTGAATCTAGACTTAATGCATACTTGGATGATTATGTTTATCTTGCAAATGCAGTAGTTGACGTGTTTGAAATTACAGCCAAGTCAGATTACTTAAATTTTGCAACAAAACTTAGCAATTACCTGATTGAGCATTTCTGGGATGATAGGAAGGGTAATTTTTTCTTCACTGCAGATAATCATGAAAAATTAATTATCAGATCAAAAAGTAACTATGATCTATCAATGCCATCAGGTAATTCTGTTGCAGCAAATGTATTGTTTAGATTAAATCATATAGTAAATGAAGAAAAATTTCACACAGTTAGTCAAAAAATACTTGAATCACATGCAACACAGGCTGCAGAAAACCCATTTGCATTTGGATATCTTTTAAATGTCATATTCATTGCTATTCAAAAACCAACTGAGATTACCATCATAAATACACAAAATCTTGAATTAGTTTCTACACTGAACAAAAAATTCATACCTGAATCAATAATGGTACAAATTGATGATAAGAACGAACTTGATATGTTATCAAAATTACCATTTTTTGCAGGCAAACAGTTTTCAGAAGATAAGACGTCTGTATTTGTCTGTAAGAATTTTAGTTGTTCATTACCATTAACTAATATGTCAGATATAGAAGAAAGTCTTTAGCATTTTTTTAAATCAACTTGAAGTCTTTCGCCAACTTGTGGGCGACCCATTCTTTCATATCTATTTTTGGGCATTGTTATTGCAACAGTTGTTTGAGCATAGCTTTTCAGTTTTATTGTTGGCTGTGATTGAAGAATTGCTTCTAAAAGTGGCATTACCTGGTTTTTTGTATCAGAATCCAATTTTTTTGCAACATTCTCCATAATCAATTGTTTTTGTGACAACGGTTCAGTTTGTACATCTTCAACTAATGTTATTTGTACAGCTTGACCGTTATCATTAATTTGTTGAATTCTGTAAGCTATAATCTCAGACATATTATGTAATATTTTTTTTTAGATTTATCTGTACCTATGAATCTTGATCTTTTTCTAGTGACTCTTTAATTTGATCTGCATTTGATTTTATGAATTCATGAAATTCTTGAATGTCATCTAATCCTATTGTGAGTTGTTGATTTGCATATGTTTGCAAAAATGTGGAGTAAATCGAGCCAACAATTAATCCAAACGCAACATCCATTTCTGATTTTGAAAATTCTTTATACTCATTGGCAAATTGTTTGTATGATTCTGATTCATTAATATAATATTGTATCAGATCATCTAAAAATTTTTTATTATTATCAGATATTGCCATTTTTAATCTATCTCTTAAAATGAGATATTTTTGAAATCGTATTAATCACTTTTTCAGGATTTCTAGATAATATGATATAAGATGATACAGATGCAATTAGTAAAGCACCAGAGCCTAATGGAAATTCAGGCACTGCAGCATACTCATCTGATTCTGCAATTAGCGTATAATCAACTGCAAAAACTGATTGTGATTTTTCATGTATTGGTATAATGAAAAATGTACTATCGCCGGATCTTAGAAAATCAGGCTGAATTCTAACGTTTGATATTGTAACTACATTCCCATCACGGTCATACAAAGTTGCAACAACATTAATCATGTTAGCGGTAATTTCTCCTTGGTTCTCTAACATTCCAGAAATTACCAAATTACCTTGACTATCTTGTTTTAATTCAGATGAAATTATTTCTATTGCTTGATTTTTAGGGTCTGTTATTTTGTAATCAAATTCTAAATCATAATTAGTTATAGCATGTAAATCATAACCAGTAATAATAATATCAAATGCACTATTCATTCCAGGCATTAAAACATTAGTAGATGACTCTCCATTAACTTGACCAATTTGAAATCCATTACCATCTAATAGTTTTGCAGTAATCATTATTTGGTTCAATGGAACATTAGTATTATTTTCAATTTCACCAACAATATGTAACACACCATCGTCATCAATATACGGCTGATCATTTTGTATGAAGACATCAGCAAATACTGGTTGCACAAATATCAAAAATGGAATTACCGCAACAATAAGTTTCTTCATATCATTTATTCAGATTGTGATGCTTAAAGATTTTATGGATTTGGATTATTTTTTGCCTTCTCAAATGAAGAAAGTGCTCCAATCTCATATTCAAATGATGCTTGCAGTAATTCTTCGGCACGTTTTTTTTCAGTTTCATCACCATTTTCAATCCAATTAATTAGGTGTTTATCACTCTCGAGTTGAGTTTCTGTTGATAATTTGAAAAGCTTTACCGATCCAGAAAACGCATCTGGCATTTGTAATTCAGTATATTTTGCAATTATATCATTCATTTTTACTAGGTGTATATTTGCATAATTCATTATTTGCTCTTTTGAGATACTTTTTTCTTTCCACATAGACACTTTGGAATAAAATTCAGATTGTTCATTTTTTAATTCATCTTGTATATACTGAAGTTCATTTCCAAAATTCAGTCCACGTATTTGTGCTTGTTCTGCAGAATAAAAATAGAAAATTGATGCTCCAACTAATATAATACTAACCATGATTACACCCAATTTTTTAAATTCTGTTTTTTTTGCAGCCTTTGATGTGGATTTTCCTTTTTTCTTCAAAATTAATCGATATATTTCCCTGATCCATCTGTTTTTAATTCAACTGTAAACTCGGTTCCACTAATGAAGGATTCTCCACGTATAGTACGAATTCGTGCAAATACCAGTTCATGAGGCCATATCTGTACAACTATTTCACCCACTTTTGGATTATTTGGTGCATCAACAATCTGAATATCTTCTTTTTTTACGCCACATTCATGAATTTTCTTGATTGAATGAGTTACTAATGGTTCGGGATCATTATGACTAAGTGCCCAAACTATTCCAGAGTATTCAACTTGTTGCAACACTTTTCATAATTTTATTTCGTATAAATGTCATTCATCCTTTGAAACTACATTTAGTGTCATTGTACTAACAACTCTTGTAAGTCGTCTAATATTCATTGACACTGTCTTTTCAAATTCATCTTGAGTCTGTGCATGAATCTCTGCTATTATGTCATATGCACCAAATGTCACATATGCGTTTTTAATTTGAGGAACTTGCTTTAATTCATCTAAAATATACTCTTCAGCGCCCAAATCACAATTTAGTAATACAAATCCAACATGCATTTTTTTCTTAAAAGTTAATAGTATAACTGCCGTTTAAGTGTTAGTTATTATAAAAAAATAATTACCATTTCTTTCTGTTAGATGATCTAGTAACAGTTGAAAATCGTCCAGGTTTTTTTCTTTTGTATTGGTCTCTCGCAGATACATCACGCTTGTATGCATTTGTTCTATAACCACCACTTCCATAACCACCAGTTCTTCCTGCGGAACTTCTTCCATATCTAGAATGTTGTTGAGGTGCAATTCTTCTTCTACCTTCTCGTTTCAATGGATCAGGAATATGAATTTCAATTCCCATTTTTTGATTAAGATCAGTTAAATCTGATTTGATTTGTCTTTTTATAATATTCCAGTCTGCAATAGACGAATATGAAACTAATGTCACTGCACTTCCTTTTGCACCGGCTCTTGCAGTCCTTCCAATTCTATGAAAATACACCATGTCCTGATTAGGAACATCATAGTTAACTACCAATCCAACTCTGGGAACATCAATACCTCTAGCAGCTACATCAGTAGCTACTAAAATATCAACATTATTTTTCCTAAATTTTGTCATTGAGTATTCTCTCTTATTTTGCGACATATCACCCTCTATTGCAACAACATGAAATTTTGCCTTTTGTAATTCACGTGCCACATTTCTTGTACGAATTTTTGTGGAGCAGAATACAATTGTTTGACCCTTTCTATTTTCTTTGATAAATTTTGTCAGATATTTTTGTTTCTCTCGATCTTTAATAACTAAAAATGATTGCTCAATTCCCTCACCACTCAAATCATCTGAATCAATCAAAACTCTTTTTGGTTTGTTGAGGTATTTTTCGGCTAGTCTTATTATATCAATTGGCATTGTTGCAGAAAATAGAGACGTTATACGATTATCAGGAATACGTTCTAATACAAATTCAATATCTTCTATGAAACCCATGTCTAACATTACATCTGCCTCATCCAACACAACATACTTTATTTCATTAGTTCTAATAGTGCCTTGGTTAAGATGATCAATTAGTCTACCTGGTGTTGCAACAATGATTTCTGGTTTCTTTCGTAATGCGTCAAGTTGAATTCCTATACCTTGTCCACCGTAAATTGTTGCTGTTTTTGTCTTTGTAAATTTTCCAATTTTCTTTAGTTCGTTTGTAATCTGTATTGCAAGTTCTCTAGTTGGCGCTATGACCAATGCTTGAATTCCCCCTCCATTTGTTATATGCTCTAACATTGGAATTCCAAATGCTGCAGTTTTTCCAGTGCCAGTATGAGCCTGCCCAATTACATCATTTCCATCTAATAATAGCGGAATGGTTTGTGATTGTATAGGAAATGGCGTTGTAAATCCTAATTCCTGAATTCCTTTCAGTATGGTTTCTTT
>Ga0208522_1002107_pt1 | contig 12147 bp, 3 predicted proteins | sample ETNtaG_25_FD_185763 | JGI IMG/M metagenome (GOLD analysis project Ga0208522, IMG submission 185763) | Marine microbial and viral communities from oxygen minimum zone, Eastern Pacific Ocean - ETNP201302SV86 (SPAdes) (version 2) | ecosystem: Environmental > Aquatic > Marine > Oceanic ... | reverse complement strand
AGATTCTGGAAAATGGTTGCTAGAACACGGCGGAAGTTACCTTTATCCCCCAATAGAATTTCCAATGGCGGAATCGGGAACCGTATCCATTGATATGAGTTTCAATAGTGATCTTCTTATGGAAGATCATGGATATGATACGGGATTAAGTGATTCGGGTTATATTCTGACAGAAGACACTGGCCAATCCGGAACGGGCCCGGCAAGATATATTTCTTTAGAAGAAGATACTGAGGGGATTAAAGAGGGACATATAGCTCAAAGTATTCCATATATGGAAACAGAAGTTATAACAAATCTACTCGATTCGATGAGACAAGGATTGTTAACAGAAGATGGGCTAGATGATTTAGTATTAGAATCGCCCTCTGTTGATACCTATGATTTGTTTATGGAGGATGGATATAAACTTTTGCAAGATGATGGTAGAACAGGATATGATTCTGCTTCAGAATTGGGATTCCTTGTTGTTGAATTTGAGGAATCTTCATGGTCAACAAGGCCTATAGAAAGACGAAGATTTATTACAGAACCAATGCCAATAACAAATGGTTCTTATTTTCCAATAATGTATATCGACCATCTTTCTACAATAGGAAAAATAATAACAGAGGATGGTGCTGTTCTTACTAACGAAGATGGAAAAACTTATGTAAGAGTCGAACAACCATATTACATGGCGACAACAAGAGATAGAGAATATGAATTTAATCTCTATGAAAATATTGGTTATAATTTGGTATTAGAAGACGGATCACATTTGATAGAAGAGGGTGATGAGACTGCACAAACATTATCTAGAATACAGACTGAAGAAGAACACATAAAAACATGGGCTAGTGAAGTTGAATTTGGCCTTGTAGAATCAATGGCATATCATCTAGTAATGGAAAATGATGACCATCACATCTACGAAGATGAAACAAGAGCTGTCACAGAAGATGACAATGCAAAAACTTCAGATTTTATAATTCAATATATCGATCATCTTTCGGGACTTGGTAAAATTTTGGGTGAAGATGGTAGTTATATTACTAATGAAGATGGAAAAACTTATGTAAGAGAAGAAGATGATTATACCCTGGCCAGTAATACAGAAATCCAATTTAATCTTTACGAAAACGCTGATTATAATTTGATATTGGAAGACGGATCACATTTGATAGAAGAGGGTGATGAGGCGGCTTCAAGATTGTCTAGAATTGGCACAGAAGAAGACCATGTAAAAACTTCCGGTCATGAAATTATAGTAGATATGCATGGAGAAGTGTTATCTTTTGAAGACGGATCAGGGTATTTCATTACTGAGGGCGCTACACCTAATAGAATACTTGTAGCGCCTACCGTACCGGGCATAAAATCTGGACAATCTAGTTATATGAACCCTTCTCAATTATCCGGTTCAGTCGCAATTGCTCATAATGGAACAACTGTAACTGGTACTGGCACCGCGTTTTCTACTGAACTTGCAGTCGGTGATGTATTTCAAACTTCAGATGAGAATATTATATTAGAGGCAGAGGCCGCAGACCAACAAGTAATATTGGAAACCGATGAACTATTAGCATATGAAGATATTCAAATTACAGATGTTTCAAGTGATGTAATTAATTTTGTTAGTAGTGTACAAATTGTATATTTTAAGTGGTATATTTCTAAGGAAGATACTAATAAATCTCTTTATCCTAATCATGGAACTAATGTACTAGGCAATTATGGAATAAATACAGTAGACGAACAATTTAATATTGTTGGAGAAGATTCTAATCAAGACTTAGAAATTAGTTTAGAGAGTAACACACCTGGCCAGCCCGGCGTACTTGAACAAGAAACTTCAGAATTTTCTACTGGTATCCACTTCCTATTAGAAGATGGTGAGAAAATGTTATTTACTGAGCCTGGCGAATTTAAAATATCATCAATTACCAACGATACATCTCTAGTAGTAACACGTAAACATTGGGGTGGTACGGATGTAGTACCATTCTGGAAACAAACAACGGAGACAGAAGTTTCCGCTACGGTTTCATATCTATAACTTTTAAAATCATATAAATATAACAATGAGGAAAACATTGATTTTTAACAAAACTATACAACTTTATGGAGGAATAACAAAATGCCTGCTATAGTAACAAATAAATTCCGAATTCACAACGCAAAGCAGTTTGTGGAAGCGTTTGATGAGGTGGCGACTACTTCAGGAGCTGCTATTACAGACGCATCGGGATTACTCACAACCAATATGTATCTTTTTATTGGTAAAGTAACTGCTTGGACGGATGATACAGCCCCGCCAACCCCAACGGACTCCGTATCTAATACGGTCTACAATCATTGGAGAGATATGATTGCAGCTAAGAAAATTGGGTCAACTGATGTTAGTCATGTAGTTCCACGCTACAACTGGACATCGGGTTCAAATTATTATGCATATAATCAAGCGAATAATTCATTATTCGATCAACAATTTTATGTAATGACTGATGACTACAATGTATATAAATGTCTTGCAAACAATAATGCTGGGGGGACATCAACAACCAAACCTTCTGGTGTAGGAACAGCTATTATTGAAACAGCAGATACTTATGCATGGAAATTCATGTATCAGATTTCAGCTGCGAGAGCACTCAAATTTGTAACACCAAGTTATATACCAGTTCAACGTGTGCGAAAAGCAAACCTTGCAATCGCGAACACTACAGATTCATCTTTTCAGTATGATGTTGAAATTGCAGCAAATACTTCTGGTAATGGTGCAATTGAAGTGGGTCATGTAACAACTGGTGGAAGTTCTTATAAATTCGAAACCGGAACATTATCAGCTTATGCTTCAAGTACAACTACTTGTAAAATTTCTGGTGGCGCTCTTTCGGCTGATAATGATATTGTAAATAATGATATCTATTTCACTGATGGAGCACTGGCTGGTACTGGTGGAACAATCACGGGATATGTACACAGTACTAAGGTTGTAACATTTTCCCCCGCAGTAGCTTCGGCTCCTGCAAATGGTGTTGCATATTCCACTGCACCGAAATGTGTAATTACGGGTGATGGACATGGTGCTAATGTTCGACTTACAAATACAGCTTCCGGTGTTATTGGTGATGTTGTAGTTGTAGCTGGTGGAAATAACTATGGTAATGCCGTAGCAACTATTTCTACAAACGCTGGAAGTTCTGGTGTAGTAACACCTATTGTCGGGCCACTTGGTGGACATGGTGGTAATGCTATCGAAGAACTTGGCGGATTTTTTGTCATGATTAACAGTCGATTAGAATATGGCGAATCTGGAAACTTTACAACAAATAACGATTTCCGTAAGATTGGTCTTTTGGCTCAACCATTGTATTCTAATGGAGATGTTGCAGTTGCATCATCTGCAGACCAATGTGTAACCGCAACAATTCAATCTTGGAATTCTACAGCATATGCTGAAGATGAATTAGTAACAGGTGCGCTATCCGGTGCAACAGGCAAGGTTGTTGACTTCAAGAGTAATACGACACTTAGAATGGTTGATGTTACTATGGGTAGTAATACTACTGCTGGATATGATTCCATTAAGGGTTCATTTCAAGCGAATGAAACTATTACAGCACCAAGTGGAGCATCATCGAATACTAGTGCAGTTGCTGGTGGTGATTTCCAGAGATTTTCTGGGGATGTTCTTTACGTGGAAAACCGTTCGCCCGTTACAAGAGCGGATGACCAAATTGAAGATGTTAAATTAATTATTGAATTTTAATCATTTTACACTAGAGGATAGATTGAATGCCACTTTCTACAAATTTCAATGTATCGCCGTACTATGATGATTATGACGATACTAAAGGGTATTATCGCATACTTTTTAGACCAGGGTATGCGGTACAAGCAAGAGAAGTAACACAATTACAGACCGTTCTTCAGAAACAAATTGAAAGATACGGTCAACATATGTTCAAGGATGGTAGTAAAGTTCTTGGTGGAGAATTAACATTAGATACAGATGTTAAATCTCTCAAATTAGAAACCCAACAATCGGGTACTAATATTAATGTTACTACTTTTTCGGGGACAACTGTTATTGGAGGAACTTCTAATGCTAGAGGTCGTATTGTGGCTTCGCAGGCAGCCACGACAACAACCCAACCTACCCTTATGTTTCATCCATTATCATCGGATACGTTTACAGACGGGGAAACCATTACAATAGAAGGGGGAGCCACCACGGCCACTGTTGTTAGTACCGGTGGACCTTCTGGTTTATCTAATGCTGTTGGAAATGGTTCAGTAGTTAGTATTGATTCAGGTGTATTTTTTGTTGGTGGATTTTTTGTGTTCAATAATGCGAATACCATTGTTTTTAATGCATATTCTAAGGCACCTTCAGGGCGTGTCGGGATGCAGATTACCGAATCAATTAAATCTAGTGATGATGATACTACTTTATTAGACCCCGCATCTGGTTCTTATAACTATGCTGCACCCGGCGGTAACAGATATAAACTTGAATTAGCATTAACAGCAAAAGATATTACCGCGACAGACCCAGTAGAACAACTCGCAGATGAAAATTTCATTCAATTATTGAAAGTTGCTGGGGGAATTAAACAGGAAGAAATCAAGTATCCAACATACGGAGAACTTGGCAAAACTCTTGCAAGACGAACATATGATGAATCCGGTGATTATACCATCAGACCTTTTAATCTAGATCTAAAAGCACATAGAGGAATATCTGGCACAACCGCAAATGCGGGAGCTTCCGGTACTACGGTGATTGGAAATAATACCCTGTTTACAACAGAATTAGATGTAGGGGATTATATCTATCTTGGATCTAATACTACTTCTGCTCAAATTACAGCAATTTCCAATAGTACAGTATTAACAGTGCAAACCGCATTGCCCGCTCAGCACGAAGGTGCTGTAATTTATAATGAATCAGAAATTTCCGCTGGTCTTGACCCAGGGAAAGCATACGTTAAGGGATTTGAATATGAAAGTATTGCTACACAATATATCGATGTTGATAAGGGAAGAGATACAGAAACCGTTAATAATTACAGCATCAGTACGGAATTAGGAAATTATCTTGTAGTCGATACCGTTAATAGTTTGTTTGATATTGGTTCACATCAACTCGTACAATTGCATTCAGTTGAAAAAGCATCGGTTAATTTAACAAATAATACAACTTATGCAGCAACACAGGTCGGAACCGCAAGAATCCGTAGTATGGACTGGGACGAAAAGTCAGGAAATACCGCAGCACCCGATACAAATCACTCTAATTACAGAGTATATCTTTGGGATGTCAATACTTCAAATAATATTACAGGAACAGTAGCCGGGGCACAATCCAATACAAGAATCGTTCAATTAGCTACCGCTACTACTTCTTATGTAAATGATGCTTATACTGGTGCGAGTATTACAGTTAATACTACAAGTGGAATTGATGTTACAAGTGATGTAAGAATTATTGATGATTATTATTCTAATTCAACAGGACATTATGTTGTTGCTAATACCACATTGACTCAAGCATCTATTGCTAATACCACATACGAAGTCGATTTTAAAATCAAAGATGTAGAGAGTATGGTAGTATCAGCATTAGGGGCTCCCCCTACTATCAATTCATATGCTGATATTGCTGATTCAGGAAAATTCAATAGTTCAACTTCAGGTAATACTCTCATAAGAAATACGGATCTGAATTCTTTGGTATATCCATTACCACAAAGTCCGATTAAAACAACAACAGCATCAGGTAATACGGTTAGTTATATATTTAAGTCTGTTGAAAAAGCACTTAGTTCTGATTCTGCAGGTAAATTATCCATTACGCTATCTAGTCCTAATTATCGATTCATGCCATCTGGTGGAACATTATCTGAAACAAACGCAAAAGAAAATTTTATTGTAATTGTCAAGACTCCTAATTCTGCTAACACATATGTTAATGCAGTTCCAGCAGGTGCCACCATTGCCGGAAGCGCAAACTCAAGAGCATTAGTAGCTGGAGATTATCTAGATCTTGGTGCTCTTAATAATGCCGGAACAAAGATCAGACCCGTAGTGATCAGCACTTCAGATCCTACTAGAACTACTGTAGAGATAAATTGTAATACTAATGCGGTGTTTGTTGCTGATGTAATTTATACGGTTGAGAGTTCCGCAGTTAAAAAAGAACCTGGTCCCAGAACAAAATCATTAGTTTCAGGAAACGGTTCACATTTTACATCTAATGGTGCTAGTGCACCATATAACCCAGTTACAGATGTTGCAACTGGCCAATTTTATTTTACTGCTCCTAATCTAGAACAAAATCAAACCGATACAATTTTGGTTTCTGATGCATTTAATTTGGTAAAAGTTGTTGATTCTGGTCGTCCTTTTATTCCAGTTACAAATACTATGATGACGGCTACTGCGAACGATATTACTCACATGTATACGTTTGATTCGGGACAAAAGGATAATTTTTATGATCATGGAACTATAAAATTGAAGCCGGGATATGCCGGACCATCTGGCCAAATTATGGTTGTTGTCGATTATCTTAATTGGGATGGTGGCACTGGATATCATTCAGTAGATTCATACCCAACTGCTGGAGCATATAATCGAGCTAATACTACGAGTACACTAACATTTGGTTATAGTGTAATTCCAGATTTTACTAGTCCTTCTACTGGTGAAACATTTGCATTGAGAGATTGTATTGATTTTCGACCACGGAGAGAAAATGCATCAAATGATTTGGGAGCTAATACTGCTGCAATAGAACCAAATGCTGTCCCAGATCCAGATGGTTCTCTTGATGCAACTTTTAGTTACTATATGTCAAGAATAGATAAAATTGCCCTAACCAAGGACAGAAAATTCAAGGTTCTTAAAGGTGAATCGGGACTTAATCCAATTTCACCGCCAGATGATGAAGATTCAATGACTCTTTATGTCTTGAATATTCCTGCTTATACATTTAATCTTGCCGATATTACTACACGATATATCGATAACAAACGTTTTACTATGAGAGATATTGGAAAGATTGAAAAAAGAGTAGAAAGATTAGAATATTATACTTCATTGACTATTTTGGAAAAGGAAACAGCAGCGAGAGATTTCACTACTGGAACAGCTCGGGATTCATTATTCAATCCAAGAGGTGCAGCATTTAAGAGTGGTATGTTAGTTGATTCCTTTAGTGGTCACTCAGTTGGTGATGTAATGAATGATGATTATAATATTGCTGTCGAATATTCTACAAAAGAAGCAAGACCGGCTTTCCGTTATGATAATCATAGATTTACATTTGATTCAACATATAGTAATAATGTAACAAAAACTGGTGACATTGTTACCTTGCCATATACAGATACAGATTTTATTCAACAACCATTTGCAAGTGGGACAACAAAAATTAATCCATTTAATATTGTAAATTTTGTAGGTAATATAAAAACGTTTCCGGCTTCAGATACTTGGTTCTCTCAAAATAAACGACCAGATATTACTACAAATTTAGAAGGTCATAATGATAACTGGGCACTAAGTCCATCTACTGGTAGATTGGGATTTGGATCTCAATATGATGATTGGAGCACTAACTGGACAGGGAGACAACTAACTGAATCGCCAGAATTAAGTGTAGATAAAACAGGAAAAACTACAAAAGCGAATAGAAGTACTTCAGAATTAAATAATTCCAAGTCACGGGTTGGAATTAGCGCTAATACTCCTCCGGAAGCAATTCTTAAAACTGTAGGAAATAAAGTTATTGATACCACGGTTGTTCCATATGTAAGAGGACAAACTATTCAATTTACTGCAAGAGGACTTCAACCTCTTACTAATGTATATGTGTGGTTTAGTGAACAAGATGTGTCGGCCGTTGTAAGACCAGCAACAAGATTAATACTCCTGGCCGCAAATGGAGCATTTCAAATTGGTGAAACAGTAATAGATGGAGCAAACAATTGGGGAACAGTAGTATTAGCAACCAATACTATTAGTAATGTTGCAACAATATTTATTTCAAATGTTACAGGAAACACTTCCTCAACGGATACTGCAAAGTATGGTTCAGCTAATGCTCTTCCAGTAGGTCAACGAGAAAGTTTTTCGGGTACTATAGGAGATGCAACTCATGTATTTTCAGTTGCGAATACAATTACAGGAGTAACTAGCGGTGCAACAGCAAATACTTCAAACTCCATTCACTATGAAGTCAGTACATCAAATGGAATCATGCAGACAGATTCACAGGGACAAGTTGCGGGGGAGATATATCTTAGTGATTCTACTTACCGAGCCGGAGATAAATTATTAAGAATTACGGACACCGCTCTTAATAATGTTGAAGCTTCTATTACGACTTCAGAAACAACTTTTCCAGTAAAGGGTCTTTTACAGAACCGTGAACAATTAATAATTTCCACCAGAGAAACAGAAAATCGTAGGGAAATTACTAGTGAAGAATCAATTGTTACCGATACAACATCAAGACAAACAGAAAAAACTGGTTGGGTAAATCCACTATGTCAAACATTTCATGTTGATCCGAGCGTATTTCCAAAGGGTATATTTTTAAGAAATGTTTCCCTATATTTTTCTGCAAAAGATTTATATCTTCCGGTTTCAGTTCAAATTAGACCAGTTGTTAATGGATTTCCAAGTGCATCTAAAATACTTCCATTTGGTGAAGTTATAAAAAATCCCGATACAGTCAATATTAATGCGACAGCAAATTCACAAGATTCTAATACTTCTACCACATTTACATTTGATTCGCCAATATATTTGACACCAGATGAATATGCGTTGGTAATATCAACAAATAGTTTTGATTACACTCTACATTTGGCGGAAGAGGGACAATCTGTTTCTGGAACGGTACGGAAAATTTCTAAACCATCCTTTGTTGGTTCATTCTTTAAACCACAAAACTCAGGAATATGGGAAGCTCATACAGACAAATATGTAATGTTTAATATGAAGAGAGCAGATTTTACAGTGGGAACCGGCGGAAATACAAACTTTGCAAAATTTATTACTTATGCAAATTCTGCTGGAGCTAATACCGCGAATACATTAGTAGATAAAGTTAGAGTCGGAGGATCTACAATAGAATTTAGTGATACAGAACTTCAGTGGAAAATTGCAGCATCAAACGGAACATATACCTTATCAGACGCTACCGAAGGAACAGCTGCTTATACTGTAGTAAGTCCAGATCAAAATTATGAATATATAGACCAAAAAAGAATAGTAAATACTTCTAACGGAACATTCAGGGTTAGAACTGAGATGACTTCTACAAATTCTCATGTCTCCCCTGTCATTGATGTTGACCGCTTGAATTTAATTTCTATCGAAAATGTTATAGATAATGGTGGACTTTCAAATGCAGATTTTTCCATTACTACAAAAGGTTCTGGATATGTGAATATAACTCCACAGGCAGTTACGGCAACTGTAGTAGGCGGAGGAACTGATAATACTGCAACAGTAAATTGTCATGTTGAAGTAACATTTAATTGTGTATCTAATTCTAGTTCATTAACTAGTTCTAATGGAGACTATACTGTTACTGGTACAGCTCCCGCGGCTTTTGTTATTGGTGAAGCAATCATGGCAAACACGGATGTTGATAATTTAGTTGGTTCGGGTAATGGTCAAAGTGGACTATGGGGAATTGTTAGTGCTGTTACTCACTTGGAAGGCAATACATCAAAGAATGTTTCCTCTGTTACCATCAAAACCAATGCAAATAATTCAACGGCATTGGCCAATGGTGGTTCTGGTGCACTATCCAATACTTCTTTACTTTGGGCTAATCCAAATGCACAATTAAATGCAGTAAGTAGTTTTCAGCCTGGTGGAGCAAATGAAAATATATCAAGTAATACTAAGATGCTTGTCAATGTCGCTAATGGATATGTTTCTAATGTTATAGTTTATACATCCGGTTCTGGATACAAGGAAAGCCCAACAGTTACCATCTCTACTATTTCTACAGGAACAGATACACCTACTGGTTCAATTAATGCCGCGGTGGTTTGCACCGGAGAAGAAAAGTCAAGTGGAGGTCCAATAGCAGCAAAATATATTTCCAGAAGGGTTACTCTAAAAGATGGATTTGATGCTGCGGATTTGAAAGTTATTGTGAACGCATATAAACCAAAAGGAACAGATGTTCATGTATACTATAAAGTTAAAAATGTAGATGATCCAGATGATTTTGACCTGAAAAACTATGTATTAATGTCTCAGGAAACAACTGCCGGAACAATTTCTAAGGGTAAAAACGATATTCAAGAATTTATCTACAAAACTTCTGGTGAAACCACAGCGTATACATCAAATAGTGTACGTTATGAAACTTTTAAAACTTTTGCTGTTAAAATCGCTCTGGTAGCCAATACAACTTATGATATGCCTAGAGTTAGAGATATGAGGGCAATAGCACTGGATTAACAAATGGGAACACAAGTTCAAACAGAAGACCCAAGGTTTGTCAGAGATGTTCATTCAAAAGCCTTGTTGAATACTGATTATAATGCATTACAACAACATAGAAGAGAAAAAGCCTACTTTCAGAAACAAGAAAGTGATATAAATATACTAAGAAGCCAAGTAAACGAACTCACAAAAGTTCGTGAAGAAATGCTTGAAATAAAGGGTCTTCTTAGAGAAATAATTAAAAAATAGGAGCTATGACCAATGACTGCTAATGTCGCCTTAACAGATACGTTTGATCAATGGAGAATCAAATCTAACGAACTGATTGTAATGACGCAAACCGATGGTATGAGTAATATCATCAAAACTCTCGATACCACGAATTCAACTAGTAATACTACTGGTTCTATCATCACTGCTGGTGGTGTAGGAATAGTTAAATCGGTCACAATTGGGGAAAATTTACAAGTTCACGGAAACGTTGTAGTAGATGGCGACACAACTATTAGTGGAAATCTTGTTTTCGGTGATGCAGATACAGACCAGGTGACATTTACCGCAGATATTAATTCTCATATTATCCCAAATGCTAATCTATCTTTTAATCTTGGTAATACTACGATGTACTGGGCCAATACTTGGACCGGGCATCTTACTACAGAACAAAAAGCTCTTTCAGGTAAACCCGCACTTACAATTTCTTCATTAGATACAGACCAAATTGCTGTAGATATTAATGCCAGTCAAATTGATGCTGATGTTATTGATATTTCAGCAGATGCGGTGACAAGTGCTAAAGTTATTGATATTACAGCGGATGCTCTTACTACTGGTTCTGGTATCTATGTTGATGATGATTCTGCGTCAACTGGTACAAGAAAAACGGTTGAAATCATACAAAATAACGCTGCAGCAATAGCCGCAACCGCCTTACAAGTTCAATCTGATGGTGGTATAACGGGAATGACTCTCGACAAGAATTTTACAGATGTTGCTGCCGCTACGGTTACAGGATTACATGTTGATTTTGACAGAACTGTGCCCGGGTCTGGAACAGCAGCCTTCACAGATATTGGAATTAATTTAGATGTAAATGCTGCCGGTCTTGGAACAACTACTACAACTGGATTAGATATTGATGTTGTCGGTGCTACTTCTGGAACACATACAGCAGTTGGACTTGATGTGGCGGTAGGTTCAGCGGATACTAATATTGCAGCAAAGTTTACTGGTGGTGAAGTGGCTTTGTTGACAACCACTAAACTTTCATTCCATGATATAGCGGGCGGAGAAAATATCGTAGCTAGTTCAGATGGACACCTAGAAGTCAATGCAGGAACTACTCTTGATATTACCGCTCCAACGGTAGATATTAATGCAGCAACATTGGTTCAGATAGATGGTGCAGTAAGTGTCGGTGTAGCCGGTACTGGACATGATATTTATTTTTATGGTGATACATCTGGTAAACATTTGTTATGGGATCAAAGTGGAGATGAATTACTGTTTGCCACATCAACAAAACTTTCATTCCATGATGCAGCAGGCGGAGAAAATATTTTAGCCTCTGCCGATGGACACCTAGAAGTCAATGCAGGAACAACTCTCGATATCACGGCTCCAACGGTAGATATTAATGCCGCGACTTTGGTTCAAATAGATGGTGCAGTAAGTGTTGGTGTA
>Ga0208522_1002105_pt1 | contig 12149 bp, 20 predicted proteins | sample ETNtaG_25_FD_185763 | JGI IMG/M metagenome (GOLD analysis project Ga0208522, IMG submission 185763) | Marine microbial and viral communities from oxygen minimum zone, Eastern Pacific Ocean - ETNP201302SV86 (SPAdes) (version 2) | ecosystem: Environmental > Aquatic > Marine > Oceanic ... | reverse complement strand
ACAGTAGGACAACCAGTCCCACTATACAAGAACTCTGTCTTCGTCAAAGGTTGGACTGAACTAATCGATTAAGTTCATCCAAAAACTTCTTTTTATTATATTTTTGATTAGTTATATCTTATATTGTAAAATTCATTTTGATTAACATGACAAAAATTGGAGACGCTAAACGAAAACTTCATGGAATGATTACTGGCAAACCTGATAATTTCTCATGGATTATTGAAGAAAAACTTGCAGGAAGTGCCATTCCTACATCAAAAGATGAAATCAAATGGCTAGAAGAACAAGGTGTAAAATCAATTGTTACTATTAGAGAACAACCATTAGATGCAAATTGGACTGAGAAAATGAAATATCTTCACGTTCAATCAAACGATATGGGAGTACCAGAATTTGATGATCTAGTTAATTCGGTTGATTTTATTCATAGTAGAATTATGGCCAATGAGCCTGTTATGGTTCATTGCCTTGCTGGATTAGGTCGTACTGGAACAATCCTCGCATGTTACTTAATTAAATATCAGAACACATCAGCAGATGATGCTATACAAAAAATACGTAAAGAGAGACACGGTTCAATTCAATCATTTTCACAGGAAGAGATAATTTTTAGATTTGAAAAATTTGTAAGAGAATAATTATTCTGGAATAGACTCAGATACCAACTTTCCATCTACCACTTTGATTTTCAGTTGTTTGTTATCTTTGAATTCCAATGTTAGTCCTCCATCTTCATCAGGGTCTTTCACTCCAACTAAATCTTGCATTCTAATAGCATCAAACTTTACCAATTAAAATCACTCCGGAATAGAGACAGTTTCTATTTTTCCGTCTACGGCTTTGATAAACATGAATCTATTATCTTTGAAAATTATTGTAATGCCGCCTTCCTTATCTGGTTCTTCAACTTCTAAAACTGGCTGTCCTAACAGCCCATCATATTTCGCCATAATGTATTTCTCCTAAATAACTAATTAATAATTATTTCAATCTCGTTTGATTGGTTTCTTGTGTCACCTTTTTCTATATAGGAATGTGTTTGCCATGAGGCGAACGTTTCAGCACTAATCTTGTGATTACCAGTTCCAAGTTCTGAAGCCTTGAAAGTGTATGATTCATCAAAATCAAATAATTCCTGTCTAACTTCTTCTTCTGTTAATCTAATAAATGGTTCAAAATTCTTTGCGACTTGAACCCATATTCTTCTTTCTTTCATTGGATTGACAAGCTTTGGATTTCTGGTCCAGAAAATCGAAGCTTTTCTGTATGTATCAATAGGTTTACCCAGATCATGTTTTCGTAATCCTCCCTTATACAATTTAATCCCATATTTGAGCTTGATAGTGTTGTCATTTTGGTCATACGCATTTGTCCAGTTTTTCTCATTAAACGAGTCTCTCAGATCACCAGTTATTGAAAATCTTACATTTATTGTAATATTATCATCTAGGGAAAACTCATCGTTTGATTTTTCTAATTTTATGTCTGATATCGAAGTTTCTGACATTAATGACATTGATTTATATCCACAATAAGTTCTTTTTTGATTAAATGAATGTTGAACTTATCAATTCTAATTCAAACGAAGCAAACGTTTCAATCAAAGATGGCGATATTGGAATATTATATCTCATACAGCATGAATTACTCAAAAATAAAGAAATTGATTTTGCTGGTGTGATAATGAAGCATCCATCAACCAACGAAATTTGGATGCGAGTTAATACAAAAAAGAATCCAATTTCACAGATCTCCGCATCTACTGATTCAGCAATTGCTGTAGTTAATGATCTCAAAAAATTGGTTAATAATTTCAAGTGAAAAAACTAAATGAAATTTTGCCCAAAATGTGACATAAGATTAAAAAAAGATTCAGGCAGCTCTATTCTTTCTTGCCCAAAATGTGATTATACTGAAGGACAAAAATCTGGTGGTCAAAATCAAATTTCTGAGGAAGAAGCTAAATCAGATTTTCTAGTATTAGACGAAAATGAAGGTAAAGATGCTATGCCTACAATAGAAATTGAATGTGAAAAATGTGGTAATAATGAAGCAGTTTGGTGGATGTTGCAAACCAGAAGTGCTGATGAGCCAACCACTCAATTTTACCGTTGTACAAAATGTGAACATACTTGGAGAAATTACGCATAAAGTTAAATTTTGCATTAATGGCAAGTGATTGATTTGGTTTTCTCTGCAAAAACATCTGGTTCAGAAGAATGGAAGGCTGTAATTTCAGCAGTATCTACATTAGTTGAAGAAGCTACTTTTGAAGCTACAGTAGAGGGAATTTCTTTTCGTGGAATGGATCCATCACACGTTGCTTTGATTGATATTAATTGGCCAAATACAGCATTTGAAAAATACAAGTGCGATGGGGACATAAAGTTTGGAGTTAGAATTGATGAATTTTCAAAACTGATCAAACGTGCAGATAAAAGTAATGCAATTGAGATAAATATTTCAGATGACAATATGTTGCTAGTTACTATAGGTAAGAATAAAAAATACAAAATGAGATTAATCGAAAGTTCTGCATCTGATACACCTCTACCAAAGATACCATATGATTCAAAAATATCAGTAACATCTTCAAAATTTGATAAGATTCTAGGTGATGTACAAGTTGTATCTGATTATCTTGAAGTAAAGACAACAGACTCACAGGCTGAATTTTCTGGTAAGGGTGATTCTGGTGAAGTCAACATTATTTTGGAAGAAAATAAGGAAGAATTAACTGAGATAGATTCTAAAACAGATAGTTCTGGTACATACAGTTTAGAATATCTTAATTCAATCATAAAGGCTGTGGGCACTACAGTAGAGACAGTTACATGCGAATTTTCATCAGCTAAACCATTACGAATAGAATTCAAAGTAGCCAATCTAGGCAGAATTCATTTCTACTTGGCTCCAAGAGTTGAAAGTTAAAGAATTTTAAGAACAAAAATAGAGGTGATACTGACTTGAAAGTTGTAATAAAATTTGGCGGAACATCAATTGCTACAGTTAAAGATATCAAAAATGTAGTAAAAATAGTAAGTACATTATCGAACAAAAATAAATTAGTTGTTGTTTGTTCTGCAGTTGACGGAATTACAGATGAATTAATAAAAATTTCCAACCAAATACGAAAGGAGAACAAAAAAGAAGCAAATAGAATACTTGCAAGTATTTCTCAGAAGCATAAGCAATATGCTACTCACCTAATTAACGACTCGAAAATTCAAAAATCACTGTTAGTTAAGACGGAATCTGATTTGAAGGAACTTGAAGAGTTAGTACATGGTCTTATACTGTTAGGCGAGGTAACTCCACGTTCATATGACTATTTAATTTCATTTGGTGAAAGATTATCTATCAATCTAATTTCATTTGCATTACAAGAAATGAAAAATAAATCAATACCTCTTACTGGTAAAGAAGCGGGAATTATCACTGATTCAAATTTTGGTGAAGCAAGACCACTAATGGATACAACAAGAATTCGTTTATCGAAAACAATTCAAAGTTATAGCTCAAATAATGTAATTCCTGTTATAGGTGGATTTGCAGGAGCAGATCAGCATGGAAATATTACAACATTTGGGCGTGGTGGCTCAGATTATTCTGCAACAATTATTGCTTCATGTATAAACGCAGATGAGATTTGGTTGATGAGTGATGTTGATGGAATGATGACTGCAGATCCAAAACTTGTCAAGGATACTAAATTACTCAAAGAGGTATCCTATGCTGAAGCAATTGAAATGGCACTGTTTGGAGCAAAACAGATACATCCTAGAACTTTTGAACCTTTACTTTCAAAAAAAATACCTATGCGAATACGAAGTACTTTTGATTTGGATAATGATGGAACTTTTGTAACAGCATCACCTTCAGCATCAACTAAAAAAACTGTCAAGTGTGTTTCTGCAATACGAAATGTTGGCTTGATTGATCTTACAGGTGGTATAACATTTGCAACTCCTGGTACTGCAGCAAAAATTTTCACAGTTCTTGCAGAAAAAAACATCAATGTCATGATGGTATCATCTAACCCATCAGAATCTAGCATATCAATTATCGTCAAAAAATCAGAGTTAGATATTGCTGTTAATGCGTTAGAAATGAATTTACTGGGAAAAGTCGTCAAAAAGATTGATACAACACCAAATGTTTCAATTATTGCAGTAATTGGTTCTGGTATGAAAGGCACCGTAGGAATAGCATCAAAAGTATTCACTGCTGCTCAAAAAAGAAACGTTAACGTAATGATGATTGCTCAAGGTTCTTCTGAACTAAATCTTGCATTTGTTGTAAAGGATAACGACTGTAAATCTGTAATGCAATCACTTCATGAAGAATTCAAGTTAGCAACAATCAATTAGTTATGATAAGGGATAAATTATTAAAAAACTACTAAAATACAATGGAGGGAAAATTGTACATTGTTGGAGTTGGTCCTGGTCATCACGATCATATGACATTTCGAGCAAAACAAGTCATCGAAGAAAGTGACACAATTGTTGGATATGCAACTTATGTTAATTTAGTAGATGATCTGATTCAAGGAAAAGAAATACACAGTTATGCAATGACTCAGGAAGTTGAAAGAGCGCATCAATGTATAGATTTAGCTAAACAAGGGAAAACTGTCTCATTGGTTTCAAGCGGTGATCCTGGAATTTATGGTATGGCAGGTTTAATTTTTGAAATATTAGCAGAATCTGGTTGGGATCCAAAAAATGATTTACAAGTAGAATTAATTCCTGGAGTTTCTGCATTAAATTCATGCGCAAGTATAATTGGCTCACCATTAATGACTGATTTTGCAGTTTGTAGTATGAGTGATTTGTTAGTTCCATGGGAGATAATTACAAAAAGAGTAGAGGCTGCTGCACAAGGTGATTTTGTTTTAGTCATTTACAACCCAGCAAGTAAAAAACGAATTCATCAATTACAGGATGCCAGAGAAATTTTACTAAAATATAGAAAACCATCAACGCCTGTTGCAATCATAAAAGGAGCATTTCGAGAATCTGAAACTGTAGTTATGACCGATCTAGAACATATGGAAAATTATGCAGACAAACTTGGAATGATTAGTACTGTTATAATTGGAAATTCTTCTACATACAATTTTAAGGATTTAATGATTAATCCACGTGGTTATAAATCAAAATATAATCTTGAAGAATCAGAAATTAAAAATTAATGACTGTTTTTAATTAACTCATACAACTCATTACTTAGTGTAATTTTGTTTCTAATTGGACTTATGATTTTTACCATATACTCTCCAATGGTATTTTTCAGATCACTAGGATGAAGATTTTTTTCACCAAAGTCAGTTTCTAATTGTTCATAGGAATTGTATGTTACATTGCCTCCAAATTTTTCAGGTCTCTCAACAGATATTGAATCATATTCATGAAAAACTATTTGTCTTGCGAGTCCTAGTATTGGATTATTTTCTATCAGACCCTCTTCACACCAACCTTTTCGAATTTTCCTTCTAATTTCATCGTCTGAATTATGAATGAAGATTCCTGAATCAGGATTTGATTTACTCATTTTTGTCGCGTCCCCACCATGTTCTACTACATCTTGATTTGGTTGTGTTAATCCAGGTAATAATGAATGATGAATTGCAACTGGAACTTTCCACTTCATTTTTGGAAAGATTTCTCTAACTAACATGTGAATTTTTCGTTGATCCATGCCTGCGTGTACAATATCTAAATCAAGAGAATGAATATCAGATGCCTGCATGGGTGGATATAACAATTTTGCAAGATCAATTTTTTCATCATCCTCACTTCTTCCCATAATATCCAAAGTTCTCATAGTCCTCTTTAGTGTCATATGTTTAGTAATGCCAACTAACTCCGACCAATACTCTTTCTTTGAATCATACAATTCGGTACCCATTACAATATTAACACCAGGACAAACCAATCGAAACGCATCTGCATAATATTTTGAAACTTTGGAAATTGTTTCTAAATTACCATCCAACTTGTCGTTAATCAGAGTGTGCCAATCTGCTAAAAACACAGTACAATCTATTCCAGCTTTGATAAAATCATTAATTTTAAATCCTGTACTGATTAGACTGCCAAGATGTAAAAATCCTGAAATTTCTAATCCGATGTAGTGTTTTGGCTTTGAATTTGTATTGAGTAATTCAATTAATTCAGCTTCATCTTTTACAATCTCTTTTGTAGGCGATCTTTTGATTAATTCAACTTTTTCAGTTACATCCAATTTATTATAATTTTATTTTGTAAACCTATAAAGTTTCAGAATAAACAATCGTATGACTTATGATCTTTATATTATGGCTGTAATTGTGGCTGGAGTTACTGCATTTCTTGTTGTAAGAAAATTTAAAGATAAATGATTAGTTAGGATCCAACTCATCTAATGACTTTCTTGGTTTTTTACTAAGATAAAATGCATGTGCACTGATTATGAAACCTACAAGCCAAATTTTGGTTGCAAAGATCAAATTCCAAGGTCTATCGGGATCTGGGTAATGAACTGCAAGTTTGTCAATATCTGGCGTCGTTCCATCTAAAACCATTTGTGAAGTTATTTCTGCATTCAACACGGTAAAACTCCACAGAACTTCATAAAGACAGATAATTGCAAAGCCTAACAGCATTAATTGCAATAATGCCATTCTGTATGATTGTAATCCTACAGTTCTTTTCCATCCAATTCTAGAAACACAATACCATGCAATTATACATGAAAATGATAACCATGTAGTAAGATTTGCAAAATTTTCAAATGGGACATGTGTGTTAACTAATACTTCACCCATCACATATGTACCGTTTTCTTGCCACTCCTGCAGCATCATAACTGTCCCATAAATCATGATTGAAGTCATCATTATTGCACATGCATAGAATACAAACAGAAAAACCCGATACTGCCTATCATGCTCATGTAGATGTCTAATCTTCATTTCAAAGATTTTCTAATTATGTTATATAAAATGATTTCAGATTTTTTCTTTGATGTAATTAGTAACCATCTTTCTGTCGTTGTCGGTTAATCTCATTTTTCCTTTTATATTCTTCTAAAATCTCATCTGGTGTCAGGTTAAGTTCTATTGATGCTTGAACTACAAAATGCCATATATCAATAAGCTCTTCTTTGGCTTCAATCTCATTAAATTTAGTTGGTGTTTTCCACCATTTCCAATTTGTAGTTCTTTGTAGCTCTACTGCTTCATGTAATATTGCAGTGCATAGTGCCGTAATTTTTTCTTCAGTATGTTTTGGATATCTATCAAGATTCATCATATCAGCAAGACCTTTTTGCAGAGAAAAAATTGAATCCAGCTTATCTTCCATATGTTTATACTAGTATTGACATCTATAACTCTTCAAAAAGATAACATTTTTTCATATTGTTTTATTCGTTTAGTAATATCAGATTTTTTTAGTCGAAGAAGACCATCCAATCCATATCTTTCTACTGCAAATGAACCCATAACATTTCCATATACTACTGATTTCTTTATTTCTGAAATACTTATTTTCTTTTTTGATTCTAGATAACCAATCATCGCACCTGCAAATGAATCACCAGCACCTGTTGGATCCAAAACCGAGTCTAGAGAAAATCCAACTGATGGAAAAATCATGTCTTCATAGAAAAGTAATGAACCATGTTCACCTTTTTTGATTATTACATAACTAGTTTCCCAGTTCATAATTTTTTTTGCACATTTGATTAAATTATTTTCTTTTGTTAGAAGTTTTGCTTCTTCGTCATTTATGACAACCGCATCAACAGATTTTATCATTTTAATGACATCGGTTCTTTTTGTGTTAATCCAAAATTCTATTGTATCACACATTGAAAATTTTACATTATCAAATTGTTTGATAATTCTTGTATTTTGGACTGGATCATTATTTGCCAAGTAGACAAAATCAGATTTTTTATATTCTTCAGGAACACTAGGTTTGAAATCACCTAGTACGTTTAATTCAGTTTTGAGTGTTTTTCGCACACTCAGATTTTTGTCATATTTACCATCATATCTGAAAGTTTTACCTTTTAATACTGAAAGTCCTTGAACATCAAGATATTTTTTTAATATATTAGAGTATTTTTTTGGAAAATCATCACCAACTACCGCAATCAAACCTGGCTTTGTAAAAAAACTAGCAGATATTGCAGCATATGTAGCAGCACCACCTAATGCATTCTTCAAGGTTTTTTTTGGTGTACGAATTGTATCTAATGCAGTGGAACCAAAGACTGTAAGCATGATATTTTGATGGAATTTACGTATAAATCCGTTCTTAAATTTGTGTAAAAGTTTTGATGAATTTTTAAAGCTACTTAGAGCTAATAAAATAAATCAAGTTATTCAAGATATTTTCCATGGCAAAGATTAGAGTAAAACAGGGTGATAATGAGATTGAGATTGATTCTAGAGACTTTTATGTTGATAATGATTCTGCAGCGGAAATTATTGACGCCTTAAAACAACAATTACAAAAAACTCCCAAAAACGACGTAATGAATTCTTTAGATAATGCTGAATTTCATGAACCAGAATTTTCTTCACCAGTAAATATTGCAGTGGATGATATTAGATACAAACTACGAATTTTAGCAAAAAATTCTTTCTTTGATCAACCACGTACAGTAAGCGAAACAGTATCCCAATTAACAGAATATGGATGGAGCGCTAGTCCTTTTGATGTTTCCGTAGCATTAACAAAAATGGCTTTCAATAAGGAATTTCTGAAAAACACTAATGATGAGAGAAACTATTATTTCTCAAAAGAAGCACTACTAACTAATTAGTAAAATCACGTTCTCAAAAATTATTCCTTCTAAATGATCAAGATAATCATAATCTATTTGCATACATTGAATTTTAGAATAACGTATACATAGTTTAAGAGAATAGTAGTGTTATTGGAAAAGAAGCAAGAAATACCTAAAGAAATAGATGATCATTTCAGATTGTTTGGAAAAGAAGCATGGGAAGTGGAATATGGTGAAAAATGTTCTGTATGTAATGTTCGTATTGATGAATATGGTTTTTGTTCTTGTGGTTCTAACGGAGACTAATATTCTGAATTTTACTAGTCAGAAATTCCCACTTTGACCATTTTAGCCTCTTGCTGTGGACAATCATTACCATCACGTGGAAGATTAACTATCTTATCTGCAATATCCATACCATCTGTGACTTCTCCAAAAACAGTGTATTCTCTATCTAGAAAAGTACTATCTGAAGTGACAATAAAAAATTGTGAACCAGCACTATCAGGATCTTGTGATCTTGCCATAGAAATAATACCTCTTAGATGTGATCTGGAATTAAATTCTGCTTTAATATTGTAACCAGGTCCTCCCATTCCCCACTGATTTTTTAAACTAGTATCTTTAGTGTTTGGATCACCACCTTGAATCATAAAACCAGGAATTATCCTATGAAAGAGTGTTCCATCATAAAACCCAGACTCTGCTAATTTAACAAAATTCCTTACATGCTCTGGAGCTAATTCTGGAAGTAATTTAAATTCTATATTTCCTAAATTAGTTTCTATTTTAGCACTGGTCAATAATGCAAAAACTTTCGATTATCATAAGAGTCTTTTGTTTAATGAAAAATTCTATAAGAAGTTTTCTATATAAAATATTTCTTAATAAAATTTTTTGTTGTTATGTAACAATCAATTAATATTTTCTATTTTAAATCTTTGATAGTCTTATATAGATCAAGTTAAAACAATTTTTGTGAATCGTACTAATCAAAGCACAGTTATCAAAGCAGCAATCAACACTCTTCTTGATAGTGGTATAACAGATAAACAAGATATCTATACAAAGGTTGTATCTGAATTAGGTGTACCAAGACCAACAGTTAGAAGAGTTGCACGTGATTTACGAAACGAGCTTTTAGAAAAAATCTCAATATTACAATCTGAAACACGCTTGACCGTATCTTCTGTCAATACAAAGGCAGAAGAATAATCTCTTTTCCACCCAACCTAAAAATCAACATTAACATTATATTCATCAATTTTTGCATTATGCCTATGGGACACGTAAAAAATCATTTAGCAACCCTGGTTTGTGGAGTTTTTGCAGTTGTTTTGACAGGTTTATGGCCATTAATGACTAATTTTGCCCCAATTCTTAACATAGTGTTTCTTATGGCAGTACCAATTATGTGGTTTCTAGTATTCATAACATGGATTGCACAAAGAGCAGCAGATCACAATCACGTTCAAAATTACGAGGAAAAAAAAAGCTCTGATGAATTAAGTGCACATGAACTCACCACACACAAAATTTATCTTGAAAAAAATCTAAAAGATGTCAACGGCAAAGATGAAATTGCAAGACTCAAAAAAGAAATTGAGAATCTTAAAACCAAAGTTGAAATCGAATCTATACGAGCCGAGATTTATAATCTTAAAATGCTTACTGCTAAAGGAAAGTAACTACTTACAGTAATTACATTCATGCTTAATTTGATGATTATCCTTACAGCCAGGGCAACTAATCGCACCACCAAAATGACATTTACAATTACATTTTAATTGTTGTGTCATTTCTTTTTGCCATACTTAGTGTTTTGTCAACCAATTGATTTAGTCTAGTCTTAACTTCATCAGAAGGAATACCACCATCATCGATTTTATCTGCAGTCACAAATACTGGAGTAGGATTTGTAATTACTCGGAAATATGACATAAGTTGTGTTAACAAGGTTTGGACATCAGTAAAACCAATCATACCTGAAGCTAAAACTGCCAAACCAGCAATCTTACCTTCAGTTTCTTTATAGCTTACAAACTCAAACAAGTTCTTCAGGGCTGCACTATACATGGAATTATAGATAGGAGTTCCTATCAACCAAACATCTGCATTTGTGATATCTCTTGCGGCTTGTAATGTCTTCTCATTATAATCCACTTCACTCAAAAATCCACGATAATACTCAAATCCATCTTCTGAAAGATTGATGAATTTTGTCTCTGTATTTTTTTGTTTGACATACTCAAAGATATGTTTCATCATTACCTGAGTATTTGCATTTTTTCGTGGACTGCCAGAAATTACAACAACTTTCATTATTATTGTAATTTTTTGAGATAATTTAAACTAGAATGAAAATAAACGCGGGCTTGGAGGGCTTCGATCCCTCGACCTGTAACTTAGGAGGCTACTGCGCTATCCATGTTGCGCGTCGATAATGACTCTGCGCCACAAGCCCAGCAGAAAACACGTTCGTAATTATTTAAGCGTATCAAGATTAGTTTTGATCAGTTGTTCTATCTTTTTCCAACTAGGGTCTTCTTTCTGTTCCCATTTTTCGTAATAAACAACATCTTTTAGATCTAATCTTGGCAACCATCTAGCTCTCTCAAGATCAGGTTTTGTCTCAAAATTACTTACATGACCAAGACAAAGATATGCTACAGGAATAACGTGCTCTGGCAATCTTAATTGCTCTTTTAGAATATCATTTGAAAGAATACTAACCCAACCTAATCCTATTCCCTCTGTTCGTGCTGCTAACCATAAATTCTGAATTGCACAACACACACTGTAAATTCCTGCCTCAGGAATACTAGTTCTTCCAATTACAAAAGGCCCAAATTTTGTAGGGTCATACGTTACGCAAATATTAACAGGAGATTCCATAATTCCTTCTAATTTGAAAGAGAGATATTCAGATCTTTTTGGATCTTCAATTAATTCTGATTCATGTTTGTGCTCAATTTGGAAAGATTCCTTGATGATTTTTTTTGTATTACTATCTTTGATTAAGACAAAATTCCATGGTTGAGAAAATCCAACAGATGGGGCATGATGTGCAGCATGAAGAATTTTTGTTAGTATATTATCACTAAGAGGTTCTGAGGTAAAATGTGATCTTACATCACGTCTTGAATAGATTGCCTTGTAGAATCCTTGCTTTTCTGTATCGGTAAAATCATCATTCATACTATTTTCCAATTTATCAACTATACATCTGTTCACTGTTAAACGTTAATAATGACATTCAGAGTTTTGTAGTTCACGGGCTGGTGGTCTAGTTTGGTTATGATACCGCCTCGACACGGCGGTGATCGCGAGTTCGAATCTCGCCCGGCCCACTCTTATTTTTA
>Ga0208522_1002103_pt1 | contig 12152 bp, 10 predicted proteins | sample ETNtaG_25_FD_185763 | JGI IMG/M metagenome (GOLD analysis project Ga0208522, IMG submission 185763) | Marine microbial and viral communities from oxygen minimum zone, Eastern Pacific Ocean - ETNP201302SV86 (SPAdes) (version 2) | ecosystem: Environmental > Aquatic > Marine > Oceanic ... | reverse complement strand
ACTGTTCCGAAGGAGTTTAATAGGGAGCGTTATTATTTTTTGATGACTTTGTTTTCTCAATGTTACTGGGTGCTCGGTTGTTCCATCGGTGCTTTGGCGAGTAGTTCTCTTGATTTCAATACCGAGGGTATGGATTTTGCCGCAACTGCGCTCTTTACTGTTTTGTTAATTGAGCAGTGGCAAAAGGTCAGAAAACCATTACCATTTGTTGTGGCTTTTAGCTCGTCCTGCATTGTTCTGATATTTTTCTTTCAGCATATGCTTCTGGCGGCGATTGTTTTATCAATAACCACGATAATTGTTTTACGATTTATCAAATCGAAGAAAAATGACTGATATTAGCTATTTATTATTAGTAATACTAGTGATGACAGTCGCAACTTACGCGACAAGGTTGACACCTTTCGTGCTTTTTAGTCGTGGTCAAGAAAGATCACTGCTTAATTTTGTTGCAAAAAATACACCACCAATGGTGATGACAATTCTTGTTATATATATGCTTAAAGGGGTTAACTATATCTCATTTGAAGGTGTTTATACTTTTATCGCATTACTAGTGACTGTCGTTTTGCATCTATACAGAAGAAACGCATTACTCAGCATTATTGCTGGCACTGCAGTTTATATGATTGCAGTACAAATGTAGTTTTCACCTTTAGTTAAGAAATATTATTGGTATACAAGTCTTACTTTCCTGGTTCATGGTTCATAGCTTGAATGAGAACTGACTTACGTTATAATTTGGCACCCATTATTTAGTATAGTAATTTATGAGAAAGTTAGTAAACATTTTCCCGTTTCTGGTTTGGCTTAGATTAACCACAATTGAGACAATAAAAGCAGATTTTATTGCTGGATTAACGGGAGCTATTATTGTTTTGCCGCAAAGTGTGGCATTTGCCACAATTGCCGGTATGCCTCCAGAGTATGGTCTTTATACTGCCATGGTGGTTCCTATTATTGCAGCGCTGTTTGGCTCATCTTTTCATCTCATTTCTGGACCTACCACTGCCATTTCAATTGTGGTATTTGCAGCGGTAAGTAAGCACGCCGTTCCTGGCAGTGAGGAGTTTGTTGCAATGGTCCTCACATTGACTTTTTTAGCTGGTGTTTATCAGCTGGTTTTTGGGCTAGCTAAATTTGGTATGTTGGTCAATTTCGTTTCTCATAACGTCGTTACTGGCTTTACTGCTGGTGCAGCACTGCTGATAGCAAGTAGTCAGATACCCCATATATTGGGCATCCATGTAACTAGAGGCGGAAGCTTTATTGAAACCTGGATTAATCTATATTCAGGTGTTGGAGAGATTAATATTTACATACTGATAGTAGGACTGAGCACATTAGGAAGTGCAATTCTCATTAAACTTATAAAACCTCAATTACCCAACTTATTGATTGGAATGTTTGTCGGTGGTTTTGTGGCTTTTTATTTAAGCAGCTTCACTGAGAGTATAGAAACCATTGGAGTCATACCGACTTATTTCCCACCTTTGTCAAGCCCTGACTTTTCTTTGAGTTCATTAAAATCTCTTGCACCTGAAGCATTTGCTATAGCGCTCTTGGGGCTTATTGAGGCCTCCTCAATTGGCCGATCTATTGCCACCAAGACTAATCAAAGAATTAACCCAAGTCAGGAGTTTGTTGGCCAAGGAGTATCCAATATGGTTGGCAGTTTTTTCTCAAGTTATGCTTCTTCAGGTTCATTTACCCGAACCGGTGTCAACTTTGAAGCTGGTGCAAGAACGCCACTTTCTGCAATATTAGCTGCACTTATCTTAATGCTGATTGTGCTACTCGTTGCTCCTTTAATCTCCTATTTGCCATTGGCGGCAATGGCAGGTGTCATATTGCTGGTTGCCTACAACCTTATTGACTTTGATAATATCAAAAAGACCTTTGCTTTTAGTAAATCTGAAAGTGTCATATTTAGCGTCACCTTTTTATCTGCTTTATTGTTTGAGTTAGAGTTTGCGATTTATTTGGGCGTGTTATTGTCATTGATGTTTTTTATAGCCAAAACGTCGACCCCAGAGGTTCATACCTTAGCCTTTGGTAGTCCCCCAGGTGAAGGGGTAAGAAAATTGCAAAGCATCAGGAAGTCGCCTTTGGTACAGTGTCCACAACTTAAAATAATTCGCATCGATATGTCAATTTACTTTGGCTCTATTAATCATATCCAGAAACAAATTGATCAGATTGTTGATAACCAGAGAATTTACCATATTTTAATTGTTGCTAGTGGTGTCAACTTTATTGATCTTGCAGGCATGGAAGGTTTATTAATAGAAAACAAGCGACTCAAGGAGTTCAATGGTGGTTTGTATTTTGTTTCTGTTAAATCCTCTGTGCTTGAATTTATGGAAAAAGTCCATTTTGTTGATGACATAGGTCGTGAGAATTTTTTCGAGTTAAAAGAACAAGCAATACATATGATTTTTGATCGACTTGATCGCAGTAAGTGTGAAAAGTGTCATGCACTTATTTTTAATGAGTGTCAATAGTTATGATTATATAAGTAGCAATATTTAATAGAAAAAAGCTCGATTTAAATCGAGCTTTTTTATGATGGAGGCTGGGACCGGAGTCGAACCGGTCTATAAGGCTTTGCAGGCCCCTGCATAACCGCTTTGCTACCCAGCCAATTCAGCTTAATAATAAAAAAAAACTGTTCACACAGGCCAACGCAAACAGTTAGAAATTGGAGCGGGAAACGAGATTCGAACTCGCGACATTCACGTTGGCAACGTGATGCTCTACCAGCTGAGCTATTCCCGCATAGGACTGAAATTATAGTGCTTTTTTTCTAACTGTCAAATGTTTTTAAGCCAGCAACCAGATAATTAAAACCAGACCAGAGTGTCAAGATTGTGGCAGAAAAAAGGAGCACTAATCCAATCGTATAAATGTCTTTAGTTGAGAAAATAAATAGTGGTTGCTGAAATAGTAGAAACAATATTGAAATCATTTGCATAAATGTTTTTGATTTGCCAATCCATGAAACCGAAATGTTAGCCCTTTTGCCGATTTCACTCATCCATTCCCTTAAAGCTGAGACTAGAATTTCTCTAGAAATTATAATAATCGAAGGTATGGTAATAAGCCAGGTGTGATAATAATCTGTTAATAGAATAAGTGCCGCACAAACCATTAACTTATCTGCAACCGGATCAAGAAAAGCGCCAAGGTCTGATATTTGATTTAGTTTTCTAGCTAGTAATCCATCAAGAAAATCAGTGCTGGAAATAAGCACATAAATTGCAACTAAAGAGTTGTTGATCCAGGCTAATGGCTCACCTTCCAAATAGTTTGGTTGTAAATAAAACAGACCCACAAAGACCGGAATTAATCCGATCCTTGATAGAGTGATTATGTTAGGCAGTGTCATCATATGTTGTTCATTCTATCAAAGACTTAAGGTATATAGAACAAACATTTTTTTTGTGTATGGCGCGCTCGGCAGGAGTCGAACCTGCAACCGCTCGGTTCGTAGCCGAGTACTCTATCCAGTTGAGCTACGAGCGCAGCTGCATAATTATCGCTATGTTTCAACTAAAGGTCAAGAAGTGATTGAGGTTTTCGACAAAATATCGACCAATGAATCTAGATTCATCATTCTTGAGCCCTTGATAAGAATTGTTGCGCCTGAGTGGTTTTCATTAAGTTGATTGTAAAGTGATTCAATATCTGGAAAAAGCTCCCCATTATAGTGTTTTGAATCTTCACCGATAGTATAAAGTTTGTCTAGCCCTACTTGACTCACGTATTCTCCAATTTCTTGGTGAAGTTCTATTGAATTAGTTCCTAACTCGGCCATAGAGCCTAGAACAGCGATTTTTTCTCCAGAGAAGGATTGTAATGTATCAATTGCGGCTTTCATCGAGTGAGGGTTGGCATTATAACTATCATCCAATATCGTGAAACGGTCACTTTCAAGTAATTCAAGCCTACCTTTTTCAGTGACGGTCTTTTCAAGGCCTTCTTTAATAACAGGAAGACTAATTCCAAGCTCATTAGCACAAGCAGCAGCAGCCAGTGCATTGTCTATTTGATGCAATCCAATCATGGCCAGTTTGATGTTGATGACGCTGTTGTTGCAATGTAGGTTAAAGTTCAAATGCGTTTTCTTGTGTCGAATATTGCTTGCATAAATAGAGCTCATATTTCCAAAAAAAGTAAATTTTTGAGTCCCGGATAGTTGCTGCCAAACACTCTTATGTGGTGACTCTTTATTCATCAAAGCATTGCCATTTTGGGAAAGAGATTTGAAAATTTCACCTTTTGCTTTCACTAGCCTCTCAAGAGAGCCAAACTCTCCTAAATGGGCGTTATTAGCATTCGTAACTAATGCTAAATCGGGTTTGGCAATATTACAAAGTAATGTAATTTCTTTTTCATGGTTTGCACCCATTTCGACCACGCAATATTGATGCTTGTTTGTAAGTTCAAGAATCGTTTTAGGGACACCTAGATGATTATTAAGGTTGCCTTTTGTTGAGAGGGTAGGCGCTTGCAATGACAAGATAGAGTCAAGCATGTTTTTTGTACTTGTTTTACCATTACTACCGGTTATTGCTATAACTTGAGGAGATAGTAATTGGCGATACCAAGTGGCTAATTTCTGATAAGCCTTTTCCGTGTCTTTAACAATAATAGTAGGCAAACTTGTGCTTACTTTTTTATGAGCAATAATCGCCTTAGCTCCTAATTTTTGAGCGCTTTGAGTGAAAAGATGTCCATCAAAATTTTTACCTTCTAGGGCTATAAAAAGTCTACCAGTAACAGTTTTTCGAGTGTCAGTGCAAACTCCCTGAAACTTGATCTCTTTTTCTATAGAAAGACTTCCATTAACGATATCGGCGACCTTGTGTGTATCAGATAAGAGCATCTAATGCTATCTCAATGTCACTGAAAGGAAGTACTTGGGAACCTATGATTTGGGTTGTTTCATGGCCTTTTCCGGCAATAAGCAAGACTTCATCTTCATTCAATGTGGTTATGGCTGTGTTGATGGCAATTTTTCTATCTAGAATAACTTGAGTGTTGTTTTCTATTTCTACTCCAACTAGGATATCTTCAATAATGTTTTCTGGTTGTTCATTTCTTGGATTATCATTTGTCAGAATAATACTGTGAGCTAGTTCACTGGCGATTTTACCCATCTGTTGTCGTTTACTCTTATCTCTATCACCTCCACAACCAAACAATACTCTCAGTTTTGATTCTGGATAATGAAGATGTAATGTTTGTAACGCATTTGATAAGGCATCAGGAGTGTGCGCGTAGTCAATCCAGATATTGTTCTTGTCTAACTTTTGCATTCTTCCAGGAGGTGGAGATAGCTTTGCAAGCTTTGGAATAATAAGCTTGTCGCTATAACCCAGAGATTTTATGCTTACAAATGCTGCAAGAGCATTAGATAAGTTGAAGTGACCCAGTAGTGGTAATTCAAAAACAAAATTAAAAAGACGACAGATAAACCCTTTTTTACTAATCTGGTAATCACTAAAATCATCAATACTGAAGGTTTTAATCAGTTTATCTTCTGCGGCATTTAAGAAGAAAGAGTGGTTTTCATCATCTCGATTAATAATTGCTGTTTTTGTTTGACTATTGGCAAATAATTTCCCCTTTGCCTCGCGATACTGTTTCATGGTTTCATGGTAGTCCAAATGATCTTGCGTTAGGTTTGTAAAAATAGCTTGATCAAAAGCTAATCCTGCCAATCTATTTTGTATCAAGGCATGAGAAGATGCCTCTATGACGGCTATTTCGATCCCTTTTTTTCTGTAATCTTGTAGCGACTTATAAATTGTAAAAATATCAGGCGTTGTATTGCTTGTTTTTTTATCTGAATGGCTAATACCTAAGGTGCCAATAACACCAGTCTTAACATTGAGGGTTTCAAGGAGTTGCGAGATAAAGAGACTGACCGAAGTTTTTCCATTGGTTCCAGTGACCCCAATTAGCTTGATGTTTTGTGCTTCCTTATAAAAGGTTTGAGCCAAATCTGATAGATAAGAACCAAGATGATTTATCCGAATGCTCGGTACAGAGCAGTGAATATCTCTATCTTCTACCAGTACACCGATACAGCCTTTATCAATTGCATTTTGGACAAACTCAGAACCATGTTTTTGTGTCCCTTGTACCGCTACAAAGATATCACCCTTTTGAAGGCTTTGAGTATTTAGTGAGAGCCCCTTAACATCAAATGAATGTGATGTTTTTTGGATTCCAGATAGTAATGTTTTGATATTCATTATGCTTAATTAAGTAGGGCTATATGACAAATCAAAAGCACCACAAAAAAATACTGTTTTTAGAAAACAAACTCTAAGCCACTTTTGCCTGCATCAAAGTGTGCATATTAATAGCACCAATAACTTGGTTATCACTATCTACTACTGGTAATGAATTTAAGCTATATTCTTCCATCATTTGTAAAGCTATAAGGGCAGGCTTGTTGGGTTGTATCGACTTGCAATTTTGAGTCATAACATCCTTAATTGACAATTTTTGGAAGTTAATATTTTTTTCTAGTACACGTCTAAGGTCGCCATCAGTAAAAATTCCCAGTAAGGTATTGTTATCAGTAATCAGAACCATTCCGAGAGCTTTTTGACTCATTACTAAAAGGCTGTCAATGAGTGATGTTTCTTTTGACACGATAGGGATATCATCACCTGATTTCATAATGTTTGAAACAAGAGTTAATAGGCGTCTTCCTAAGGTTCCTGAAGGGTGTGATTTGGCAAAATCTTCTGGAGTAAAGCCACGAGCATTTAAGAGTGTAATGGCGATTGCATCTCCCATCACTAAAGCTACAGTTGTGCTAGACGTAGGCGTAAGATTATGAGGGCAAGCCTCTTGGTCGACACTGACATCTAGATGAACATCACTCTCTTCGGCAATAGTTGAACTAGAGTTCCCTGTCATACTGATCACTGATATATCAAGTCGTTTTATACTTGGAAGCAGCGTGATGATTTCATCTGACTCTCCAGAATATGAAATGATAATGACAACATCCTTGTCATTAACCATGCCTAAATCTCCATGACCCGCCTCTCCTGGGTGAACATAAAAAGAAGGTGTCCCGGTAGAAGCCAGTGTAGCAGCAATTTTTTTAGCTATATGACCAGATTTTCCCATACCAATAAGTATAACTTTGCCTTGACATGACAGCATAAGCTGACATGCGTCATTAAAGGTTTGATTAATTCTATCTTTTAACATTAGGATAGAATCAGCCTCAGTTTGAACAACTGCTTTTGCTATTTCAAGTAATGGTTTGGTCATAAGATAAATCAGGTTAGTTATTGTTATTGGGTAGATTATAAATATTATTTGTTCAATATGGGCCTTATAATGGAGTCAAATTGGGTGTTAGGGTTTAATGAGTTTTAATGAAAACCAAGGTTTTATTTGTCTGTATGGGTAATATTTGCCGCTCCCCTACCGCTGAAGGTTCTTTTCGATCTATTGTATCAAGACAAGAGCTTTCCGAATGTTTTGAAATAGATTCTGCTGGTACGCATGCATACCACATAGGCAATCCTCCGGATAGTAGATCACAACTAACTGCAAGAAAGTATGGTATTGATTTATCCAACCAAAGAGCCAGGAAGGTTCATGAAAGTGATTTTTATTACTATGACTATATAATCGCAATGGATACGGATAACATTGACATCTTAAAGTCTATTTGTCCAACCGACAGTCAATCACAAATTAAATTGTTGCTTGATTATCTTCCCAATACTGACTTTGAAAGTGTGCCAGATCCATATTTTGAAGGAAAATTTGACGAGGTGTTTGAGATTGTTTATGAAGCCTGCACTTCTTTTTTGGAAAGTCTAGTAAAAAAAGCCTAATATTGATTGACATCAGAGTATCCACCAAAGTATAATTCTCCGCTTTATTGACCGCGCTATAAAAGCAAAAATTAAAAAAAGCTTGGAGTAGAAACTTTATGTCAACGATTAACCAATTGGTACGCAAGCCCCGTAGTAAAAAGATTGCTAAAACCGGTGTGCCAGCATTAGAAAGTTGTCCACAAAAACGTGGTGTATGTACACGTGTTTATACGACAACGCCAAAGAAACCAAACTCTGCTTTAAGAAAAGTCGCACGTGTTAGGTTGACTAATGCAGCCGAAGTAACAACTTATATTGGTGGTGAAGGGCATAACTTACAAGAACACTCGGTCATTCTTATCCGTGGTGGTCGTGTCAAGGATCTACCAGGTGTGAGATATCACACTGTACGTGGAGCATTGGATACAACAGGTGTTGATGGCAGAATGCAAGGGCGTTCTAAATATGGCACTAAAAAACCTAAAAAATAATTCATAAGAGAAGACTGAAATGAGAAGAAGATCCGCTCCCAAAAGAGAGATATTGCCAGATCCTAAGTATGGTGACCTTGTATTGGCCAAGTTTGTAAACATTTTAATGTTAGACGGCAAGAAATCAGTTGCTGAAAAGATTGTCTATGATGCATTAGATACTATTGAATCTAAAGGTAATGCGAAACCAATTGAAACATTTAAAGAAGCTCTTGAGAAGATTGGTCCCCAAGTAGAAATAAAGTCACGTCGTGTAGGTGGTTCAACTTACCAGGTTCCTGTTGAGGTTAGACCAGACCGCAAGGTTGCCCTGGCAATGCGCTGGATTATTGAAGCATCACGAAAACGCGGTGAAAAAGGAATGAAACTAAGACTAGCTGGTGAAGTATTAGATGCTGTTCAAAATCGTGGTTCAGCATTTAAGAAAAAAGAAGATACGCACAGAATGGCAGAAGCAAACAAAGCATTTGCCCATTTTCGCTGGTAATTTAGGAACTCTATCATGCCAAGAAATACTCAAATTAATCGTTATCGCAATGTTGGCATTATGGCGCATATTGATGCTGGGAAAACAACCACAACTGAACGTATTCTTCTCTATACAGGACGCACTCATAAAATAGGCGAAGTGCATGATGGTAGTGCAACCATGGATTGGATGGAGCAGGAGCAAGAGCGTGGCATTACTATTACTTCAGCAGCGACTACTTGTTTCTGGAAAGGAATGGATAACCAATTTGAAGATCATCGCATCAATATTATTGACACTCCTGGGCATGTTGACTTTACGATTGAAGTAGAACGTTCATTGAAAGTATTAGATGGAGCATGTGCAGTTTTTTGTGCGGTGGGCGGAGTTGAGCCTCAGTCCGAAACGGTCTGGAGACAAGCCAATAAATATAATGTCCCAAGAATTGGTTTTGTCAACAAGATGGATCGATCAGGTGCTGACTTTTTGCGTGTTTGTGATCAAGTTAAAACCCGATTAGGTGCAAACCCAGTGCCTCTGCAAATTGCGATAGGTTCAGAAGAAACATTCGAAGGCGTTGTCGACCTTATTCGCATGAAGGCCATCTACTGGAACGAAAAAGACCAGGGTGAGACTTTTGATATTAAAGATATTCCTGCAGAACTTCAAGGTCTAGCTGAAGATAAGCGTGAGTTTATGATTGAATCTGCTGCAGAAGCAAACGAAGAGTTAATGGAAAAGTACCTAGAAGAAGGTACTTTGACTGAAGATGAAATAATAGAAGGTATTCGTTTACAAACCATCGCGAATGAAATTATTCCAATGTTTTGTGGATCAGCTTTTAAAAACAAAGGCGTTCAAGCAGTATTAGATGCAATGGTCATGTATATGCCCTCACCACTGGATGTAGATCCTATTAGTGGTATCTTAGATGACGCCGATGAAACTTTGGCGCCAAGAAATCCAAATGACACTGAGCCTTTCGCTGCGTTGGCTTTTAAAATTGCAACTGATCCATTTGTTGGTAACTTGACATTTTTTAGAGTCTACTCAGGTGTGCTAAATTCAGGTGATTTTGTTTTCAACTCTTCTAAAGGCAAAAAAGAACGAATTGGTCGTATTGTGCAAATGCATTCAAATGACCGTGAAGAAATTAAAGAGGTGCGAGCTGGAGATATTGCTGCAGCAATAGGTCTAAAAGATGTTACAACAGGTGACACTTTGTGCGACATGAAAGAAAAAATAATTCTTGAGAGAATGGAATTTCCTGAACCAGTTATTGCTGTTGCCGTTGAGCCTAAAACCAAAGCTGATCAAGAAAAAATGGGAATTGCATTAGGAAAATTGGCGAAAGAGGACCCTTCTTTCATAGTTTCTACTGATGAAGAATCTGGTCAAACGATTATTGCTGGCATGGGTGAGCTTCACTTAGACATTATTGTTGATCGCATGATGCGCGAGTTTGATGTAGGTTGTGATGTTGGAGAGCCTCAAGTGGCTTATCGAGAAACTATCACTTCTTTTGTTGAGCATGAACATAAGTTTGCCAAACAGTCAGGTGGTCGTGGTCAGTATGGACATGTTTATTTGCGTATAGAGCCACAAGAACCAGGTGCAGGTTATGAGTTCGTTGATGAAATCAAAGGCGGAGCAATTCCTAAAGAATATATTCCTGCTGTTAATAAAGGTATCCAAGAACAAATGCAAAATGGAGTCATTGCTGGATTTCCATTAGTTGATGTTAAAGTGACCGTTTATGATGGTTCTTATCACGATGTTGATTCCAGTGAAATGGCATTTAAAATTGCAGCATCAATGTGTGTTAGAGAAGGCGTAAAGCTTGCCAATCCTCAACTGTTAGAGCCCATGATGAATATTGAAGTAATAACTCCCGAGGATTATATGGGTGATGTTATGGGTGACTTAAATCGTCGCCGTGGCATAGTAAATGCAATGGATGATACACCTGCCGGTAAACAGATTAAGGCCGAGGTGCCATTGGCAGAAATGTTTGGTTATGCAACAGATCTCCGTTCAATGTCGCAAGGCCGTGCAAATTATTCAATGGAATTTTCTAAATACACCGCTGCACCAAGAAATGTTGCTGATGCTGTTATTGAAAAATTAAACAAATAAGAGAGGAATAGACATGTCAAAAGAAAAATTCGAAAGAACCAAGCCACATGTCAATGTGGGCACAATTGGCCACGTTGACCATGGCAAGACTACATTAACTGCGGCCTTGACTAAATGTATGTCCGAAGCTCGTGGCGGTGAGATCAAAAATTACGCAGATATTGATAACGCTCCTGAAGAAAGAGAGCGCGGCATCACCATCTCAACTGCACACGTAGAGTATGAGTCAGAAGCTCGTCACTACGCCCATGTCGACTGTCCAGGGCATGCCGACTATGTTAAGAACATGATTACTGGCGCTGCACAAATGGACGGCGCCATTATTGTCATCGCTGCGACTGACGGACCAATGGCCCAAACCCGTGAACATATTCTTTTATCCCGCCAGGTAGGCGTTCCATATATCGTCGTCTATATGAACAAAGCGGACATGGTTGATGACGAGGAGCTGGTGGAGCTTGTTGAGATGGAAATCCGCGAGCTATTGACAGAATACGAATTCCCTGGTGACGATACGCCGGTGATCTTTGGTTCAGCTTTGAAGGCATTGGAGGGCGATACCTCTGATATCGGCGTTCCTTCAATTCAAAAACTAGTCGATGCTCTAGACTCGTACATCCCAACGCCGAAACGTGACACGGATAAGACATTCCTGATGCCGATTGAAGACGTGTTCTCAATCTCGGGCCGTGGTACCGTTGTAACGGGCCGTATCGAGCGCGGCGTTGTCAACGTCGGTGATGAGATTGAAATCGTTGGTATCAAGGACACGCAGCTCACTACCTGTACCGGTGTTGAAATGTTCAGGAAACTGCTTGACTCGGGTGAAGCGGGCGACAACGTTGGAGTGCTGCTTCGTGGCACCAAGCGTGAAGAGGTTGAACGTGGCCAGGTGCTTGCTAAGAAAGGCACCATCACTCCACATACCAAGTTTGAGGCTGAAGTTTATATCTTGAGCAAAGAAGAGGGTGGACGTCATACGCCATTCTTTAACAACTATCGTCCACAGTTCTACTTTAGAACAACGGACGTGACAGGTGCTTGTCAATTGCCATCGGGTGTTGAGATGGTTATGCCTGGTGACAACGTTAAGATGTCGGTTGAATTACTTGCGCCAATTGCGATGGAAGACGGTCTAAGATTCGCAATCAGAGAGGGCGGTCGCACAGTGGGTGCCGGCGTGGTCTCGAAGATTAC
>Ga0208522_1002092_pt1 | contig 12193 bp, 10 predicted proteins | sample ETNtaG_25_FD_185763 | JGI IMG/M metagenome (GOLD analysis project Ga0208522, IMG submission 185763) | Marine microbial and viral communities from oxygen minimum zone, Eastern Pacific Ocean - ETNP201302SV86 (SPAdes) (version 2) | ecosystem: Environmental > Aquatic > Marine > Oceanic ... | reverse complement strand
TAAAACTCTGAATGAGCTTTTACCATTTTTTGTTGATAGGTGTTTTATCCATATGCCATTACGTGGAATATCGGCGAGATGTAATACTGTATCATTAGAAAATAAAAATATTGCTTCTTTGATTAAGGCTACCTTGGCTATTGCGGTCAACAAAATATTTTTATGCTTAACCCTAACATTCTCATCAAATGTGATCACATCTGACCAGGTATATTCTTCTTTTGTTTCTCTGTCTATTGTTAGCGAAGTGTTTGGCCCAAGCCATTGTCTAAAACCATTTATTAGATTGTAATATTCTTTTTGTGCCGCTGAACCAATCTGTGTTGGTGAGTTAGACAGTTGCCACCAGATCAGCTCTGCCCTAACGGAAACAAATTTTGTAGGATGATTTTTCCCGAATTCGCATATAATAGACAGAATTTCTTGAATAAAGCTCATATCAATATCGTCCGCATCATCAATGTTTATATGCATTGTTTTTAATAAGTCAATTATAGATAGATACTGTATGTTAGATAGTCTTGCAACATCGAAAACAAATTTTTCATTAGTTGAATTATTTTTCAAATACCTGTAATTAGATCTTAGTTGGCTTACAAAAAACTGATCTGATAGAAGTGGAGATATAGTCTCTAATAATTTTATACGGAATAATGGATCTGGGTGTTCTTGATACTGAATGAAGGTATCCATAAGCACATCGGTCCATTCATTATTGTTATGGCTAATAATATTATTTAAATATTGAGAGAATGATGAGTCACTTGATAAATATAGTTTTACGCCATGGTGCAAGTTTTCTAATTGTAAGTCCGAATCAGATTTTATTGATGGTGTTTCATGAATTTGTTCAAATATGCTATTATTAATTTCAATATTTATTTCTGGATATATGACAGAATCTTTGATTCTAAATATAGTTGAGGAACAAAATTCGATAAACTTCTGATTTCCAAGCCAAAGTTTTGGATACTTAATAAAAGAATCTAGATCAAAAAATTGGGATTCAATTTTATAAGTGAAATTTCCAATATTTAATGTGTCTCCGATCCATTTTAATGGTAATGATATTTTTTTATCATTTATTAATATTTCTCTGCCGTTCCATTTTATGTTGGATTTTATAGTGCCAATCTCTCTAATAAGCCAGTTCGGTATTCTTATTTCTTTATCTTCATTATATAAGCTGACATATTCTTTTTTGTACATTAGATCGATTTCAGATTTAAAATTATTTAGAATATTATTTCGCTTAAACGTACCTTTCTGAGTTAACTCATTTTTTTCAACACTAAAATCACGGTCAATAACAGAAAAATTAACTATACGTTCAAAGGAAGATAAAAACCCATTTACCGATATCAGCATAGCACTAAATATTTCATTGACTTGAATATTGCTTATCTCTGGAACCTGAAACTGTGAATTTTCTTTATTAGGATAGATTAGCACGGTATTGTATTCCTTCCCATCTCCAACGAGAAAGACAGACTTAACTAAATCAAAATCTTGAAACAGATTCTCAATCTTTTGAGGTGCGATAGTTTGCCCTCTACTGTTTTTATATATGTCTTTTTTTCTATCGAGAATAAAATAGTGTCCATTTTTCTGTTCGAAAATATCGCCACTATGAAACCATCCACCTTTAAATGAATCCGATTTATTAATTTTATAAAAGCCATCTGAGACATAAGGCCCTTTCATACATAGCTCTCCATCATCAGCAAGCTTGAGCTCTATGCCTGGAAGGGATTTTCCTACAGAGTTAATGACATATTCTTTTGGAGGGGTCATGGTAATGCCACCAGTCGCTTCTGTCATTCCGTATCCGCTTATGAGTTCTATATTATTATCATGGAAAAATTGAAATATGTCTGGGTCTAGATAGCCTGCGGCGGACAATCCCCAACTTAAATTACCGCCAGTAAGTTCTTCTATTTTATCTTTGATAGATTCTTTTGAGGACAAATCTAGATCCATCGTATCATCCATTAGATCATATAGTTGTACCCATCTTTTTGGAATACTAATAAATACGCTTGGGGATACAAGCCTGAAATCTTTTAATAATGAATTAAAAGATGGGGACTCGGCAAAGGCATATGTGGCTCCCCAAAAGATAGAACCCATAAGCTCAAAATATCTTCCAAAAGTATGAAACAGAGGCAAGTAACATAGCAATATGTCGGATGAATTAATCTCAGGCAGAGCAAGTGCTCTAGCGAATCTTTTGGAAATTATGTTAACCTGATTGAACTTTACCCCTTTGGGATTACTTGTTGATCCAGACGTATACATAATTGTTGATGTCCAGCTCATATCCCGGTTTAAGACAGAGAGATCATAATCTTTACTATCACTTTTTTCTCCGAGGTCTTGAAAATATTCCCAGGATATTGAATCGCCCTTAACTGAACCTATATCATTGATGTCTATTATTTTTATACTATAACTTTTATGAACTGAATTCCACAATTGAGTAGCTTTGTCCCCGCCAACAAACAGATGTGTTATCCCTGCTTCTTCTAATATATATTTAAGATGTTCACTAGTAGAATTAAGAGGAATGGGTACTACTCGATAACCAAAAGCTAGACAACATAGATCAACTAGTGCGCTTTTGTATTGGTTGAAAGATAGAATACCTAACGCTATGGTATCCTTTTCCGATAGAGAGTCAATAGACTTGGAAGTCAGAATAAGGTCGTTCCAAAATTTATTATAGGTTATAGTCTGTTTTTTCTCTCCATCTATAGATATAAAAACAGGTTTTTCTTTATAACGTTTTACTCTTTGCCATAATAATTGACCTGTGTGGAAATTATATTTTTCAATTATATCTGCAATTTTTAGTACCCAATAGTCACAATTATTATTTTTTGCAATTACCTTGGAAATACTTGAAAGATGTAGGAGCTCTAAAAATAAATAAACGTTTTCTTGATTTTCATTACCCATCAAGATTTTATCTAAAATATATTCTAGATTATTATATGCAATATTGTTCTTTTCGGTATTATCAAATAGATCAATTATTTTATTTTTTATATTGCTCATAATTACGAATCATTATTAAATATTTAAATGAAACAAACATTGCCGGATATTATCCAATTATGTACATTCGTTTAGTATCTGAAATTTTACTACTAAATAATCAATATTATGAATGACAAACAAAAGATAAAAAGTCTTGAAAATAGAATACACAGGCTCAATGAAATTGGCATGGCACTTTCCACAGAGTCTGACACCAATAAATTATTTGAAATGATATTGGAAGAGGCGAAAAATATCACGAATGCCGATGGGCGGACATTATATAGTAAAGATGAAGATGGAAATCTTAAGTTTGAAATATTGCGTAATGATTCGATGAAAACGATTATGGGCGGTAGTTCCAACGTTGATATTCCATTTGACCCGGTCAGACTGTGGATAGATGATTCGACACCAAACCAGAGTAATGTATCTGCCTATGTTGCGCTAACAGGTGAAACTGTAAATATTGAGGATGCGTATAAAGAAGAGGGGTTTGATTTTAGCGGTACGAAATCCTATGATTCTAAAACGGGTTATCACTCAAAATCATTTTTAACTGTACCTCTAAAAAACCATGAACATGAAATCATCGGAGTTATGCAGTTAATAAATGCACGCGATGAAAATGGTGAGGTTATTTCCTTTGACAACGATATGCAAGAGCAGGTTGAGTCTCTTGCCTCACAAGGTGCTGTAGCTTTGACCAATAAAAAATTAGTTGGAGAGTTAAAAACGTTGTTTGAAGCTTTTATACAGCTTATTGCCACAGCAATTGATAAAAAATCTGAGTACACTGGTGGACACTGTTCTCGAGTACCAGTGATTACTATGATGCTCGCAGATGAGGTTGCAAAAATAACTTCAGGAAAATACAAAGACTTTAGTATGACAGAAGATGAACGATATGAGCTGTATATTGCAGCCTGGCTACATGATTGTGGTAAGGTAGCGACACCACCACATGTTGTAGACAAAGGAACCAAATTAGAAACAATTTTTGATAGAATAGAATTAGTGAAGACAAGGATGGAGATAGTAAAGCGCGATGTAGAGATAGCTTTTCTAAAGCGTCATATGAATGGAGAATTGCCTGGCTTTGATGAAGAGTATCATGCTTCAATTAAAAAAATTGATGATAATATAGCGTTTATAGATTCCTGTAATATAGGTGGCGAGTTTATGAAACCAGAGCTTCAAGATAAAATTTTATCGATTTCTAAAAATAAAGTAGTCCTCAATAATAAGGAGCAAAATGTATTAACTGATGATGAGGTTCGTAACCTAAATATAGCCAAGGGAACACTTCTGCCTGAAGAGAGAGATATTATTAATGATCATATCTCGATCACGATTGATATGCTTGAAGAGCTACCGTATCCAAAAAAATTAAAAAACATTCCTGAGTTTGCTGGCGGGCACCATGAAAAAATGGATGGGACTGGTTATCCAAAAGGTCTAAAAGGTGATCACATGTCCCCGCAGGCAAAGATCATGGCGATAGCAGATATTTATGAGGCTCTTACCGCAGCAGACAGGCCATACAAAGAAGGGAAAAAATTATCTCAGGCAATGAGAATAATGGGCTTTATGAAAAATGATTATCATATTGATGAAGACTTATTTGAGATTTTTGTTCATTCTGGTGTTTATAAAAAATATGCGAATGAATATGTTTCTCCAAACCAATTGGACAATGTTGATGAAAAATCAGTCTTAGGTGGTAAATGAATTATTCTAAGGAAAGAAAAATAATTGAGAATAGAATCAGTGTCCTTCAGGATAAGGTTGCAGATCAATTACGAATCGAGAAAGATGTAGACAAATTTCTAGATAATACAACTCTATTAGATGAATGGGAGAATATTATTCCTGACGCAGAATATGGTATATTTGTTATCGCAGTTTTAAATAACATCAGAACAAAAACGGTTATAGATACGATTGTTGATTCAATCCTAAAGATAGAAAGTCCCAAAAAAAATAATATTCCAAGATCAAAAAGAAAAACTGAGCAGCACCCGTTCTGTTAAAACCACTTTTAGTCATAACTAATAATAAAATATGAATATTGATATAATTATTGTTCTGGGTATACTTGTTTTGGGATTCATTCTATTTCTTTTAGAATATTTTACGATTGATGTCACTGCTTTAATTATTCTGTCATGCTTTTTTGGTTTAGGCTATCTAACACCTACTGAGGCTGTTTCGGGTTTTTCTAATCCTGCAGTAATTACTATTGGACTACTATTTATACTTAGCAGCGCAATTCAAAAGACCGGTCTTCTAGAATATTTAGTGGTCACGATAAATCGATTATTACAGTCTTCAAGAGGTCTGGGTATGGCCGTATATTATTTTACAGTAAGTATTGCCTCTTCTCTTATTAATAATACAGCAATAGTAGCAATTTTTATGCCGGTTACCATTCGCCTTGCACACAGGTATCAAATAAGTCCTTCTAAAATGCTAATACCATTAAGCTATGCGGCAATATTAGGGGGCACGCTCACACTTGTTGGAACGTCTACTAATTTATTGGTCAACTCTATATACATGAGTTATGAAGGAGTTGAGCCATTAGGAATGTTTGAATTTTTTAGGTATGGGATTATCATTTTGATTATTGGTACGATATATCTCCTAATAGTTGCACCCAAGCTCATCCCTTCAAGGACTGTTACATCAAGCCTTACTAAAAGTTATCATCTTGGTGGATATTTAACTGAAATGAGAATAAAAAAAGAATCAGCATTAGTAGGTAAATCTTGTTTAGATAGATCAATAAACCATAACTATGATGTTACCGTACTAGACATCATTAGAGATCAAAAACATATTGTAAACAATATTCGCAGGACCATATTAAAAGAGGGCGATATCCTTTTTGTAAGAGGGACATTGGAGAATTTTATTCGTATGAAGGAGGTAGAGGGTATCACGCTTTTAACTGATGAAAAATTGACACAGGCAGAATTAGAGCAAGAGGATAATGAACTAGTGGAGTGTTTACTTACTGATGATTCAGACCTTGTGGGTAAGAGCCTTATGTCAACGAATTTCCGACAGGTTTTTGGAGCATTTATATTGGCGATACGTCGTGAGGGTGACATCATTAGGAAAAAGATAGCGCATATGCAGCTACATGCTTTTGACACATTATTAGTCTATGGCCCTACTAAAAAAATCTCGACTTTATCCGATCGCGGAGATTTTATTGTACTAGGTAAGGTTGAAGCCAGATTACAAAAAGATAGATTTTGGTGGGTTAGTATATATGTGGTTCTAATTTCAATATTCTTAGCTTCAATTGGATATGTCCCAATACTTAAGGGTGCGTTTGTAAGTGTTGTTATACTGTTGTGCTTAAAAATTATCACGGCTCAGGAAAGCTACCAGTCTATACACTGGCAGGTAATTATCTTAATTGCTGCTTTAATACCTATTGGTATTGTCTTACAATCAACAGGCACAGCAGATTGGATCGGAAATAATATTTCACGATTTATATATTTGTTTTCTATTTCCTGGCAGCCATATGTGCTATTAGCAACCATTTATTTTATTACAATGATACTTACTGAGATATCATCTAATGTTGCTACTGCAATAATAATGGTTCCTATCGCTATCGCTGTTTCTGGACAAATAGGTTTAGAATCAAGACCATTTGTATTTGCGGTTGCATTTGCAGCAAGCGCATCTTTTATTACTCCTATTGGCTACCAGACAAATCTAATGGTGTATGGCCCTGGTGGTTACAAGTTTAGTGACTATATCCGAGTTGGGCTTCCATTGTCTTTATTGCTCTTCTTAACTGCAGTAATAATTCTTCCAAATATCTGGTCATTTTAAAAAAATAAATAATTATATAGGATAACTTAATAAAATTGAAGAATCTTTTTTTGTTGGATCCAGAGATTACATTTTTAAACCATGGATCTTACGGTGCATGTCCGAGTTCTGTATTTGATGATTATCAAAAATGGCAAAAGGAATTAGAACAGCAGCCTGTGCAGTTTATGACAGAAAATTTGTGGAAATACTTAAAACGCTCTAGAAAATACCTAGGAGAGTACATAAACTGTTCAGAGAGAGATATACTGTTATTCCCAAACCCTACAACTGCGGTAAACAACATATTTGATAGTCTACATCTTTCAAATGGGGATGAAGTTCTAATGACTCAGCATGAGTACGGCGCTCTAGTTCGCGCATGGAGCAATGCCTCAAAAAAGAATAAGTTTGAAACTGTTCAGCAAGAAATTTCCATGCCAGTTAAAACAAAAGGAGATTTTATAGATCAATTTTTGTCTGGAGTAAATAGTAACACAAAGGTCATTTTCATATCTCATATAACCAGTCAGACTGCTTTGATCTTTCCTGTCGAAGAGATTTGTAAATATGCAAAACAAAAGGGCATCATAACTATTGTTGATGGTGCACATGCGCCTGGACATGTGGACCTTGATTTGAAAAAGATAGATTGTGACTATTATACAGGAGCCTGTCACAAATGGCTTTGCGCGCCCAAGGGTGCATCTTTTTTATATGTTAGGAGGGAACTGCAAAATAATATGACACCTCAAACAGTTAGCTGGGGAGAAGAGGGAGAAGATCCTGGCCCCACACAGTTTTTAATGGATTTTCAGTGGCAGGGGACTAGAGATATGAGTGCGTTTTTATCTATACCATCCGCAATAAATTTTGTAAGAAAAGGTAATTGGAAAAAACGGCAGATAGTTAGTAAAGAAATTATTATAGAAGTGTCTCAGCAGCTCCAGTTATTATTAAATACAGAGCCTATTTTTATTGGCAGAGATTGGATTGGGCAGATGGTCAGTCATCCTCTACCAGAAGACGCACCAGTAACACTTAAAAACAGCCTTTGGAAAGAATATTCAATAGAGGTACCTATATTTGAGTGGAAAAATCAAAAATTTATCAGAGTTTCTGTCCATGGCTATAATGATAGAGCTGACATTAAAAAACTTATTTATGCCTTAGAAAAACTATTATTTTAGATTCAAGCTATAGAATGATGAAAAAAATAATCTCAATACTACTAATATGTATTTTTTATTCTTTGGTTAGTGCCCAATCCATATCACTTTATCCAAAAAAAGGCAGAAAAATAAAATTAGATAAACTATTTACTATAGAAAATGGCAGCATTGTTATTAGTGACAGTTCTTTGATAAAAAAAGTTCTCCCCCTTAAATCAATTAAGAAAATAAAGTATTCTCAAAAGTCTTATAAGCCAATAGGCAATATTTTTTGGTTTTCTGGACAATGGATACTGGGTTGCTCGATGTTGTCTTCAGTTATAGGAAACCCGACTCTTTTCTATCAATATGGTGGATTAGGCGCCATATTGGTGTCTAGTGGAATAGTTTTAAATAACATCGGTTCAAGATTTGGTCGGAATGTTATTAGCTATAAACTTAGAGGCTTAAACTATATCAATCGTGAACTAATTGTTGAGTCGGTACTTGCTGATATGAAAATGTCGATAAAGGGGAATAATTCCGGAGAGTATTATTATAAACCTCATGGAAAAAAAATAAACCTCCCAAAACCAAGTAGTTTTTTAAGTTTTTCTGCAAACAATGACCCACGCGGTATAGAGGCATGGATCAAAAAACATCGACTTAGAGAAAAAAGATTTCTCCAGTTAGCAATACCTAAAAAATAAGTTTATGCTTCAGTGTATAATTTCTGCTCTCAGGGCTGAGGCAGAACCACTAGTTAATTTTTATAAGTTAGAGCAAGATTTATCATATGATTATCCTGTATACAAAGGAGAGGATATAAGAATAATATGTACTGGCGTAGGTAGAAAGAATATCAGGAGAGTCTTAATTAATTTTTATTCTAAATTATCAAAGGAACCAAATTATCAATTCATCAATATTGGTATAGCAGGCGCTAAAAAAGGTGTGTGTAAGATTGGTCAGTGCTTTATTATTGATAGCATCTCTGATGATAAATCTGATTCTATTTATCAGTTAAATAATGTGTTTGAAAGTCAAATATTAACTCAGAATATTACCACCGTATCAGAGCCCGTTTCTAACGGTGGAAATAAATATCGTTCACTAGTAGATATGGAGGCTCATGAAATTTGCACAGTAGTTGATAGTTACGATGATTTAGAGAATCTATTTATCATAAAAATAATATCAGACTTTATGGATGTAAGTAGAAAATATTTTTCATTTGATACGGTTTATGATTTAGTTGATAATAATATATCTAATATAGATAATCTGCTAATGGATCTTCGTAACAAACAGTAGAAATGGCTGTATAAGAAAAAATGAAATTATTTCTATATATCACTTTTCTGATATTTATTATTGGTGCTCTTATTCTAGCGATAATGTATAGAATGCATGATCATCAGGATGATGATTCATAAGACGGTTTTTTATATAATATTTGGAATTATTTGTGCCGGCATACTTCAAAATAATAAGTACTAATATTCTTCTTTCTAGTTGTTTAATAAGCCTATTATATACAATGGAAATATCAGAGCTATCATATAGCGGTATAGATTTTAAAGTGAAAAAAAATGGTTTTTCTAATGTTAGTTATATATTGCTACATGGTGATGAAGAAACCGCAAGAATGTTGCTTAGTGAGCACATAAAGGGGAATAAAGGGAGAGCCTTTTTTATTAAATCTAAAGAAAGAGAAGTGCTTCTTGGATCGACAATGGTTGATCCAAATAGAATTTTTTCAAGATCTGGAGCTAAAAAAGCATTAAAAAAGTTTAAGCCAGACTGGGAGCCTAAAGAATTAGATAAACTTCTTACAGAGTTAGATAATTCCAGAAATATATTTTTGTTTAATCTTTTCCCAAGTGAGGGCGGTCTTCTTATTGCATTACATAATAATTTTAGAGGTTATAATGTAAAAGATGAGATAAATAATAGCCAATCACACTCCATTAAAAAGGATCAAAATCCTCGAGATTTCATTATATGTACGGACTTGAAAGATTATAAAAAACTTAAACAAGGTCCGTATAATGTGGTTCTTCAAAATATAATGGAGAACAACAATAATGGATCGCTGTCATGGGCAGCATTAGATAATGGCGTTCGCTATATTAATATAGAAACAAGGTTAGGCTGGCTGTCTCAGCAGAGAAAGATGTTAAAGTTTGTTGAGACCAGTTTAAGGAAATAATATTGGGAAACGTAGTTCAAAAAATAATTAGATTGATGCCGATTATTTTGTTGTTAATGCTGGTCTTCATTGATCGCAATAATAAAGTTTATGTTGGAGGGTTTCTATTATTATTATTTTTATATACAATTATATTAGTGGCTAGAATTTTATATGCAAGGAAAGTTTGGCATAAGGAGTTTAATGATAAGGATTATGCTAATGATGCGAGCATTATAAAGATGCAGGATCTAATAGAAAAATTTGATAAATGAATTAATAAAAGGTTTATAAGGAGAATTACCATGAAAAGTATAGATATAAAAAGCTTATGCATTGGATTTTTAAGTGCTACTCTGATTTTTACACTTATGGGCGCTAAGCAAAAGAAAAACCTTGGTGATATTATTGTAAACTCAATTACAATAATGGATGATGGCTACGGCGGCTTTATAACTGCTTATAATCAAGACCAGAAACGAACATTATATTTAGGCACTGGCGAAGAGAATAACGGATATATTCAAACGTTTAATAAATTCCAGCAGCCAACGGCCTATGTTGGAACGAATAAGGATATGGATGGGATACTTGTTTTAAATGATAGGTATGGAGAATTAGGCTGGTCTAGATCTGCGAAACAATAGGTCTATAATTGAATAATTAATTATGAAAATTGCTTTTCTAACAGCAGGAGGCATAGCCCCATGTCTTTCTTCTAGTATCGGGGCACTTATTCATGCATATAATCAATCGGCCCCGTCGGCAGAGATAGTGGGTTATTTAAATGGATATCGTGGTCTTTTACTTGGTAAGTCGATCGAATTTTCTGACTCTATTCGTAGTAGATATGAGGTTCTTTTTGACTTTGGTGGTAGTCCTATAGGAAATAGTAGAGTAAAACTCACCAACATAGAGGATTGTGTTTATCGCGGGTATATAAAAGATGGGGAAGACCCATTAAAAATAGCTGCGGAACAGTTAAAGAAAGATAGTATAAATATTTTGCATACCATTGGTGGAGACGATACAAATACAATGGCCGCTCAGCTTTCTGCTTACTTAAAAGATAATGGATATGATTTGACGGTTGTAGGTCTACCAAAAACTGTAGATAATGATGTCTATCCAATATCTCAGACTTTAGGAGCATGGACAGCTGCAGAACAAGGTGCTATTTTCTTTGAAAATATTGTTAATGAGAACACAACCAGTACGCGCCAACTATTGATTCATGAGGTTATGGGAAGAAATTGTGGTTGGCTCACTGCCAAGACAGCCCTCGAATATAGAGAAAGGATGAAAAAAAGATCCTTTATCCCAGAGTTATTGATTGACCAAGAACGCTGGGATATAGACGCAATATATATACCCGAGTCAGATTTTAATTTTCAGACTGAGGTAAGCCGTCTAAAAGAGATAATGGATGAAAAAGATGGCGTAAATATTTTTTTAAGTGAGGGTGCAGGGCTAAAAACTATTGTACGTGAAATGAAAAATAATGGGGAGACAATACCTGAGGATGCTTTTGGACATGTTAGGCTAGATGAGATTAATCCTGGACAATGGTTTGCAAAACAATTTTCAGGTGCTCTTAACGCAGAAAAAACATTGGTCCAAAAAAGCGGCTACTTCGCTCGATCGGCAAAGCCTAATAAAAGAGACCTCGAACTGATACAAAATTCAGCAGGCCTTGCCGCGGAAGTCGCTTTAGATCAAAGAAGTGGGGTTATTGGCAAAGACATGGACAATGATAATAAGCTTGGATTAATTAATTTTAATAGGATAAAAGGCGGTAAGCCTTTTGATTATAAGACAGATTGGTATAATGATATGTTGAATGAGATTAGTCAAAAATAATAAATGAAAGGTAAAAAATGAGTTTAGATTTTGATAGTTTGCAAGATATAGCGCAAGCGATGACAATAAAAGGTAAAGGTATTTTAGCAGCAGATGAGAGCAATCCGACCTGTAA
>Ga0208522_1002087_pt1 | contig 12202 bp, 12 predicted proteins | sample ETNtaG_25_FD_185763 | JGI IMG/M metagenome (GOLD analysis project Ga0208522, IMG submission 185763) | Marine microbial and viral communities from oxygen minimum zone, Eastern Pacific Ocean - ETNP201302SV86 (SPAdes) (version 2) | ecosystem: Environmental > Aquatic > Marine > Oceanic ... | reverse complement strand
CTCGACCATCTACCAGGCCCAGGGTGCCACGGTCGAGCGGGCCGTGGTGCTGGTGGACGGCAATTTCGACCGCCACCAGATCTATGTCGCGGCCAGCCGCGCCCGGCAGCAGACCACGCTGGTCGTCGACGCCCGCGCCATAGACCGCCAGCTTGCCGGCGAACTGCCCACTGGCCAGCCCCAGAGAGACGGCGCATTTGCGCCCGAGGCACGCCGGGCCTGGCTGGCCCAGCGCCTGTCGCGGACCAGCACCAAGGAATCGGCGCTGGAGGTCCAGTCGGCGGCTGGTGGAGAAGCCAGCAAGGACAAGACGCACGAAGGGAAGGTCGAGAAGCAGGCCGAACGGCGTGGGCGCGAGCCTGCCAGGTCAAGGGAGGCGTCCCTTGACTAAGCGGTCGAGCAAACCAGCGGCTATCCATGAGAATGGGGCCGCAATTCCTCACGCCAGCAAGATCCGACCGCTCCAGGTCACCGATACCTGGCCGGACAAGATGCCGGTAACGCTGGCCGAACTGGAGGCCATCGAGACCTGGCTCAAGCCCCTCCTCGACGAAATCATGGGAGGCGGCAATGGCTAGGCCCTTTCGCGCAAAGGCCCGCGCGCCTCCGTTCCTTGTCTTTGATCCCTCTCTCATCAATCAAAGAAAGGTTTTCAAAAATGGAACCGCACTACATTACGCCTGCCGACCACATGAGCAGGCTGCTCCGGGACCCCATGTCCACCGCCGCGCTGATCCGGCAGGTGCTGGACAGTGCCCTCCCGCTCGCCGAAGTGGCCAAGGGGGCAGAGTTGCTCATCACCGTTGAGGTCGATGAGCCCTTCGCCTTCGAGGCCCTCGCCGACGTCGCCATCGAGATGCCGGCCTGGTCCGATTGGATCACCCGCGTCGCCGGCAAGTTCGACGAGGGCGAGCTGCGCTATGTGCCGATCTCGGCGGACCCCGAATTCGCGGAGATCGTCGCCATGACTCCGGGCGGCTATTCCTGCGTGAAGATCACCTACCACCCGCGCCTCGCCTGCCTGACGGTGCGCTTCACCTGACACAAGACCCGGGCGGCCTGTTCAAAGGGCGTCCGGAATTCTCTTTGTCTTCAATTCTCGTTGTAATATAATGGCTTAGAAGTGCTCTGATCACTTCCACTCCCGGGAGGCCACCGATGAAAGCCCATGTTGGAAAAGGCAGTGAAGACCCCGGTGAGGACCGCCTCATGCAGCGAGCCTGCGGCTACTTTCGCGTCTCGACGGGCCGCCAGGCGGAGGGCGATCTCTCAATCCCCGATCAGCGCAAGCAAATCACGGCCTTTTGCGCCGCGCGTGGTTGGAACCTCACAGCCGAATACGTCGAACCGGGCGCGTCCGCAACCGATGATCAGCGCCCTGAATTTCAGCGCATGATCGAACGCGCCCTCGATGATGACCATCCATTCGATGTCATCGCCGTGCATTCCTACTCCCGCTTCTTCCGCGATTCGTTTGGCTTGGAAATGTATGTCCGCAAACTCGCCAAAGCGGGCGTGCGGCTGGTCTCCATCACTCAGGAGCTTGGGGATGACCCCGCACAAGTGATGATGCGTCAGGTCATCGCGCTCTTCGACGAGTATCAGTCCCGCGAAAACGCAAAACATGTCCTACGAGCGATGAAGGAGAACGCGACCCAAGGCTTCTACAATGGCAGCCCAGTCCCGTTGGGCTATCGCACGGTGGAAGTTGAGAAACGTGGTGCGCGCATCAAGAAGAAGTTGGAAATTGACCCGGTAGAGCAACAGACGGTCGAGCTCATTTTCAGGCTCTACCTCTGCGGTGATGGCCAATCGGGGCCACTGGGCACCAAGGCTCTTGTGACTTGGTTGAACGAACGCGGTTACCGCACGCGACGCGGGGCACGCTTCGGTGTCGGGACTCTCCACGGCATCCTGACCAACCGAGTTTATATCGGCGAATGGACCTTCAATCGCCGCGATTCCAAAACCCTGCGCCAAAAACCGCAGTCTGAGCGGATTACCGTCCCGGTTCCGGCGATCATCGACTGCGTAGAGTTTGAACGCGTCCAGCAGACCTTGGCGGCTCGTAATCCGAAGACCACAGCGCCGCGCGTCACGACCGGGCCCATTCTGCTCACCGGCCTTGCCACCTGCGCGACCTGCGGCAGTGCGATGACCCTGCGCACCGGCACCTCGAAAACCGGACGGATCTATCGCTACTATAACTGTTCTGGCGCGGCTCGCGTCGGCAAATCGCTCTGCAAGGGGCGTTCCATCGCCATGGATACCTTGGACACTATGGTGGTCGCTCACCTCTCCGAACGTCTGTTCACACCCCAACGCCTCACCGAGATTCTGGCGTCCCTTGTGCAACGCCGCGCAGAAAAGGACACCGAAATTGGCCGTCGCATCGCCAGTCTGGAGGCTGAGGCCATGGAGGCGGAAGAAAAGCTCAAACGCCTATACACGATGGTTGAAGAGGGCGTCACAGAGCTCGATGATATTCTGCGTGAGCGTATTGCCGCGCTGCGGGCTGAGCGTGAGCGCACACAGACTGCCCTCGAACGCGTTCGTCCGCAGGTCAGCGCAAACACGATCGCACCCGCAAACCTGGAACGGTTTGGTCAGGAAATGCGCGAGAAGATTTCAAGTGGCGATATCGGCTTTCGGAAAACCTACCTGCGCTCGGTTATCGATCAGATTGAGGTGGCTGACGATGTCGTGCGGATCATCGGGGACAAGGCAACCCTCGAACAGGTGATAGCGGGCAACGCAGGTGTTCGCAGTTTTGCACGGAAGTGGCGCGCCCGAAGAGATTCGAACTCCTGACCCCCAGATTCGTAGTCTGGTGCTCTATCCAGCTGAGCTACGGGCGCGCAAACCGTCATGTGCGGTAGGCTCTGGGTCGGTGCGACTGGCGCTTCCGATCAAAGCGGGGCAACCCATACATGGGTGTTCTGGCCATTGCAAGCGGGGCGGTGACGATTTTCGTGGGAAGAATTCAGCCTTCCTTGCGGCGGACCGGCAGTGTTATGTCGAAGCGGGTCCCCTGCCCCTCGTCCACATGCGCCAGAACCCCGCCATGCGCCTCGGTTATTTCCCGGGCAATGGCCAGGCCTAGCCCGGTACCGCCCGAGCGGGCCGAGCCTTCAAAGGCGATGAACAGGTTTTCCCGCGCGCGCGGTGGCAGGCCCGGACCATTGTCGCGCAGGGTAAGAACCGTGCGTTCGCGATCGGCACTGGCGCGCGCCTCGATGCGAAAATCCTGCGCTTCGCCCGGCACGGCTTCCAGGGCCTCGCGCGCATTCTTGAGCAGATTGACCAATACCCGCCCCATCTGCCCCGCATCCACCTCAACCATCAACGAGGCGTCCACGCCATTGTCGAACGCGATCAGCGGATTGCCCGCCACACGGGCGTCGAAGGCGGCGTCGTCCACCAGCGTGCGCAGATTGACCGGCGCAAATTGCGGCACGATGGACGTCTCCCGGCCATAATCGAGCACCGCCTGGGCAAAGCCGATAGCCTTGTCCAATGTAGTCACCAGCCGTGGCGCCAGCCGTTGCACCTTGGGATCGTCCAGCGTTGCCACCTGATCGGACAGCAATTGCGCCGAGCTCAGCGTATTGCGCAGATCGTGATTGATCTTGGCCACCGCCAGCCCCAGATCGGCAAGATGCCGCCTTTGCCGCAACATGGAAAACAGCTCTGTTTCCATATCGGCCAATTCTCGTTCAAGAATCCCGATTTCGTCCGACCGTCTGGAAGGGACTAGAATCAGGGAGGCGTTTTCGGGCGCCTTGCGGAAGGCCAGCATATTGCGGGTCACCCGCAGGACCGGGTCAATGAACAGGCGGCTGACCAGGACATAGAGTACAAAGGCCGTCACCGCCGCGACACCGAAGGAGACCAGCGCAAAACTGCGCGAATAGTCGAACATGTCCCGCCGCAGCGGCGCTTCGGGCATCAAAAGCTCGACCAGGCTTTCATTGAGATCGCCCTCGCCCACCACGCGTAGCGTCCGCCCCGGCGCGGCAATCAGCGTGTCCAGCGCTCCCCAGACCCGGCTGGGCAGATCCCCCTGCCGCAGATCGGCGGTGACGACCGTGTCCGGCATCACCGGATTGGTCAATTCGATAAGCTGGCTCTGTCCTTCGCGCCGATAGACGATGGCATGGGCCCCCGCAGAGTTGAGCAGGCGATCGGTCAGGTCGCGTGGCAGCGCCATAACGTCGGGCACAGCGTCTAGCACGCGGGCCGCCACCACGCCGACCTGCAGACGGTCCTCGAGCCAGGTCGTGCGAAAACTGGCGACCGAAGGCAGGAAAATGACGATTTCCACCAGCAGGATCACCCCGATAATCGTGGCGATCAGCTTGCTCGAAAGGCCCGGAAACCGGCCGGCCATGGCGTTGAGCGGGTTGGTCATGCCGATAATACTATGCCAGTCCCCCTGTTTGCGTCAGACCCCTTGGCGTCGATCAGCCCTCTTGCAGTCCGATCGCCAGCGGCCGGCCGGTCAAATGCGCAACCATCGCCGGGCCGCACCAACGCGCCTCATAAAGGGAGATACGGTCTCCCTCGCCTTATGGTTTTCACCAAGGCCGACAAGCGTTGCCAAATGACTCGGATGGGGCACGCTCAGCGCGGCCAGCTGGCTCAAGGGCAGGCCATTATCCATGGCCAGCGCGAGCACTCCGGCCAGTTCGCCCGCCTGCGGCCCGACAAGACTGGCAGCAACCACCTGTCCCTTGGCATTGACCAGCACCTTGGTAAGGCCACGGCCCTGCCCCTCAGCCAGCGCCTTGCCATTCTCGCTCAACCCCACACGCAAGATGGCGCGCCCCGTTGCCAGAGGTTTGGTCTCGGTGGGCCAGCGGCCGATCTGGGCCAGTGCCGGCTCTGTCTGGACCAGGCGCGGCTCAAATGCTGGACGGCGCCGCGGCGCGCCCAGCACCAGCGCTTCGATCACCGCTCGCCCGTGGCCAAGCGCATGCTGCCATTGCTCAATGCCCGCCGCCGCGCCGACCACCCTGATCCGCCCATTGCTGGTCTGGCCGAGCGCCCCGACGGCAAATTGCCTTGGCTGTCCGCGCAAGGGTCGAAGCCGGGCTGCATCAAGCCCCAGCCCGTCCAGGCTGGCCAGATGGCCCGCACACACCAGCAGATGAGAAACGTCCAGCGCCTCGCTTGCGCCCCCCTCGGGCAAGGCTACATTGACACCGATGCCCTGCGAGCGCGGCTGGATCGCGTCGACAACCGCGCCATCAATCACCCGCACACCGTCTTCGGCCAGGGCCCGCATCAATATGCTGGACGTCTCGGCGTCAAAACCGGCCAGTGCCGGCCCTTGCGGCACCAGCGTGACGGCCGAGCCCAGCCGCGCAAATACCTGCGCCAGTGCCAGCGCCTCGGGGTCGCCGCCAATGACCAGCAGATGCGTCAACTTGCGCGCATTTTCGAGGATACTGTCAGGCGTGAAATAGCCGGCCTCATCCAGTCCGTCGATGGCCGGCACCATGGCCTCAGCCCCCACCGCCAGCACGAAGGCCTGCGGCCGGACCTGCGCATCACCCACCGCCAGCGTCGTGCCATCGACGAAGCGGGGCGTCCCGGTGAGCACCTCTATCCCCAGCGCCGCCAAGCGTTCATGGCTGTCGAGCACGCCGTGTTCGGCCGCCAGATCCCGCGCACGCTCCTGCACCGTCCGCATGCTGATCTTGGGTTCGACGCTGGCAAGGCCAAGCGCATCGGCCTGCCGCATCGCCGCCGCCCGCGACGCGCTTGCCGCCAGCGCGGCGAGTCGGACGGCCCGTTGCGGGCCATCGCCCGGCTCAGGCACCTCCCTGTCGACAAGCAAGACATGAGCGCCAAGGCGCCGGGCATGCTGGGCCAGCGCGATTCCGAGCGCCCCCGCGCCCACGATACAAAGCTCGGGTCGAAATATCTCAGCCATGTCCGCCACAGGCCAGAACCATTGCTGCTCTTATGCGGGGGAAACCTTGGCTTGACAACAGGCAGCAAAGGGCTGATCGGCCCGCCAATGCGCGTTGACTTGGCGCGGTCTTTTCCCTATAGACCCCACCAACGCGCAGGCGGCGCCCTTGCCCGCCTCCAGGATAATTCTGCTCTCAGGCAGCACCAACCAAGAGGAACCGTGCCACAGCGCGGTCTGATGTTATGAAGCGTACATACCAGCCTTCCAAGCTCGTGCGTGCACGTCGTCACGGTTTCCGTGCCCGTATGGCGACCAAGGACGGCCGCGCGATTCTCAATCGCCGCCGCCGTGACGGCCGCAAGAAGCTCTCGGCTTAAGGATTGCTGGCCGGATGACGGCCGAACAGTCCACACGCCAAGTGACACTGCGCCGTCTAAAGCGGCGCGCGCAATTTTTGAGGGCTGCCCGGGGCAATCGCGCCGGGCGTTCTGCGTTTGGATTGCAGGCCGTGCCCAGCACCGAGCCCGATCCGGGCATTGGCTTCACTGTCACCAAGAAAATCGGCAATTCCCCCGAGCGCAACCGCATAAAACGGCGTTTGCGCGCCGCTGCGGCAGCTTGCGCGCGTGACTTTGAGCCTGGACATGACTATGTCCTTCTGGCGCGGCGCGAGGCCCTCAGCCAGCCTTTTACCAAGCTGGTCGCCGACCTCGGCGGCCTTATCGCTCGTGTGCATGACACAAAACTGGGCGACAATCGCAAAACACCCGGCCGCGGCCAACGGAACCCGAGACCATGAATTCTGACAATCGCAATGTGATCCTTGCCGTCGTGCTCAGCATGATCGTGCTGTTCGGCTGGCAGTTTTTCATTGCCGGCCCGCAACTCGAACAGGCCCAGCGCCAGGCCGAGATCGCTGCCCAGCAGCGGGCCGAGGCGGAGCAATTGGCTGTGCCCTCGACCAATGCCGACGGCACCGCCGTTGCGCCGGCCTCGGGCACTGACACGCCGCGGGCCTTTACCGACCGGGCGACCGCCGTCGCTGCCTCCGAGCGCGTCACCATCTCCACGGCAGACCTGGAAGGCTCGATCAATCTGACAGGGGCGCGGATCGACGATCTGCTACTCAAGCAATATCGCGAGACGGTCGACCCCGATTCTCCGATTATTGCCCTGCTCAAGCCCGCTGGCCTGCCCGATGCCTACTTCATCGAGCAAGGTTGGGCCGCTGCTGCCGGTTCCGCTGTGACGCTGCCCACCAGTCAGTCGGTCTGGACTGTTGAAGGCGACAACACCACGCTCACCGCCGATACGCCGGTCACCCTGCGCTTCGACAATGGCGAGGGCCTGACCTTCCGCCGCACCTTTGCCATCGACGACTATTACCTTTTCACCGTCACCCAGGCCGTGGAAAACACCGGCGCGGGCGACGTGGCGCTGTTCCCTTATTCGCGCGTGATCCGCCACGGCAATCCGCAGGTGCAGAATTTCTTCATCCAGCACGAAGGCCCGATCGGCGTGCTCGGATCGAACAACTACGTCGCCCGCAAATATGGCGACCTGCAGAACGAGCGCCAGGTGGATTTTTCCTCCACCACGGGTTGGCTCGGCATGGCCGACAAGTACTGGGCGACTGCTGTGCTGCCCGAGGCTGGCACGTCGATCAATGCGCGCTTCGCCTATAGCCAGTCCAATGGCACCAATGTCTACCAGACCAACTATGTCGAGACCCAGCCTGTCATGGTGCCGGCCGGCGGCACAGTCAGCCACGAGGCCTATGTTTTTGCTGGCGCCAAGGAAGACCGTGTCATCACGTCCTATCAGGAAAGCTATGGCTTTGACCGGCTTGAACTGCTGATCGACTGGGGCTGGTTCCACTTCCTGACCAAGCCCATGCACTGGGCCCTCGTCAATCTCTATGCCCTGCTGGGCAATTTCGGCCTCGCCGTGCTGGCCGTGACCGTCATCGTCAAGGCCATCTTCTTCCCGCTGGCCAACCGCTCCTATGCCTCCATGGCCGCCATGCGCCGCGTGCAGCCGGAAATGAAAGCCATTCAGGAACGTCTCAAGGACGATCGCGCTGCCCAGCAACAGGCGATGATGGAGCTCTACAAGAAAGAGAAGATCAACCCGCTCTCGGGCTGCTGGCCGATCCTCATTCAGATTCCGGTCTTCTTTGCGCTCTATACCGTGATCTTCATCTCGCTCGAAATGCGCCATGCGCCGTTCTTTGGCTGGATTCAGGATCTGGCGGCGCCCGATCCGACCAATATCTTCACGCTGTTCGGCCTGATCCCGTGGGATCCGACCGCGCTGCCGCTCCTGGGTTCGTTCCTGCATCTGGGCATCTGGCCGGTCATCATGGGCATCACTATGTGGGTGCAGATGCGTCTCAACCCGCCGCCGCCCGATCCGACCCAGGCCATGATCTTCAACTGGATGCCGGTGATCTTCACCTTCATGCTGGGCACGTTCCCGGCGGGTCTGGTGATCTACTGGGCCTGGAACAACACCCTGTCGATTGCCCAGCAGTGGTTCATCATGAAGCGCCACGGCGTCGAGGTGAACCTGCTCGGCAACATCATGGACACGTTCCGCCGCAAGCCAAAGGCAGCCGAACCCGGCAAAAGCTAAGCCGGGTCGCCCACCCAAAAACCTTAGGCCCGCCGCTTCGTCGGCGGGCTTCTCCTATCTGGGGTCACACATGAGCCAGCCTGACTATTCCCCCGACATCATCGAGCGCGGCCGCTTGCTGTTTGCCCGGCCTTTCCTGTTCGTGAAGGGTTGCGTGAAGCTGGCCGACCTGCCCCCGATGGACCGGGTCGAAATCGCCTTTGCGGGCCGCTCCAATGTGGGCAAGTCGAGCCTGATCAACGCCTTGTGCGGCACCTCGGGGCTCGCCCGCACCTCCAATACGCCAGGGCGCACGCAGGAACTCAACATCTTCGAGAGCCAGAGCGAGAACCTGCGCATCGTCGACATGCCCGGCTATGGCTACGCCAAGGCGCCCGAGCCCAAGGTCAGGGCCTGGACCGCGCTGATCCATCAATATCTTACCGGCCGCGCTACCTTGCGACGCGTCTATGTGCTGATCGACAGCCGCCACGGCGCCAAGGACAACGACATTTCGGTGATGAACGAGCTCGACCGCGCGGCGGTCAGCTATCAGGTCGTCATGACCAAGGTCGATAAGCCCTCCGCCAAGGACCTCGAAATCGCGGTCGAACGGACGCGGGCCGCCATCGCCAAGCGCCCGGCAGCGCATCCCGACATCATCCAGACATCGAGCGAAAAGGGCACGGGCCTGAACCAGCTCCGCACGGAAATCGCTTTGCTGCTGGAAAGCTGATGGCTATCGCCGTCCGGCGGCGTCCAGCATGAAGCGCGCGATATATTCGCGTACCTTGGCACTGTCCGAGGTGCTCGCAAACGAATCCATCGCCTTGGCAATGACCGCGTCGCTGGCTTTGCCGCGCCGGAGGTCCACAAGTGCCGTGCCATAGCGGTCATCGAATTCGGGATGGGGCTGAAAACTGAGCGCCTGGCCGGAGCGGTAGAACAGACCGGCATTGGGCGTGAACTCCGACGCCAGGACAATTTGGGCCTCTACCGGCGGCTCGATCACCTGATCCTGATGCGAGCACACCACTGAGAGCGTGTCGGGTGCGCCGGCCATGAATTCGGGCCGCGCGGCAACCCGGTACTGGTGGCGCCCCAGCCCCCAGCCCTTTTCAGACTTGCGCACATCCCCGCCCATGGCATCAGCCATCACCTGGTGACCGAAGCAGATGCCGAGCATTGGCGTTCGCGCCGCATAAGCCCGGCGGATGAAATCACGCAAAGGTCCGAGCCATTCGTGATCCTCATAGACCCCCGCTGAGGAGCCTGTGATGGCGATTGCCTCGAGATCGGCCGGATCAGGCAAAGCCTCGCCGTCCAGCACATGCACCGCATCATACTCAAACGCCTGACCGGTCGAGGCGAACATATTGCGGAACATGCTGGCATAGGGATCAAACCGGTCCTTGAGCGGATCGGGCACCTTGCCGACTTCAATTGTGGTGATCTTCATGGCCAACCGGGTGTTATCAACCCGATTGGCATATCGGAATCGCACGGGCCCGATCAAGCGCGCGCCTGTGCGAGGCGGCAATGCAACGGCGAATTAGTTGTTGCCGTCATTCGGGCGCGATTTGCGCCCGCCGTCGCGTCGGTCCTCCTTGGTTTTGGCGTCGCCCGGTGCCTGACCGAAATGCGTACCGCCCAGATGCCCGCCAATGCTGACATTTTCCAGCTTTTCGTCGACAGGCTTGTCCTCGAACTGGTTTTTATCGTGCATGTTTTCACTCATGGCTTTCTCCTCTGTCGGGAGGCCAATGTGCGAGGTGCAGGATCGTTCCGTCCGGCCGCTATGCCGCCGGTTCGAACCGCAATGACAATCCGTTGATGCAGTAGCGCAAGCCCGTAGGCGGCGGACCATCCTCGAACACATGCCCCTGATGCCCACCGCAATTGGAGCAGTGCACCTCGACCCGCGTCATGAACAGCGAATTGTCTTCCTTGGTGCCGATAGCACCCGGGATATAGTCCCAGAAGCTCGGCCACCCCGTCCGGCTGTCGTATTTCTTGTCCGATTCGAACAGGGCCTGGTCGCAACCAGCGCAGTGGAAGATGCCCGCCCGCTTCTCGTCATTGAGGGGGGAAGTATAGGGGCGCTCGGTATCTTCATGCCGCAAGACCTGATAGGCGGCGGGCGACAGGCGCTGGCGCCATTCTTCGTCGGTCAGGGTGAAAGGAAAATCGCCCTGTGCAGCCTGCGTTCCCCGCAGCCCCAGCGCAGTGCCGAGCGCCAATAGAGAACCAGTAAACAGCACCTTGCGACGATTGAGCGACATGGCAACCTCCTAATGATGCATTGCCCGGCGCAGGGCCGGGCAATGCCTGGTCAGTAAGGACGTGACCATGAACGCATGCGGGCGTCCATCTTGGTCACGTCAAGGTGAGGCTCCGCGGTTTGGGACGGGGGCAAGCGAAGCCTCAGTTTCCTGCACTATTCGTTTACGTGCAGGCTTTGGTTACATCGCGGGCAGCAGAACCGCGTCGATGACGTGGATCACGCCGTTGGACTGGTCCACATCGGCGATGGTCACGGTGGCCATGCCGCCATTGGCATCGGTGATCTTGACCATGTCGCCATCGAGGCTGAAGGTCAGTTCGCCACCCTGCACGGTCGCAGCGCTGTATTCACCGCCATTGTCGTTGATCATCTGCACCAGGTCACCCGAGTGAATGTCACCGGCAATCACGTGATAGGTCAGCACGGCCGTCAGCTGGTCCTTGGCTTCGGGAGCCAGCAGACCTTCAACCGTGCCGGCAGGCAGGGCTTCAAACGCAGCGTTGACCGGCGCGAACACGGTGAACGGACCTTCGCCCGACAGCGTCTCAACCAGGCCGGCGGCCTGAACGGCAGCAACGAGCGTCGTGTGGTCGGCCGAGTTTACGGCGTTCTCGATGATGTTGTTGGTGGCGGGCATGGCAGCGCCGCCGACCATCGGAGCGTCCTGGGCGATGACGCCACCGGCAACCGAACCGAAAGCGAGAACGGCGGCGACGGAGAGAGCACGAATAGAAATGGTCATAGTGAAGTTCCTTCCTGTGTAATTCTGTTCCCATTCATCTCGATGGGACGCAGGAAGATACGGGCCCGTTCTCAACCCAGTTTCGCCGGACTCAAAAAATTCCAAAAAAATCTTCATGCACCAAAACCGCATTAAATATCAGCCACTTACGGAATTATTAGCCGCCAGAGCTTACCCCTGAAAAAAGAAAATCTGCGGTGATCCAACCGCGCGATGCGCGCGTAAAAGGGCCGATTTTGGCTTCCGGTTCCTAGTAAAACAAAAAATCCCTCCGACCAGCGGAGGGATTTCAAAAGTCTGCGGGAGAACTTGGTCTAGCTGCGCAGGCCCGACCAGGACGGATCGGAAGCATAGCTCTCGGTCGGCACCGTCTGGGCCGCGCGGCCCCAGATATCGACGCTCATCAGCCGCGGGCCGTCATTGCCGCCCGGGTCCTGGTAGAACATGATCACCCGACCATTGGGTGCCCAGGTGGGACCTTCGGCATGGTAGCCGGAATAGAGCAGGCGCTCGCCCGAGCCATCGGGGTTCATGATGCCGATATGGAATTGTCCGCCTGACTGCCGCGTGAAAGCGATGAGATCGCCTTTGGGCGACCAGACTGGCGTCGAATAGCTGCCCTGGCCGAAACTGATGCGCTGGG
>Ga0208522_1002086_pt1 | contig 12202 bp, 12 predicted proteins | sample ETNtaG_25_FD_185763 | JGI IMG/M metagenome (GOLD analysis project Ga0208522, IMG submission 185763) | Marine microbial and viral communities from oxygen minimum zone, Eastern Pacific Ocean - ETNP201302SV86 (SPAdes) (version 2) | ecosystem: Environmental > Aquatic > Marine > Oceanic ... | reverse complement strand
CAAAAATAGAAATGAGTTTATTATAGCTGGTAAAATTGCAATAGCTGCAATTACTTCAACTTGCCCAACTATCGCAATTGCTCCATATGCAGCACCAAATACTAATGCACCAGAGTCTCCTGGAAAAATTCTACTTGGAAACTTATGATATTTATAAAAACCAAGTGATGTAAAACCTAAACATAGTGCAATAATACCAATTTCATAGTTTTGTAAAATGAAAAGAACAATTGTTAATGAAAAACTTGCAATCGAAGTAAACCCACTTGCAACACCATTCAGAACATCAATAGAATTGATGGTATTACCCATAACTGGAATCATGAATACAATAAGTCCAAGATACAGAATTGGGATTTTTACTTCACCAAATAAAGGAAATGCCAAGTTAGTGTCATATGCACCTAATAGTAAAATTGGTGCTGCACAAAATGCAAGTGCAGCTGGTTTAAACCATCCACCCATAACTCTTCTATCATCTATAATTCCAACCAAGAATGCCAAGATGGATGTAATAGCTACAGCTAAAACTTCTACAATAGGGAAAAAAAGATAAAATGTGATTAATGATATAACAAGTCCAATAATTATTGATATGCCTCCCGGTCTTGCAATCATTACATTTTCTTTTTTGTTAGCATCTTTGACACATAGATTTCGTTTTTCTAATGCCTTAATCAAGATTGGAGTTATTAAATAAACCGAAAAAAAAGCAATAGCTGATACAATTATTCCGACGATGATTTTTTCTTCCAATTATCTTACCTTTTGTAACTCTGATTTTATGTTATTTGCAACAGTTAGTCCAATTTTATCTATTACTGCTAATTGATTAACTGATGTTTGAGCCAAGTTCACACGTGTTTTAATTCCAGCCTTATAGAACCTCCGTGCTCTTACACGACCAATTCCCTTTACCTTTACAAGATCAGTCAATTCCTCTTTTATTCCATATCTAATCCTCTGCCTGAGAATCTCAATTTCTTCAATCAAATCCCTTCTTCCAAGTTCTTTCGATAATTCTCTAACACAGTATGTTAACCAATTTCCTGTTTCAACCATTCTATGCATATCACCAGATTCAACATTCAATTGCTCTGACAATGAAATTTCAGTTCCCTCATTAATCCATGAATTCATTGCAAGAAGAGTTCTAGAACAATCAATTTCCGAAATTGGCTCTATTAATGTTGAAGAATTATTTTCAATTAAAATACTCACGGCCTCATAATCCTTCTTTCGTAATTCAAATCTAGGAAAAAACTCATCACAATTAACAACCAGATGGAGAAATCCAAATGTATGTTTTCTTTCTTTGGAGACATTCTCAATGGCGTCACGAAAATAAGTTGCTGTTAAAGGATCTATGTATAGTCTAGAAACTTTCTTTCCAAATTTTGTTGCAACATACATCTCTCCGTCATTAATAATGAATTCTTCTGTTGATAGAAATCTCATTGCTAGTTGAATTCCAAACTTAATTGATGAAGTTCTTTCCTGTACTCCTCCAAATGTTTGTGAAAAAAATTCTATAATTTCATCCTTCTTAATTTTGGGCGACGTTACGATCAAACTCAAAACATGAATCCTAAGTGATCTTTGATCTGTAATTTTTGATTCAATAGGTTCCGGCTCTCCATTGATATAGTAATCAATTAAACCCTCAGTGTTAGAATTTCCAATTATAATTGATTCACCAAAGTCGTCATATTGTGGTCTTCCTGCTCGTCCGCAAAGCTGCTTGTATTCTAATACACTAATTGGTTTAGTGGTTCCAATCTTGGAATCATATCTACTTATGTTTGATATTATTACACGGCGTGCAGGAAGATTAACACCAGCGGCTAAAGTTGGTGTTGCTGTTAACATTTTTATTCGACCATTACGAAATTCTGATTCTATAATTTGACGACATTTTTGATTAAGACCAGCATGATGAAATGCAACACCATTTTTCACAACTAATGCTAATGTTGTTATGAGTTTTGTATTCTCATTATTTGATAGTATATCCTTTGAGATTTTTTCAAGAAAAATTTGCTCAGATTTTTTTAATAATTTTGGAATGATCTCTGATGCTTTTACTGCCAAACTAGATGAACGAGTTCTTGTTTCAGCAAATATCAAACTCTGTCCTCCATTTTTAATAGAATCCACGCCTAAAACGATGGATGGTAAGCCTGGAATTGTAGAATCAACTTCAAAGGTGCTAGAATCCTTCAGTGTAACAACACCACCATCATATACTCCCTCAGAAAGTGGAACTGGTCTCCAATTATTTTCAACTAACTGACAATCTAACCATTCTGCAATCTCATCATTATTTGAAATTGTTGCACTTAGACCTACAATCTGTGGTTTGTTTCCTGAGAGTTTGAATTTTGTTAATATCATTTCTAAGGTTGGACCACGTGAATCATCACCTATTAAATGAATTTCATCAGATATTACAAGACCAATATCATCAATCCATTCTTCGCCATTCCTCATCATAGAATCCATCTTTTCATTTGTTAGAATTAAAATGTCAGAGCTTTCTAATCTATCATCAACTGAGTCAAAATCACCAGTTGAAATTGCAACCTTGATTCTACGTCCAAGTTTTATAGATTCTAATTTTTTAAATTCTGTAAATTTTTCAGCAGCAAGTGCGCGCAAAGGACTTAGATAAACAATTTTTGTATTATGTTTTGATAAATGTTGTATCATAGATAAAATTGCAATCAATGTTTTTCCACTTGCAGTTGGAGCAGAGACAAGAATACTTTTTCCATCAAGAATTCCAGCATTAACTGCATCTTCTTGTGGAGGATAAAGTTCGATAAAACCTTGTGATTTCAGAAAATTTATTGCGTTAGAATCAAGTGCAAGCTCATTTATTTTCATATTGTATTATATTTGCCTGGTTGTGATTCAACGATAGCAGCCTCTTGATTCATCTTTCGAATGTATTTCTTTGCTTCGTCTTCATCAAATTTACCAGATTTAATAAGCTCAGCAACAAGTGATCCCTCATCTACAGCTTGTTTAGGTTCACCCTCAAGCATCTTTAGAGTTTCCATAAATATTTGTAATTTTGAAGATTCGCTTCTTGAACGGCCTTGAAGAACACCGATGTCTACTTTTCCAGTATTGACATCAATTCCGGCATTTTCTAACATTTGTTCAAAAAGAAATATTGCACGATTAGCATCATCTTCTTCTACTTTATTTTTCATCAAAAGTCTAGCTCTTGCTGTACCAATTCTAATCAATCCTTCTAGCTGTCTAGGAGTAACAGTAATCATATCCTCACTGTCTTTTCCAAGATTTCTCATATTCAAGTAATAATCATGGAATTTTTCTTCAGCTTCCTTACTCAAAGAAGGGTTAATTCTCTTACAATATGAAAGATATTTTGTTAATATCTCAGGCTCGATCAATGATCGACTATCAATTCCTGTACTAGTGTGTAAATTAATGATATGTTTAGCTATCATTGAATCCTTTTCTTTTGATGGTGTATCTTTTACCACAAAAATTAGATCGAATCTAGTTAGTAATGGTACTGGAAGATTAACATTCTCTGTTATATTCTTGAATCTGTCATATTTTCCATACATTGGGTTTGCAGCAGCTAATATTGAACATCTAGCATTCAATGTTGCTACAATTCCACCTTTAGCAATACTTGCTGTTTGTTGTTCCATTACCTCATGTAATGCACTTCTATCTTCAGGTTTCATCTTGTCAAATTCATCAATGGAAACAATTCCCTGATCACCGAGGACTGTAGCCCCCGCCTCTAGCATAAAAATTCCATTAGTATCACGCACAACAGCTGCAGTAAGACCTGCTGCAGTAGAACCTCGACCAGATGTGTATAATCCTCTTGGTGCTACTCGAGAAGTGAATTTTAGTATCTCACTTTTTGCAGTTCCAGGATCACCAACCAGAAAAATATTGATGTCACCTCTAATTTTTGCACCATCAGCTAATTCTCTTTGAGTTGAACCAACCATCAAAAGTAAAACTGCCTCCTTGATCAAGTCTTGACCGGTAATATGTGGTGCAAATGACCCAATTAATCTCTGATAAATATCTGTACTTTGAGATAATGATTTTATTGTCTTTTCTTCTTCTGGTGAAATTTGTTCTCTTTCTATTCTTCTTGATGCCTTATTTCCTTTTCCACCCAAAAATTCTACATTGTTTCCTGATAATCTTAATCGATAAACTGGAGTAGTTTTTCTAGTCATTCCAGAAATACGTTCTGGTTCAATTCTTACAATACCAGTTAATACAACTCTATCACCAGGTCTTGCATAATCAACAAGATCTTGTTTTACTGTGACATCCAAATAATGTGGTAATTGACCTGGTGGTAAATCTTCAGGTAATTCTTGTAGTCTAACAAATTGTACATCTATAAATCGACTTGATTCAGGCTCAATTCCTAATTCTTTATGATTACATTTTGGGTTTGAACATTGAATTGGAGTTTTCATTTCTAGATCCTTTTCAAGAATTATCAATTCTGTTTTATGACCTTCAGGACAAACGAACATGAGTTCTTTTGCTAACGGTTTTACTTCAGATGCGCGTAATACCATTCCTGAAACAGAGGTTAATTTTCCAATGACTTCAGCATTTATCTGTCGTAAACTTCGTTGTACTGGATAATTTGCAATTCTTGCTCTAATTTCATGTTTAATTTTCTCAGCATGTTGTGGAAATTTTTGTTCAAGAATTTCTTTTATCGCTCTTCCAAAAGCATCTAATATTTGATCTGGTTTATCAGTAAATTTAGATTCTATTTCTGATTCTAAAACAAGATCATTATAGTCAATTACCACATATGTCGTATTACTTGGTAACATTTTGTCAATTGCTTCTACATATTTGTATGAGCCATCACGATCCTTGAATTGTAGCAAAAATTCTTTTACTTGATCTGTCATGGCAGAAAATGTAGCTTCAATTGTACTCATTTCTTTTCACCAAAAATTTGAGTCTTGAAGTCTTGACTAGATTGAAGTATTTTATTAAAAAATCCAAGTTCCTCAACAGTAAGCTTGTTTGAAATTTCTGTAGTAAGTTTAGAGGAATTAGCTAATGTAATTAATTTACCTTCTCGTATTCGAACTAGCTCTTTTAACATACTTTCAACTTGATTAAAATCATCTTTTTCCAAATTATTCATATATGCTTTTAATCTAATGAAAAAATCTTTGCCTAAAGTTGATAAATTATAATCACCCTGTGACATTTCTTTAACTTTTGCTTGTTTTAATTCTGTAATCATATCTTTATCATTGATCTTAACATGTTTTTCAGAACTCAAAATATCTGCAACCCATCTTGGAATGTTAATTATTTCAGTTGCTTTACCTTCTATGTTAGTTCCGGAAACATTAATTTTCAAATCATGTAGGAATTCAACTTGAACATCTTCTAGGGCATGTCCTATAGTATGTACTTTCACTAAATCTTGTATTTCCAATATTCATCAAAGTGCGTCTAACGATTTAATGCATTCGATCGATCAATTTTCTTAACTAAATGCTTTGATCATTTGATCCTTGAAGTGATTTATTAATAAGAAAAGTGAGTTTCAGAACTATGACGCGATCAAATGTAATGTGGGTTGAAAAATATCGACCAACAAAACTGACAGATCTGATTAATCAGAAAGAAACTGTTTCAAGCTTAAAATCTCTACTAAAAAATCAATCAGAAATGCCTCATTTGTTATTTTCAGGTAGTGCAGGTGTTGGGAAAACAACTACAGCATTATGTCTTTCTAGAGAAATTCTTGGTGAACGATTCAATGATTATGTTTTGGAGCTTAATGCATCAGATGAACGTGGAATAAACATGGTACGTGAAAGAGTAAAGAAGTTTTCAAGGTTTGCGGGACTTGACACAGAAATTCCATTTAAGATAATAATTTTGGATGAAGCTGATGAAATGACATCAGATGCGCAAACAGCTCTGAGAAGAATTATAGAAGACACCGCAAAACACTGTAGATTCATTTTGATTGCAAATAACATTTCAAAAATTATTGCTCCAATACAAAGTAGATGTGCTGTTTTCAAATTTACCAAAATTGATGAGAAAGAAGTTGTTTCATATCTTAAATCATTATCTATAAAAGAAAAAGTGAAGGCTGATGATAAATCACTAAAATCTATTTCAGAATTTGCTGGTGGAGATTTAAGACAATCCATCAATTTACTTCAAGCGTCTGCAAGTTCTGGTAGTGTTACAGAGGCTAAAGTGAAATCTGTAACTGGAGCAGCAAAAAGCAAAGATGTTGAAAAAACTCTAAAACTCTCACTTGATGGTAAAATTCTTGATGCACGAAACCAAATGATTGAATTGATCAAGGTTTATGGAATGTCTGAAACTGACTTTCTCAAATATCTTAATCAATCAGTGTTCAATCTAAAAGTTAAAAATTTAGAAGATGTTTTAGAAACAATTGCAAAATATGATTACAGAATTTTAGTAGGTTCTAATCCTGAGATTCAGTTATCTGCACTACTTGCAGAAATCTCAAAGTTTGGAAAATAAATATGAGTAAATGAAGATATGACAGATCGTAAATTTTTAGAACGCTATATGCTACATCTGAAAAATGATAACTATATGCCTAAAGATGTACGTGAAGTTCATTATAGAGCAACAAAATTGGCATCTAATATTGATGCAAAAATAGGTATTGTGAGAATTGCTCGAAAATTTATTGAGCTTGATATATTTGTCAAAGAAGAAAACCTTGACGAATTAATTGAAAAACTTGCACCAATTGCACAGTTAGACAATGTCAGACATATTATCGAAGAAGAAGTCGATAAAGAAAAAGGAATTGAAGATGGAATTTTCTATTTTAACAATGAAAGATTTTGGGAAAGTCATGAAGCATTTGAGGGTGTATGGAAAAAATGTTCTGGACAAGAGAAAGAAACTGTTCAAGGAATAATTCTATTGGCAGTAGCTTTTGGACATGCACAAAGAGATGAACTTAATGTAGGAATTGGAATGCTAAAACGTGTCTTGAAAAAAATAGAAAAATCTGCTTCGGAGTATCATTCAATTGATATAGATAGAATTAGAAATAATACAATAGAAATGCAAAAGGCAAATAAACTAACTCTATTTGAAATTTAAAATTAATAGTAAAATTCTATTACTGTGATCCAATATTCTCAAGAAGGTATTTTATTGATACTATTTTTTCTGTTCTGTCAACCATGTTTCTCAGAACCACATTATCATCTGCATATTCTTTTGGTCCGACGATAACTGCAAATTTAGAGTTTGCAGCCAATTCCATTTGTTTTTTTAGTGGCTTTCCAACCAAGTCTACATCAACTAATAACCCACATTGTCTCATTTTAGATGCTAATGTAATTGCATTATGTTGCATTTCATCACCAGTGTACAAAACTGATATTCTTGCATCAGATAGATCTTTTGGTAAATTCTGATTTTCTAAAGATAAAACTATTCTCTCTACTCCACCGGCAACACCAGTAGCAGCTAGATCAGTTCTTCCAAATGCAGCTGGTAGGCTATCATATCTTCCTCCACCAACTAAAGATCCAATATCAAGACTACTATCAAATGCCTCAAACACCATTCCTGAATAGTAATCTAATCCTCTAACTATACCAAAATTTATTCTAATATTATTCACATTTCGATTTTTTAACGAGTTGTAGATATCTTTCAATTCATTCCAACCATCTAATTCATTTACTCTAATCTTTTGCTCTATTTCTTCTACATTGCCTTTTAATTCAGAAAATTTCAATATATCTTCCAAGTTATCTTTCTTGTATCCTTTTTCTTGGTATTCCTTCAAAATTTCAACCTTTGGCTTCTTTGTGATTTTATCTATTGCTCTCAGAATATCTGTAACTAATGATGGATCATTTGAACTAAAGATTTTGTTGATGTATGATTCAACCAGTTTTCTATGAGAAATATCAATTACAATGTTGTCTGCTAATCCTAATTCTGAAAAAAATTGAGAAGTGAACTCTATAATTTCTGCATCCTGCTCAATACTTGGTTTACCAAAAATTTCAATGTCCCACTGATGAAAAAATCTATAGCGACCCTTTTGTGGTTCATCATATCTCCAAACTCCACCAAATGATGCAAGTTTTGCAGGAAGTTTCATTGATTGTTGTGATGCAGCGTATCTTGCTAGACCAACCGTAAAGTCAAATCGAAGTGCAACTTCTCTATCGCCTTTGTCTTTGAAATAGTAAATTTCATCTTTTATTGAGGAACCACTTTTCGCTTCAAGTACAGATAATAACTCAATTGGAGATGGCTCCATTAGTTCATATCCGAAAATTTTGCAAGTTTCAATGAATTTTTGTCTCACATATTCAATCTTGGATGATTCTGACTTTTCGAAATCCTTCATTCCACGTGGCAGTTCCATTCAAACAAAAATCATAAAAGTGCCTTTAAGACTTTGCTGTTTACTTTAACTCATTAATAACAGAAATTCTTAGAAAATGAATGAGCTATAAGGTTCTAGATCATGCTACTGATGCATTTATCGAGGTTACGGCATCTTCACTAACTGAGGCGTTTGAAATAGCTGGATATTCAGTAATAGAAACAATTCTAGATAATTCAAAGATTGAGGAGAAAAAAGAACGTAATATTGTTGTAAAGGGAAAAGATCTCAATTACCTTCTCTATAATTGGCTTGAAGAGATAATCTATCTTGTAATTACAGAAGGATTTGCGATTAAAAAACTCAAAATCACACTTGAAAAAAATGAGGTATACATAATTTCAGCTAGTATTTTTGGTGAAAATATTGATATCAAAAAACATGGATTTAAGGTAGAAATCAAGTCACCAACCTTTCATGAAATGGAAATAAAGCAAGAAAAACAAGTAACAATGAAATTTCTAATGGATTTGTAAACTAGTAACCGTAAACTGGATTAATTTTTCTCTGAATCTCAACAATCTCATTTAGAACCACGAGTTCTTCTGAGCTAAGTTTGTGAGAAAATTTTTTCAAAAGTTGTTTTGCTTCATCAGGTGTAGGTAATGAATAAAGTAGATCACCCTCAAATATTTGTCGTCCAATTGTTACATTTTGAACGGAGCATGCAACTTCATCACCAACTTTAGCAGAGTCCACTGTTTTACTTTCTTTTTGTAGTTGATGTATAGTTCCAATCTTTTTTCCATTCTTGTTCATAAATGATATTTTTTGCTTGAGTTTACCAACATCTACTTTGATTCCAAATACTGCGGGATTATTATTTCTAAAAGTATAACCTTTCAAAAAAGTAAATTTTGAGATTGGAGTGATTTCTGAAAAAAGTGAATTTTCTATATCAGCGCTATCATCTTCAACCCATTGCGTATACGTATCAAGAAGACTGTAAATTATTTTATCCTGAAAAATTCGTATATGATTTTCTTCCGCTCCAGTTTCTGCATCTGAAAAAACTTTGACATTGAATGCAAGAATTACACCAAGATGTCTGTCATCTTCTTTTACTGCCTTTGCTTCCATTATATCACGTCTTGTTACTGGTCCAATGTCTGCTTTAGAAATTGGAATCTGTTGACGTCGAAGCATTTCTGTAAGTGCTTCTAGGGAACCAATTGTATCACATTTGAGAATCACACCAGATGTTTCTGTATCTATGAAAACTGATTTCATTTCAGATTCGATCATTTTCTTTAACTCTTCAGTTCGTGTTTCATCATTTGTTGCATAAACACTACTTCCTGGTAATACACCATCTAAATCTGGTGAAGCAATTTTAATTCCTGCAGCTGCCTGTACCTCATCAATTGGTTTGAATTTATCTCGTGGATCTCGCATTTCATCTAATGCTTTTGGTAACAACATGGCTTTTGGTTTTGTAACAACAACAGAATCTCTTTTTGCAACTATTATGTTATCATCTTTTTTTAGTGAACCATCAATTAATATCATATTTGCAGTAGGACCCAATCCTACTTCATCATTAACTTCTAGTATTATACCACGAGTTTCTTTCTCTTCCTGTTCTAGTTTTTTCTTTAGATATTGTTGAGTTAATCCAACTAGTACAGCCAAAAGTTCAGGAATTCCTACTCCAGTCCTAGCGCTCACAGGTACAATTGATATTTCTTTTGCAAAATCTTGTACTCTGTAAAAAGCCTCTGATTGATAACCTAGGATGGATAATGCTGCTACTACGTTGTAAATTTGTTCATCAATCATTGTCTGAATATGAGTTGGTTGATTTTTTATTGCCTGTGAGATATATGGTACATCTGATTTTTGCCATCCAGAAATCATATCAACCTTATTTAGCGCAATTACAAAAGGAACCTTTCGACTTTCTAAAATTTTTAGACTTTCGTTTGTTTGAGGCTGAAATCCACGATTGATATCAACAACAAGTATAGCAATATCAGCTGCAGAACCACCTCTAGATCTAAGATTAGTAAAAACTTCATGTCCTGGTGTGTCAATAACTAAAATTCCTGGAACTTTATTTTCTTCCTTTCCTATTTTTTCGTATAGTGATCCGCAAATTTTCTTTATTGTTTCATCTGGAAGAAAGCTAGCTCCTATATGTTGTGTAATGCCACCAGCTTCTCGTTCTTGTACACCAGTACCACGGATTTTATCAAGTATTGATGTCTTACCAGAATCAACATGACCTAAGACGGCCACAATCGGTTGTCTTATTCGCACTTTTAATCACTGAAATACCACGTTTACTTCCTTATCAAAACTTTCCGCTGAATCTGATGCATGAATAATGTTTTCTGTGAAACCCAATCCAAAGTCACCTCTTATTGAACCAGGTTCTGCCTCAAATGATTTTGTTGCACCAACCATTTGTCTTGTAGTCCCAATTGCATTATTGCCCTCAATCACAGCTACAACAACTGGACCTGATGTTATGTATTCTAACAATTCCCCAAAAAATGGTTTGTCCTTATGAACAGAGTAAAACTCTGTTGCCAATTCTTTTGTAAATGTGAACATTTTTAATTTTTGTATGACAAAACTTTTTTGTTCAAACCTTGAAAGTATTTCTCCAACAAGTTGCCTTCTTACACCATCAGGTTTTACAATGAATAATGTTTGTTCAGTCAATTTACTTCTTGACTTTGATTCCGCCTTTAACGTATTTTTTAGTCCATTTTAGTTTTCTTGGATCACGTTTTAATTCTCTCATATTTTTTTTGCATTTAGCAGAGCAAAACCAGAAAACCGTTCCATCATTTTTAACTAACATTGTACCAGACCCTTTTGCTACTGGTCTATCACAAAAACTGCAAGGTTTTACGAGAAGACTCATAAAATCACTATCTTATTTTTTTAGCTTCCCTTTCAGTTTCTCGGAGAAGCAAAATATCATTTAATCTAACAGAACCTTTTACGTTTCTTGTAAGAACACGTCCCTTATCTTTTCCTTCTAAAACCTTAACTCTTACCTGAATAACTTCACCAGCTATTCCTGTTCTTCCTACTATTTGGATTATTTGAGAAGGTGATAATTGTTTAGTATCTTGTGTTGCACTCATTATTCAGAATTACCACCCTTAATTTTTTCCATTGATGCAACAACTTCATCAACAATGTGTTTAGCGTCACCAGCATCTAAAATTGCTGCTGCGGCTGAGGTAACATCAATACCTAATGCTTTACCTAATTCTTGTTTATTTGGAACAAAAGCATAAGCTGCTTTTTGTTCATCACATATTATTGGAAGATGTGCTACTACTTCTGGTGGTTCTACATCTTCCGCAATTACAATTAATTTACTGATACCACGTTCAATTGCTTTAGTTGCCTCATTTGTTCCCCTTTTCACTTTTCCTGATTCTACAGCAACTCGTACGGCTTCCAAAATTGGTGCCACAAGATCTGGTGGAGTTTCAAATTTTACATAGTATGCTTTACTCATTTGCATCACCCATTGGGATCATCTTCATTCTAAAAATGACTTTAAATCGTTTTAAAAGTGTTAGCTGGAAACTATTCGTTTGATTTTTTCGATGTATTTTGTAATTAGTAGATCAAGGTTTGTTTCTGAATCAGATTCTCCATAGATTCTAATAATTGGTTCTGTTCCACTAGGTCTCACCATTATCCAATTTTTTGGGTCGATTACAACTTTTAGACCATCTGTCGTATCAGAGTTTGGAAATTCTTCTAAAAGAT
>Ga0208522_1002077_pt1 | contig 12231 bp, 14 predicted proteins | sample ETNtaG_25_FD_185763 | JGI IMG/M metagenome (GOLD analysis project Ga0208522, IMG submission 185763) | Marine microbial and viral communities from oxygen minimum zone, Eastern Pacific Ocean - ETNP201302SV86 (SPAdes) (version 2) | ecosystem: Environmental > Aquatic > Marine > Oceanic ... | reverse complement strand
TGAGAATTCATTTTTGCTAAATGTAATGCCTTTGAAAAATCACCAAGTGCATAACCAGTAACACGGTCAATTATAGAAAGTAACCACCCTAACCAGAGATAATGTTTCTGCTTTTCAGGATTGTCTTTTGTAATTTCTGAAATTTGAAAACATTTTTCAATCTCTTTTTCTGCTCTTTCCTTTAAATCACCCTCCCAAGGATACACGGTTCTAAGAATCAATACTTTAATAATTTCAAAGTCTATTCCTGCTTTAATTATAAGATCTTTTATGGTTGGATCTAGTGAAATAGATTTCAAAACATTTTCTTCGTGTGGTTTATCAATATTTTTTTCAGGATCAAAATCATGGAAAAGTGCTGAAACAAACAGATATTTCAAATCATCATCAGAAAGTTCAGGAATATTCTCTTCTGCATCACAAACTAATAAAGTTCCAAGTGTAACTTCTAATTCATGATCAATATTATGATAACCATAATATGCAGTACCTAGTCCATTAGATTCAAAAATATCTATTGTATAATCGAGCATCTTTTCAAAACATGGTTGAGTTAACCCATTTTTTTTGCTCATATCTATGATTTTATTTCTAAGGGTTGATGGTGTGGTAGTTGAAGACAATAAAATTTTCAACAATTTCTTATTTTTAAATTATTTTATTATCTGAGTATATTTTTACTATAATTATAAATAGAAATGACTATACCTAGATAAAATTGCTTTAATCTTAATTGAATCACACTAAAAATTTCTTAGAAGAATTGATTCTTCTTAAAAAATCTCCAAATACAGAATTTTCATTAATAGTTAAAAAAAATCGGTATAGGCTAGATGATGTAATAATTTTCAAAAAAAATCTACCGATTAGGGAAAAAATAGTTAATGGTGGTAAAAACAGTTCGGATGATTTTATACTTCAAATTAAAGCTATAATTTGTGAACCAGGATTAGGAAAAATATTATCTGATGTTATGCTTGGCCCAAATTATGAATTTGAAGAACTTGAAATGTGCATTACTAATACAACAGATAATTTAGACAGAATGTTGTTAACAGTTAATGTGATTAGTTGTGTTCAAAAAAAATCTAAAGCTGGGCTAACTATGAATATTATAAAAATAATTCAGAAATAATCTACTGCTTTTTACGATAATAAAGATCATACATTTTTCTACGTTTTGTGTTTGACAAAACTTCGTATGCCATGTTTATTTGAGCCATCTTCTTCTCTGCATGCACATCCTGTTTTTTATCTGGGTGCCATTTTTTGGCAAGTGCCCTAAATTGGTTTTTTATCTCAGCTTGATTTGCGTTTTTTTGAACCTCTAAAATTGCATAGTAATCAGGAATATTATTTTCAAGTAGTGATTTTCTAAATTCTTCATCACTAAATTTTGTTTTCTCTTTGCGCCCGGATTTTATCTCATCACTCATCCATTCTGAATGATATTTTTCATAATCACGATTTTTTTTAGATGCCCAATCTCTTTTATCGTATTCAGTTTTCTGTCTGAATATTGAGCCTCGTGCAAGAAAAACTAATACGCCTACTATCACAGCGCCCGCAATTGAGAATATTATTACTTGGTCGCTTTCACTAATACCATAATTTCCATTACTTACATCAACGGTGTTTACATTTTGGCCTGTATGGTAAAAGAATTGATTTCCTACAACTGAATCTTCATATGAAACAGATATGTTGTACATTCCATTTTTATCTAAAATATAGTTTCCTAGAACAACATTATGCGTAAAGTCACCTGCTGCAATTATAATTTCTTCGTCTGCTACTACAATTTTTTCAGGGCTAGTGATAGTAACCTGAAATAACGTTTCATTAGAAATATTTCCATAAATTGTAACCACATCAATATTGGTGTAAATTGGAAGATCCACAGAAATGCTTACGGAATCTGCCAATGCGTCAAGTGGTAGAAATAATAAAAAAGGAATTAAAAAATAAAGGCAAAATTTGTATCTCATTTAATACTCGTCATATATGCTTGGGTTTTATTTGAGTAACTAGAGAAAAATACGCTAAAATGACGAAAAATCATCGGTATAGGCTGTTTTTGTGTAAATCATAGTCACAAAAATGTGAAATGTACTTCACAGTATTTCGCTAATACTAGAATAACATCACCTTTGACATGACAGAAGGTTATTGCGTAAAATGTAGAGCAAAAAGAGAGATGAAAGGTACATCTGCTGTAACCCTAAAAAACGGCAAACCAGCCACAAAGGGTATATGTCCTACATGTAACACAAACATGTTCCGAATAGGTAAAGTCATCTAGGAACAACTTCACTTTTTTCTTTATTTTTGGCAGTCAGTTATTTTGATCTAATTTTATCCTGAATCTGTGCAAGTATCAATTTAGCCTTCTCCTTGTTTTCAAACGATTCATGCTTTTCATCCATAATGCTATCAATCTCATAACTTTTGTCAATTAAAATATCAGCAACATGATTATCTAATGTCCCGTTACCAATTAAATAATAAGCAAATACCGTGTTTTTTTGACCAATCCTATGTAATCTATCTTCAGCCTGACGGTGTATTGCAGGACTCCAGTCTAATTCAGCAAATATAACATATCTTGCACGTGTGAGATTTATCCCAAGATTACCTGCACGTAAACCAGCAATCATTAATTTTGTATCACCATTTTGAAAATCATCAATGCTTTTCTGCCTATTTTTATCACTTTGACCACCAATGATTGTAGAAGGAGAAAATTCCTCCAGACTTTGATTTAATAATTTATGAATGGATTTGTGATGACAAAAAACTACAACACTTTCTTCAATTTCCATGATATTTTTAACAAAGTTAATAACATGAGGTAATTTGGCTATTCCCGCTACCTGTCTTTCACTTTGTATTGCTCTATTATATGATGCAGATTTATCAAATTCTGACTTTGCATTTTTTTGTTCCTCTTCTAATTTACCCCAGATCTTATTTAACTCATTTTTATAATAATTTACATCTGCTTCTACTATCTCTCTATACCTAACTTTTTCTTTTAGATCTTTTAATACGTCAGATTTCTTTCTACGAATCATCACATGCTTTTCTAACTCACAACGTAAGCTTTCACGCTTACTTTCCAGTACAATTGCATTTCCTTTGTCATTAAGGTAACAGAAATATTCGCAGAATTCTTTAAAATTACCTAAAAGACCAGGCTTGAGTATATCGACAATAGGCCATATTTCAGAACCGTGATTATATATTGGAGTGCCAGAAAGCCCAACTCTGTAGTTTACTGATTTCATTGCTGCAAGTTTTTTTACAGCAGCATACTTTTGGGTTGTTTTAGAACGAAGATGTTGGACTTCGTCACAAACAAGTGTTCTTATGTTTAGCTTTGACAAATCTAACAATCGCTTATGCAGTAACTCATAATTTATTATGTAGAAATCAAATGTTCCAATATTTTCTGCTTTGCCCATTCGTATCATTGTGCTACTTGGTACTTGGTCTATCACAATTTTTCCATTTCTACTTTTTTTACTCAAAAACCTCTCAATTTCACGCTTCCAATTACCTAGTGTAACAAGTGGTGATATTACAAGAACTGGCAATGACTGTTTTTCCGATGCAATGTATGCAAGTGTTTGAACTGTTTTGCCTAGCCCCATCTCATCAGCTAGTAATGCATTACCAGATGATTTTAAAAGAAAATCTAAACCCTCCTTTTGAAAATTTAGTAATTTTCCCTTAAACTGTTTACCTGGAGTTGCTTTTGATAATTTTTCAGTTTTCGTAGATATCGGTTTTTTGATTGGTTTTGTAGATATTTTTCGCTGCCATGTGGATTTTGATAAAATTTCTAATGGATACCTTTCAGAGATCCATTTGATTTGTTTTATGCTGTTTGCATCATCAGGAATTATTGCTTCATTAGGACCATCTCCATACCATAACTTAGGAAGGATCTTTGATACCATCATTATTGCCCTAGCACCAGTTATCTTCCAAGTCCATGTGCCAGAGTATTTATCAAGCACGTATTCGAGAGTTCCAAAGTTTTTCATAGTTATTCGTGGATTTCACGCAGTAGTTTTGGTTGTTTATGAATCTTGATTTTTTGTTCAGATTGACAAATCATGTAAATATAATGAAAAAGATTAACCAAACAAATCAGAGATCTGTTAGAAATTGGGTATTTTTCATATATTACATAATGTTATTCTAAAATATTATAAACACTAATCATGTTTGTGTTCTACTTCATGACAATCGCAATTACAAAGATGTGTTTTATGATCGTTTAAGCAATCTATACATTCGTAATGTCTATGATTTTCACAATTTGCACATCTCATGTAATATTTTGATGATTTAGTCTTAGAAAAGTTTTTGCTATGTACTAAAATCAGGAGAAAATAGAATTTTTAAGAAACAAGTTATAAAGTAAATTTCCTAAAATGAAATAGTGAGTTTGAAGAGATATGTAGCTAAAAGGTGTCTTACAATGTTTGGTGTTTTAATGGTAACCCTACTATTAACAATATCAATAGTTGGATCCAATATGGACGTGATTTTAAAACAGGGAGTAATCTACCAAGTAAGGTCAGAAATAACTGAAAATACTGCAATCGCTGAAAGCTTTGCAACTGTTGAAGAATTTGAAAAATTTATTGAATTGCAAATAGACCAAAGAATAAATGCACTTGGGCTTGATGCCCCATGGTATTCTCCTCAAAGAATTGGATTTTCTATGTATAAAATACTAATTCTGGACTTTGGGCATGCTACGTTTCTTACAAGTGATTCTGGTTCTTCTGCTATAGGTGATATATTACTAGAAAAAATTCCAAGAACAGTTTTGCTTTTCACTACAGCCACAATCATCATCTCTATAATTGGAATATTTTTGGGTGCATTATCTGCCAGTAAAGTTGGTTCAGTGATTGATCGATTAACTTCAATGTTTGCGGTAGTTAGCAGCAGTTTTCCTGTATGGTGGATAGGCATGCTCATGATCTTTTTGTTTGCATTTACATATCACATATTTCCTGCAAGGGCGACTCCATCCATACTTCCAACTGAACCAGGTTATATCATTGCATTACTTTACCATATGGCGTTACCATTAATTACAATTGTAATGATTGGATTTGGGGCATGGGCATATCTTGTACGCAATTTTATGGTAGGGACTATGCAAGAAGATTTCATATCTGCAAAGAAGGCCATAGGCATCGATAAAAATAAGATTGTATACAAACATGCTTTGAAAAACGCTGCACCGCCAATCATCACCATTCTAGCACTAAGCCTTTCAGGATCATTAGGTGGTGCAATAATTACTGAGGCTGTATTTGATTGGCCAGGTATGGGACGCCTTTATTTTGAAGCAATTAGCGTGATGGATTTACCAGTAATAATTGGTGCAACATATGTGCTGACTGTATTATTTTTAATTAGTATTTTTGTTGCAGATTTGCTTTATGGTTACTTTGACCCAAGGGTGAAAACAGCATGAGTGGTATTGATTCAAAAGAACTTAAGCAAGAATTTGTTAAAAGCAAAACTGGTATTATTGGCATTGCAATTTTATCTAGTCTTTTGATTGTTTCATTAATAGCTGTTACAACAATTCCAATTGATACATTCAAACAATGGAATAATCCTAACAACTGGATTTCATACCCAAAAGCATCAACACCTGTATGGGTAAACTATTTTCTAGATGATAAAATTCCTGAACATATTATAATCAAAACCCCTTTAACAATAACCAAAAATGACACCATATCGATAACATCTCACCAATTTACTATAGAATACACATATGATGATTTTCCAAATGATTTTATTTATGAATTTAGTGCGGAGTACACTGACTCACCATTACTACAGATTTCTGTGATCAGACCAGATCAAAACAAAATGCTTCTATTATCTACTTCACTGCCATATTCTGATGAAAAAATTATCCATCATGAAAGAATTTTTTCAACTGATGACAGTATTAGGAAAAATGCTCAAATAGAATCTGCTAAAATGAAATTATTTAGAGATAGCGCATCAAGTGAAGTTTTAATATTTGCCGATGAATATGGTCACGTCCTAAAAGGAAATTATTTGTTTTTAGTGAATATTTACGATACTGGTAGCCACGCAAAAATTGTTGATTCAAAATTAATTCTTGGCGGAAAAGCATTCGGAATGATGGGAACTGATGAACTGCGTAGAGACCTAATAGTTGGTCTTCTGTGGGGGACACCATTAGCATTATTAATTGGAATTTCTGTAGCAATAGGATCTGTAGTAGTAGGATTAATCTACGGAGTGTATGCTGGCTTTAAGGGAAGAAAAACTGATGAGACGATGATGAGGTTTAATGATATAATATATGCACTTCCTGCACTTCCATTTTTGATAATACTGGCTGTAACCATCAGCAATAGTATATTTATGATGATTGGATTCCTAATGATCTTCAGCTGGGTTGGAATTGCAAAGGTATCACGCAGTATGTCACTCCAAATTAAAACAAAACAGTATATCGAAGCGTCAAAAATTATGGGGCAAAAAGATTCTAAAATAATTTTCAAACATATTATTCCTCAGTTACTACCATATGCTTTTGCAAGCATTGCAATTTCAGTTCCTGCGGCAATTACAACAGAGGCAGGTCTAAGTTTTCTAGGCTTGGGGGACCCAACATTCCCTACGTGGGGGCAAATCTTGCATGATGCAAATGTTTTTGGTGCTGCAGCTAGAGGTATGTGGTGGTGGATAGTTCCACCGGGTGTAATGATTGCAATTACAGGTCTTGCTTTTGTATTTATTGGAAATGCACTAGATGCTATAATTAATCCAAAACTAAAAAAATAATGTCATATCAAAATTCAAATCTTCTGATCATATTGACTACTATATCATTTAGTTTTATTGTATAGACTGCACTATTTTCATCATTTGATTCGGAAAGTTTTTCACCAAATTCTGTTTTATCCTGCCCACGTTCAAAATTACCACCTGACTCCTTAATACATAAAGGAAATTTTTTCATCTGTAGGTTACTTTTCAACAGATCCGCAATGAATTTTTTGTACTTTTCAGTGTCATTCCAGTCGATGCCTTGTTCTTGACACGCTGCGATCCAAATATCAACAGTGTTCTGATAAATTACTTTTTTTCTGATCTCATCAAGTGCAAGAACTGACATCTAATCACATAATACTAAAAATCTGCACGCTTCATTTTAGAGCCACAACGAGGACAGTCACCACCCTTGAATCTATGGTTACAGGTTAAGCAAACATATCTTATACTAGTACCCTGACTCTGACCCTGACCAAAGAATCCTCTACCAAGACCAAACCCTGAACCTCCAGAACCACCCATTTTTGCCATATACTTTTTTCGTAAAATTAATGGGAAAATTATGAATATTGCAAGTGCAGCGCCAAGACCATAAGGAAATGGTAATACTAGCTGTAAACCAATACTAACAGCTAAAGATGCAAATAAGAATATTAAATATAACTTGTAGTTGATCAATTTGAAAAAATTAGTCCTAAAAACCATATAAAGTTTTGTCGAATTTTTGATTTTTTTTACAATCAAACAATATCAAGTGGAATTTCATTTCCACTACTATCCCAAGCAAAAATATCTTCATCTTCATAAGGTGACTTTACAATCATTGACACCAAACCGAAAAAGTTGTTTAAATCAGTAAGAGAAGGTTCAGCAGAACCGACAGGGTGAGAGTGAACAATTCCAACATAGCTAGGATCTAAAGGTAAAGGGTTGTGAGGAAATCCTGCAAAATCTGCACCTGTTTCAGAGAATGGGGGTATCACCAAACCATCTATGAACACATTCCCATGTTTTGATTTTCCACGCAAAATCAAAATTCCTTCATCTGGATGACTCATCTTACAATACGACAATATACCATCTCTTGTCTCCTGCTTTAATGACACTTTACGCTCAAATTTTTTCTTTTTTGAAAACAAGTTCATGATTACTTTATTGTATATTGCACAGCAGAGATTTGGTTTAAAATTGATTCTATAGATTTGATATGTTTTGGAATTGATTCAACAGTGCTAGTAATTTCATCATTTAGTAATTTTATTTTTGATTCAACATCTAACTTGTCTCTCTGACTTCTTGCCAAGTTTGATTCCTCTAGCCGTAACTGCTCATTATCAAAATTTGATAATTTATCTTCAATATCATTTTTAGATTTATCGTACGTTGTAATCTGCTTGATAAAATTATCAAGTTTGGGTAAAATCTCATCAATCTGAGATATTGATTTATTGACATCTTTCACTGATACTGAACCAGATTGGATACCTTTACGTACAGATTCCAATATATCTGCTATATCATTTTTGTTAGTTTCAGTTAAAACATCATATGGATTATCGATTAAATCAACTAATAATTTTTTTTGAGGCTTGTCAAGAGCTGAAACATAAACATATTTGTTTAATGGTCTTGAAATTGTAACAAATTGTAATCCAATTTCATTTTTAATTTTATTTTTTTCTGAAGATAAGGAATCAATTTTTTTCTTATTTTCTAAAAATTCAGTATATTGTTTTCCATCTGTGATATTTTTAATATTTTTTTCATTGGTTCTAGCACTTTCTATAATATCTAGTAATTTTTTTTCAATTTCTTCCTGCTGCTGGTATAATTTAATAATATATTTTTCTGAAGTTTTATGTTTAGCAATATTATCAAGAATTTGTTTAACACTGTCCTCTAATTGAGAGTGATTGTTGATGATCGCATCAATTTCATCATTACCATTAGTCATTATGGAAAGATCGGATTTTAGTTTCTTTGCATATTTTTTTGCAAATATATGAATTACATTAGACTGTCTACCCAATGTATCTCCAATTTTTTTAAGCATTCTAGTAGTTATCGTACTAAAAGTCTTAACATCTTCAAATGAATTGATTTCAGGTAATGCATCAATGCATTCTTTTTTGATTATATTTATGACCTCATTTTTTCCGCGTTTCACTATCCTGCTTAAATGAGTATCCATCTCATTAAGATTCAGCGAATCACTTTCAAGCTCGTTAATAATATTTTGTATAGTATTACGATTTGAATCAATTTTATTTCTAAAGGACTTAACTTCAGCTATCACTGTTCTTTCCCTGATAGAACGTATTTCGCTAATAATATCAGGTACTTCACCAAGACTGATTTGTTTTTTCCTAGTTACAATATCGGGTTCCTCTTGCTCTGATTTTTTCTTACCCCAACCAAATACCATAATTTAATGTAATATCACAATTTTAAATATGTTCAACCTAAAACTAATATTTAAAAAATATGATTTTATAATAAAACATGACCAAATCAAGATTTCTCTCTACAGATTATCATATTGGCACAGCTAATACATCTACTACCATTCATGTATCAAAACAAATTCTGTGGAAGAAGATCAGTAATATAATTGATTTAGATTGGTTACAGGAAATAAAAAAAACAACGTATGTCACTGAAAAAATGGTTGGTGTTGGTGCTGGACGAAAACTAGAATTTCAAGATGGTAGTATAATTAATGAATACATAGTTGGGTGGAATGATGAACAGTATTTTTCTTACATAGCCACAAGTGGATTACCATTACGTGCATACCATTCAACAATTTCATTAACATCTCTTACAAAAAAATCAGTTAGGATAACATGGAAATCTTATTTTAATAGTGAGTTAATGACAAAAAATCAATTCGATGAATTTTGTTCGTTTATTGAATTATTCTACAAAAATTCGCTAAAAGATCTGAAAGATTTGTTGGAATAACCTAAAATATTTAATATTTTTAGCAATTGTGTGAGTGATATACGCTTTATTATAATTGGTGCAGGATTAATCTTTGCGGGAATTATTATTATGTCAGTTTTTGGCTCTGAGCATACTGACATTACTTTACAAGCTCAGTTTGGTGACTGTTATGATTACCATGATGATAAACCACCTACAGAAATTGATTGTGACATTGCTTTTCAAGATAAGATGATCTTTTTTGCACTTGTTGTAATGCTAATTGTATGCGGAATTGTTGCAATAATAAAAGGAATAAGAGGTGTATGGGATCAAGATGTGAAGCCTGAAGATATGGTAGGACCTGGACACTCTTTTGATACACGAGACGACAATGAGGATTACGATGAAACAGATAAGAATGATTAATTATTTTTTAAATTTTAATTTCAATAATATCTTCTTTTGAAACACCTGCCCAAACTCCTATCATTCCCGTTGGCTCTGCAGGCTCAACTTTCGTTATTTTCTGAATTTTAATATGATCAGGATTTGGAGGCATCCATAACATTGCCATATAATCATCCGCTTCTCCAGCCTTGGCTGGGTCAGCCATTATGATTTTGTCTTTTGAAAAACCATTAGAAACTAGGGCGTTTGTTGATTTTTCTATAAGATCCTCACGGCCATGTGTAAATAGATAAACATTTTTTGTTGTATCTATGTCTGCCATTGTTAATTATCAATTATTATCTCACTTTTATGTTATACTAGAAAGATAGCGCCGGGAGAGGGATTTGAACCCCCGCGTGCGGATGCACAGACGCTATCCTGTTGTAAGATTTCGAGGCGTCCGCCTTAACCAAGCTTGGCTATCCCGACACCTTACAAAATCATTATACCCTAAAATAGTGAATCGATTAAAACAGTAAACAAAAAAAGAGGGAGAAAGGTGCTAAAGTATGGGCGTAAATATCAAAGATATTCTGATACGCGAAAAAACTAAACTTGAATCATTTTCATCGAATATAATAGCGATTGACGCATACAATGCGATTTATCAGTTTTTGGCAACGATTAGGGGACCAGAAGGATTACACCTTACGGACAATAAGGGAAGAGTAACCAGTCACCTCACTGGTCTACTATATCGAAATATCAATTTTCTATCTATGGGAATAAAACCAGTATACGTATTTGATGGTAAACCACCATCACTAAAAACAGCTGAGATTGAACGACGAAAGTTAGGTAAAAAGGAAGCCACAATAAAATATGAAAAAGCAAAAGCAGAAGGGGATTTAGAATCTGCAAGAAAATATGCACAACAAACAACATCAATACAGGATACAATGGTTCAAGATTCCAAACATATTCTTGATTTGTTTGGAATACCACACATACAAGCTAAGGCAGATGGTGAAGCACTTGCTTCATATCTAAACAGAATTGGGCAAGTCGATGCGGTTGCGAGTCAAGATTTTGATTGTGTTCTATTTGGAGCAAAAAAACTTGTCCGTAATTTTACTAACTCTGGTCGAAGAAAAATTCCAAACAGGAACACATACGTCAATATAGAACCAGAAATTATAAACCATCAAAAAAACTTGGACGCACTTGGTATTACAAGAGAACAGATTATAGATGTAGGTATACTTGTTGGAACTGATTTTAATCCTGATGGTTTTGAAAGAATAGGTTCTAAAACTGCACTAAAACTGATCAAAAAATATGGTAAGTTAGAAAATATACCTCAAATACAGGAACAGCTAAAACAAATTGAATACAACCAGATAAGAGATATTTTTCTGCAGGATGATGTAATAAAGGTAGATAAAATTGAATTTGTTGACATAAATTATTCAGGAATTGTAAATTATCTTTCAAATGAGAGAGATTTTTCACAGGAAAGAATTCAATCTTCATTAAATCGGTTAAAGCATAATCTTGAAAAGAGAAGTCATACTCTTGAACAATGGTTTTAGAATAGAAATTAGCTAAGTATTTGAAGCCCTTACAATATTGAAAAATATGCAAACAAAAATTGGTGTAGAATTTGAGATAGACTTTGCACATACATTAAAGGGCCATCCCAAGTGTGGTAAGCCACATGGACATACATCTAAGATAATTGTTGAGGCATCTGGTGAATTGAAAACAGGCTCTACATATGAAGATAATATGATAATGGAATTTGATGAAATGAAAAAAGTTTGCTGGCAGATAATCCAACAATTGGATCACACAGACCTTGATAATATGTTCGAGTTTCCTACATCAGAAAACATAGCAATGTGGATTTTTGAGCATCTCAAAGACAAGATTCCAATTTCAGGCGTCAAGTTATATGAAGGAAATAACAAATACTGTGAAATTACAAAATAATTTGAATTATAATAAACTGTTCAATTATATAGATGGTAATTCTTCGAAAATCAACACATGGAAAACGGT
>Ga0208522_1002069_pt1 | contig 12267 bp, 12 predicted proteins | sample ETNtaG_25_FD_185763 | JGI IMG/M metagenome (GOLD analysis project Ga0208522, IMG submission 185763) | Marine microbial and viral communities from oxygen minimum zone, Eastern Pacific Ocean - ETNP201302SV86 (SPAdes) (version 2) | ecosystem: Environmental > Aquatic > Marine > Oceanic ... | reverse complement strand
TAACTACGAATTACTACATAAAAGATTCAATGATTTATCAAATCTTCCTTTAAGATCAATCATTTGTGATGAAGTACAACATCTTAGATCTAAAACTACTCAAAAATACTCTGCAGTAAAGAAGTTAGCTGCATTAAAATCAATTCAACATAGAGTTGGTCTGTCTGGAACGCCAATTTATAATCGCGGTTCAGAAATTTGGCCTATTGTTGATATTTTAAAACCCGGTCTTTTAGGTAGTTTTAAAGAATTTTGTGAGTATTTCTGTTATGTGAATGAAAAAGGAAAAGCAATTGTTTTAGAAAATAAACGTACAAGTTTAGGAAATGAGTTACGAAAACATGTAATGCTAAGAAGAAAAAAACAAGATGTTCTAAAGGAACTTAAAGATAAAGTTAGGTATAAGGAAGTTATAGATTGCGATATAAAATATTATACGTCTGAATTATCAAAAATCTGGGAAAAACTAGAGGAAGAACAAAAGTACGCTGAGACTGCATTTGAAAAATCATCATCATATCGTAGAGCAATTGAGAGTGAAAGACAGGCTGCCGGTGTAGCAAAACTCCCACATGTAATTAATTTTGTCAATAACATTATGGAGATAGAAGAAAGTGTTGTAGTATTTTGTCACCATAAGGCAATTCATAAATTGCTGCATGAAAAATTAGCAGACTTTAATCCTGCATCAATAATTGGTGGTCAAAGTGACAAACTACGTGATAATGAGATAAAAAGATTCCAAGCTGGACAAACAAAACTATTGATTGCTGGTCTTCGTGCAGGAAATGTTGGAATAAACCTTGCAAATGCAAAGTATGTAATATTTGCAGAATTGGATTGGAGTCCAGCAATACATAGACAGGCTGAGGACAGGTTACATAGAATAGGACAAAAAAATACTGTCTTTGCATACTATCTTGTTGGTGCAGGTACACTAGATGATCATGTTGCAGATATTCTTGTTAACAAAAGCTATGAGATTGATGCAATTATGGATGTTACATCTGAAACATATGAAAACAAGGAAAAGGCTAAACTCATTCTAGCACAAATTCATGATAAACTTGCAACAAAATAGAATAATCATCATATGGAATCAATAAATTTTGTAGTTTTAGGTGAACAGGCAATTGCCAATGATTTTGGCAAAAAAGGAACTTCTACTGATTTGACATTATATGATCGTAAAGAATCTAATATAATTAGAACGTGGATCACAGCAAGTGGGTTTCCTGATAAGATTCAACCACTGTTACAAGCAATTAACATTGCAGAATACGTCATCTTTCATGTTGCATCATTAGACAAATTCACTGGAGAACAAATTATCGCACTTGATTCATTAGGAAAAAAAGAAGGAATACTAAGTCATTCATATGACGTTGATGAATCTAGACTTAACACAATGATCAAAGGGACAGTATTAGAGAATTATAAAATGATTGATTCATCAAATCTTAAAGATGAGATGCTGAAATTTCCAGTCATACAAAATGATGGTCAAACACATATTGTCATTGATCACTGTTTTGATGTAAAAGGTGTAGGTACAGTTGCACTTGGTAAAGTGATATCTGGTAAAATTAGCCAATATGATAAACTGATACATTTACAATCAGGTGCAGAAGTAATGGTAAAATCAATTCAAATGCATGATGATGATGTAAAAGAGGCAGTGTCTCCAGCACGCGTTGGTCTTTCATTAAAAAACATAAAACCTGATGAAATTACTCGTGGTGATATACTATCAAATGATAATTCAGTAAATATTTTGAATGAAATATCATTGGATTTTAAAAAAAATCAGTTTTACAAGAATACTATATCTGAAAATGAGATGTGTCTTGTTAACATTGGTATGCAGATAAAATCAGGGAAATTCATGTCAATATCACCAGTAAAACTAAAGCTAGACAAACCTATGGTTGTATTACCAAATGATACATGTGTATTACTAAAACCAGAATCTCAATCAATTCGAATTATTGGGAATGGTAAAATTCAATGAGCCCATTACGTTCATGCCCCATATGTCCAGATTGTGGCTCCAAAAAATTTCAAAGATTAAAATCAAATCAAACTCGGGTTCAATGTGCTAACTGTAAGAAAATTTTAGAAATATAATCTATCTACTAAGACATTTAGAAAGATCCTCATGGAATTTAGTTTTTTGATACTCATTTAAGCTATCATCTTTATCTTCCAATGCAAATTTTTCCATCTCTTCACATGTCCATTCCTCCCAAATTCTTATGTTAGTGATATTTTTCTCAAATAGATTAATTCCTATAATACTAGATGGAATTATAATTACAAATGCCACTATAATTAGAATTTTGAGAAACTTTGGATTTTCTGTGAACATGTAATATTCTAATAACTCATAGATTATATTTGCAATTCTCTTGGTTAGCTTATGGTTGAGACATGGAAAGATGAAGATATCTCACTTGATCCAATAAAAAATCAGATTATTGCAGTAATAGGATATGGCATTCAGGGTGACGCGCAAGCAAATAATATGAAAGACTCTGGGCTGAAAGTTGTAATTGGATTAAAAGAAGGTGGGACAAGTTGGGCAAAAGCTAAGTCTGATGGGCATGAAGTATTGTCAGTTGCTGATGCATGTAAAAAGGCAGACATCATTCACATATTAATTCCAGATATGATTCAGGCTAAAGTCTACAAAGAAGATATTGCACCAAATCTTTCTGATGGAAACGCACTATCATTTTCTCATGCCGCTGCAATCTACTGGAAATGGATTGATGCACCAGATAATGTTGATGTAATTATGGTTGCACCAAAAGGTCCAGGCTCTAAAGTAAGAGAGACATATCTTAGTAATTTTGGCACTCCGTCAATTGTTGCTGTAGAACAGGATAAAACTGGTACAGCATGGGATAGAACACTAGGAATTGGAAAAGGAATTGGTAGTGCACGAGCAGGACTAATTAAGACAACATTCAAGGAAGAAGTTGAAACAGATTGGTTTGGTGAACAGGCTGATCTTTGTGGTGGTGCGGCATCAATGGTGACAAATGCATTTGAGACATTAGTCGAGGCAGGGTATCAACCTGAAATTGCATACTTTGAAGTTTTACACGAACTAAAATTAATTGTTGACATGATTCAGAAATATGGAATTAATGGTATGTGGAGGCGTGTAAGTGAAACCGCAAGATATGGGGGGTTAACACGTGGTCCAATGGTAATGAATGCACAAACAAAAGATGAAATGAAAAAAGTTCTTAAAATGATTCAGGATGGCACATTTAACAACGAATGGATTACTGAATATCAAAAAAATGGTAAAGATGCATTTGATAAATACATGAAAAAATTAGATTCACATCAAATTGAACAGGTTGGTAAACAAATGCGTAAAATGATGTGGCCAGACTCGACAGAATAGCTACAATTTTCTAAGTTTTTTCACACCAGTTTCTATATGAGATATAATTTCATCTAGTTGTGTACCAGGACCAAAATTCCCTGTAACACCAGATTTTTCAAGTGCTTTTTTATCTTCTTGTGGAATTACACCACCACCAACAACCAAAACGTCTTTGATCCCTTTTTTCTTTATTTCTTTTGCTACCCTTGGAAAGAGTGTACCATGTGCACCATTTAACAAACTCAAAGCTACGGCATCAACATCTTCATCTTCTGCAATTTGTGCTATTCTGTTTGGTGTAGCAAATAAACCAGAGTAAATTACTTCCATTCCAGCATCTCTAAATGCTCTACATAAGACTAATGCACCCCTATCATGACCATCTAGACCTAATTTTGCAACAAGAATCTTGATCTTTCGGGATGCCATTTTTTGCCTCATATCATATACGGGAATTATTTACTTTAAAATGTTTTAATTCATCATAAGCTTAAACTAAAAAAAAACTTACATAACGTCATGAATCACAGCAATGAGTATGGAGCAAATCAAGTTAATTAACTATACATTACAATTTGAGCCAATATTCCATAATTTTACATTCAATGGATTGGAAATCATAACAATTAATCTACTAAAACCATCAAATTCTATAACTCTAAATTCTGCAGAATTAAAAATAAAAAAATGTCATCTTATACAAGGAGCAAAAACAATAAGCGCAAAGACAAAATTAAATGAAAAAAATGAGTTACTGTCAATTAATTTTTCAAAAAAAATCAAGGGCAATGTTAAGGTCTGTATAGAATTCGTAGGGTCATTAAATGACAAGTTATTAGGATTTTATCGAAGTCAATACAAAGATCAAAAAGGTAAAACAAAATTCTTAGCAACAACACAGTTTGAGGCTGCTGATGCTAGGCGTGCATTTCCATGTTGGGATGAACCAAAAATGAAAGCAACGTTCGATGTTTCACTTTTAGTTGATAATCATTTTGATGCAATCTCTAACATGCCAATATCTTCAAAGAAAAAGATTGGTAAAAAGACACTTTATGAATTTGAGCAGACACCAATAATGTCAACATATCTATTATACTTGGGGGTTGGTGAATTTGAATATCTTCATGGTAAATTACGTAATATCAAATTAAGAATTGTAACTACCAAAGGAAATAAGAACAAAGCAAAACTTTCACTTGATTTTACTAAAAAATTTCTGTCTGAATATGAAAAATATTTTGGAATAAAATATCCACTACCTAAATTAGATATGATTGCAATCCCAGATTTTGCTGCGGGTGCAATGGAAAATTGGGGGGCAATTACTTTTCGTGAAGCAATTCTACTTTACGATCCAAAAACATCATCAACAAGAACAAAACAATACATTGCTGAAGTCATATCACATGAAATAGCACATCAATGGTTCGGTAATCTTGTGACAATGAAATGGTGGAATGATTTATGGTTAAATGAAAGCTTTGCAACATTTATGGCTACAAAAATCGTTGATAAGTTTTATCCTAATTGGGATCTTTGGCAACAATTTCTTGATGATGCAATGCTTCAAGCAATGAGTGTTGATTCGTTAAAAAACTCACATCCAATAGATGTTAAAGTAGATCATCCAGCACAAATTCGAGAAATTTTTGATAGTATTAGCTATGATAAGGGCGGGTGTGTATTACGTATGCTTGAAAATTATGTTGGAAAAGAAAATTTTCGTAAGGGACTAAAATACTATCTTACTAAACATCGATACGATAATGCAGAAGGTAAGGATTTATGGGCTGCATTAGGAAAAGTTGCACAAAAACCAGTTAAATCAATGATGAACACGTGGATTAATCAAGTTGGTTTTCCTATAGTGGAAGTTACACGAAAAAATTCATATCTAAAAATAAATCAAAGGCGATATTTATCTGATGGAACAAAAAATACCAAAACAAAATGGGCAATACCATTTAGCATTAACGAGGGCAATCATGAATCAACAAAATTATTAACTGCTAAATCCGATAAAATTAAATTAAAAAATAAGGATCGTAATTTTGTTGTTAATTCAGGTAGATATGGGTTTTTTAGAGTACAATATGATAATGCCACACTAGAAAATTTGTCATTGCTGGTTGATGAGAAAATTTTAGATGACGTTGATAGATGGAGTCTTCAGAATGATCTTTTCTCTCAATGTGTTTCAGGAACAAAAAAACTTCAAGAATATCTTGATTTTACTACATCTTATCATGATGAAGATAATTATATAACATTACTAAATTTGGCACAGAATCTTTATTCTATCTACAAGTTAACACATAAAGAAAAATTTTCTGATGAACTTAAAGCATACACTGTAGAATTCCTAGGAACAATTTTTGAGCAACTTGGATGGGATGCAAGAAAGAATGAGCCACATACAGACTCATTATTACGTAGTGTTGTAATTAGTGCACTTGGAAAATTAGGCGATAAAGATATACTGGAAGAATCTAATAGAAGGTTTTCAAAATACTTGAAAAATAAAACTTCATTAGATGCTAACCTACAGGAAACAGTTTTTTCATTAATGGCTTGGACCGGTGATGAGAGAACATACAAAAAATTGCTTGCATTATACAGGAAAAACACACTTCAAGAAGAAAAACTACGATTCTTATCAGCCATGTGTAATTTTAAGCAGAAAAAAATTCTTGAAAAGACATTAGCGTTAACATTAACACCTGAAATTCGCTCACAGAACATGCGTCTGCCAATAATGGGCGTTTCATCAAATATTCATGGTAAAGAAATACTTTGGCCATGGATGAAAAAACACTGGAAAAAACTTGTTAAGAAATTTGGTGCTGGAAATCCATTGGCAAACAGAATAGTTGCAAGTATTGGGTCTGTTATAGACGACACTATGGAAAAGGAGGTTAGAACATTCTTCAAAAAGAACCCAATGCCAGGAACTGAAAGAACAATTGAACAGACAATCGAAAGAGTAAAAATTCAAGCAAAATTTCTTAGACGAATAAGAACAGAGTTTTCATAATTGGCATCGATAAAAAAAATATCTATAATATCTGGAATATTTATTGCAGTAGTATCTATATTTTCTATATTTGGTGCTGTTAATCTTGTGGGGCCATCATTAGATGATAAAATAATTTTACAACAAATTAAATTTGATGCTGTTTATTTAGAAGATGAAAAAGTTGTATTAATATCATTTGAAGATAATTCTAATAATACAGAATCTGCAATTCTAGAAATTTTAGGTATGGATGTAACATTTCATAAAGAATACAAATTTGATACTAATTCATCATTTGTTACTGAAATGTCATTATTGCAAATTCCAAAATATGGATGGAAGACAACACCAGTCACATTAGAAATACAGCATTCTGAGTTTGGTAAGATTGGTCTTAAAACCGAAATTAGTGAACCAAATCAAGAAACTCCTATTATTATTGTTGAAAAAAAGTAGATGTTTTTTGATAAATTGAACAAATACTAGCCTCCAATCAAAATTCCATGAATAGATAGATCTATAAATGAACTAGACAATCATTACTGCATGTCTGAAGAAGTCGAGAATAATTGGTGGGAAGGGCTTTCAAGCGAATTTGAAAAAGACATTGAAGAAACATCATAAAATAATAGCAAACTGATATTTATTGCATATTCAAAATAATGTCATAATTGACTCTCATATCTGATTTAAAAAAAGCAAAACGTGGTGCTATAGCTAAAGCAATAACAATATTTGAGAATGATGAAATTGAATCTAGAAAACTCATCAAAAAAATCTACAAATCTTCAGGGAAATCAATTGTTATTGGTTTTACTGGTTCAGCAGGGGCTGGCAAGTCTTCATTGATTAACAAAGTCACAATCCAATTAAAGAAAATGAAAATGAAGCCTGCAATTTTAGCAATAGATCCAACTAGTCACATATCAGGAGGTGCAATTCTTGGTGATAGGGTCAGGATGACTGAATCAACGGATTCTGGGACATATATTAGAAGTATTGCATCTCGTGGTGCTACTGGTGCAGTTTCTAGATCAATAAGAAACAGTATTCGTGTTCTAGAATATGCTGGATTTAATCCAATAATAATTGAAAGTGTTGGTGCCGGTCAGACTGAAGTTGAAATATCAAATATTGCAGATATCATCATAGTTGTTTTTAATCCACATACAGGTGATAGTATACAAACAATAAAAGCTGGAATCACAGAAATTGGTGATATGTATATTGTAAATAAAAGTGATCTTGATGGGGCTGGGCAATTGTTTCAGGCAGTACAAGATTTTATCGGTTCAGTAGAAAAAAACCCTATAATATTAAAAGTCTCATCAAAAACTGGAAAAGGAATTACTGAATTTGTAAAAGAATTAAGATCATCAATGAAAAAGAAGAAAAAAAATAAAAAACAAAAAGAAAACGAAATGCTTGCTATAGAATTAAACGATATAATTTTAAATACAATTAACCAAAAGATTTTTTCAATGGTCACATCGAGTAAATCATATTCAACATATCTCAAAAAAGTTCAAGGGAAAAAGATTGATCCATTTGAGGCATCTGATAAAATATCAAAGGAATTACTACGCAAGTGAATTTTATGGTAAAAACTACATCAAAACCAAAACAATTTGTAACTGATTCTAGCATACCTGTAAAATCATTCTATCAAAGGTCATCAAAAAACTCAAAAAAAGAAGAACCTGGAAAATATCCATTTACTAGAGGAATACATGCTGGAATGTATCGTGATAGATTATGGACCATGAGACAATATTCTGGATTCGGTAATGCAAAGGAGACAAATAAACGATTCAAGTTTTTACTAGGAAAAGGCCAAACTGGGCTTTCTATGGCATTTGATCTCCCTACACAAATTGGTCATGATCCTGATGCACCATATGCTGAAGGAGAAGTTGGTAAAGTTGGTGTATCAATCGCATCACTAAAAGATATGCAAACTGTATTTCAAGGAATCAAACTAGGTAATGTTTCAACTTCTATGACAATCAATGCCACTGCATCTACACTTTTAGCATATTACATCGCTGTTGGTGAATCACAAGGATTCTCAAGTAAAGTATTGAGAGGAACAACACAAAATGATATTCTTAAGGAATATGTTGCAAGAAATACGTACATCTATCCTCCAAACCCATCAATGAGGTTGATTGGTGATATGATTGCATATTGTGCAAAAGAAGTTCCACAATGGTATCCCGTTTCCATTTCTGGTTATCATATGAGGGAGGCAGGTTGTACAGCAGTGCAAGAAATTGCATTTACACTTGCAAATGGAATAGAATATATTCAAACATGTTTAGATCGTGGACTAAAAATTGATGATTTTGCTCCTAGACTTTCATTTTTCTTTTGTTGTACTATAGAATTTTTTGAAGAAATTGCAAAATTTCGTGTGGCTAGAAAAATTTACTCAAAAATCCTAAAAGAAAAATTCCATGCAAAAAACCCACGTTCATTGCAACTAAAATTTCATACTCAAACTAGTGGTGAATCACTTACTGCACAACAACCTGATAATAATATTGTAAGAGTTGCAATTCAATCTATGGCGGCAGTTCTTGGCGGAACACAATCACTTCATACAAATTCAAAAGATGAAGCTTTAGCTTTACCAACACAAGAAGCTGTCAACATTGCTCTTCGAACTCAACAAATCGTTGGTTATGAGAGTGGAATTACAAAAACGGTTGATCCTATGTCCGGCTCTCATTATATAGAATCACTTTGTGATGAAATTGAGGCACAAACATGGGACTATCTAAAGAAAATAGAGAAAATGGGTGGTGCATTAAAGGCAATTGAAAAAGGGTTTTTCCAGGCAGAGATTAGACAAAATGCATATCGATTAAAGAGAGAAACTGATGACATGCAGCGTATTTTGGTTGGTGTAAACAAATTTCAAGAGGAATCAAATGAGAAACAAAATCTCTTACGAGTCAGTGATGCACTTGGAAAGAGACAAGAAAAAGAAATTAAACAATTACGCAAGTCTCGCAATAACAAAAAAACAGAACTAGCATTATCAAAAATGCAAAGCGCCGCTGATACGGACAAAAACTTAATGCCATTTATTCTAAATGCTGTAAAATCATATGCCACTACAGGAGAAATTAGTAACACATTCAGAGAAGTCTTTGGTGAATATCGTCCGAAGGAAGTATTTTAGATGAAAATTAATCATATTGCAATAGCAGTTGATAATGTTGAAGAGGCATGCAAAAAATATCAGGAAGCATTAGATGTTAAGAATGTTGAATTTGAAACTGTAGAAACTGAGGGTGTTAAGGTTGCTATACTACATCTTGAAAATGCTAATATTGAATTAATGGAACCAACAAATGATTCTAGTCCAATTAAAAAATTTCTAGAAAAACGTGGAAGTGGGCTTCATCATATTGCGCTTGAAACACAGAATATTGAAGGTGAAGTGTCAAGAATGGAAGGATGTGGAATACAATTTTTAGGCAAGATCAGAGATGGTTCTGCCGGAACCAAAGTTACATTCATCCATCCAAAATCTCTAAATGGTGTTTTAACGGAATTATGTGCTAATGAATAGTTGTTCACGTAACACCGCATACAGAAATGGTAAAACATATGAAGAATGTAAGGAAATGGCAGAAGGTTTTACGACTAAACTTAAATTAGAAATTGAAAAAAAGGAAAGAATTTCGTGGGCAGATCTTTTGAATGTGGTAAATCATGATGAATTAGTTTACAAGTTAACTCTCAAGTATTTACGCCGTGATGGTTATGACATAGGAAATAATAAAAAACCAGAAATAAAAAAACAAAAATAGAAAACTTTGGCTTATATATGGCAGTAATAAAATGCAGTTAGCTGTGAGGGGTATCTTGCTTAAAGACCAAGGATGATTCAAACTCCCGTCCTAACGGCAAATGCCAATCTGCACTCACGGCTTTTTACTATATACCTAAAGTTGATATTCTAATTTAATTATTATAATTCAATGAATCAATCTGAAAATTCTGAAGTATATTCAGCAAGATGCCGTGAAATTAACAATGAGAATGGTGTCAGATTTGCGGCCATAATTAATCATGATGGTGTTAGGATTGCTGGTGGGTTTCGAGATGGTGTAACACCATTAGAGGGAGATGAACAAAAACTTCATGAATTTTATAAATTTGCAATTAATCTATCACTTAGAACTGATGAACTAACAAACTCATTAGGAGCACTAAATTATATCGCATCAAGAAGGGACAAAGTTATTCTTATCAGTTTTCCATTTCCCGTTAGTACGAACATTCTTCTAATCTCAGCTGAACCTGGATTAGATATTGAAAGACTCGCCAGTAAAGTAGTCAAAATTTTTTCAGATGAACCACTTGGAACAACTATTGACGGATAACCATTTCATATTTATATTATCTTGAAGACTAGTTCAATTGTTGAAATATAAAATTATTTTCTATATTTTCTTAGCAACACTTCCGTTATTTTTTGTACCTACTGCATTCTCTGAAGTATATATCCCAGAAAATGAGTATGTTGGATTTTATGATCACGATGGTGTTTATACAGTAATTGCTGGCATAAAAAATAGTGAGACCTTTGCGGCAGTTCCTACTTTAACTATAGAAGTCAATGATAATGGTAAAATTTTTTCTGATGTATACCAGTTTTCAGCAATTATGCCACAGGAAATGCTTCCAATGAAAGTAAAATTGCCACAGATTATCAGTGATGATCCAGTTTTACTTCCACCAACAATTTCATATCAACAATCTGATGAAAGATTTAATGGTGGATATATCATTTATGATGATTCATTAATAATTCATGATTCTGATTCTAGCTTAACAGGGAAAATAAAAAATGGTGGGAATATTCCGTTTGAAAATTTTAGAATTTATGCCTTAATTAAAGATAAAAATCATAATATTTTGGATGTTAGTGCGTCACAAAAATTTGATTTAATGTCTCCTGGGGAAATACTTGATTTTAGATTACTAGCAAATCCTTCCATTGCTGATCAAGTGGATTATTACAGTTGTTTTGCATTTGGTGATGATGCAATACAGTTTATACCGGGAAAACGAAATGGTGAATCATATCCAATTAGATATGAATCACTTGGATGGTTTGCATATCCCGAATTTAGTAATGATGGAAGTGATGTATCGCTAGTTACGTTGAATAATTGGCCTGTTTCTGGCTTTGCAAATATTGAGCTTCAAAGTCATTCTATTCATGAAAAATTTCAAGTGTATCTTGATGATGATGAGGTAGAATTTACTCAAAGCAGAGATGAAATGGGAAATTGGCACATTGCATTTGATCTTCCGAAATATTTTCAAGGAAAAACCAAAATTGTGGGAATACAGGATAGAGATGGAACAGTAGGTGAAGTTGGCCCATTCGATATTGTTGTTAATGATGATGGAACATTATCAGTTATTGAAAATAATTCTAATACGTTTAGTGGGATAGAGTTCGATAATAACATATTTCTCTTGATGATAATACCTGCATCAATAGGACTCCTACTTGTCAGTGTATATAGAAAGAAAAAATCATCTGTAAAAAATTAATAAAGTAAAAAAAGAAGAGGCACAAAACCATCATATTGGAATTTCTAAAATTTTTTACCCCAGAAACTATGAGTGTACATCTCAAACAGGGTCAGAAACCTCTTGGCAAAGTTGGAAAACCTGGGTCATTTTTACTAGAAGAGATTGATGATACCACAATAACAAATGCCACACTTGAGAAGATTATTTCCGAAATTCTAGATTCGGCAGAATCTTCCGAGTCTACTAATATTGAGATTTCTAAAAAAAATGCACTTGTTATTCAATA